>Ga0126342_10021556_pt1 | contig 10724 bp, 8 predicted proteins | sample Cyp1metagenome_FD_92528 | JGI IMG/M metagenome (GOLD analysis project Ga0126342, IMG submission 92528) | Coral microbial communities from Lord Howe Island, Old Settlement Bay, Australia - Cyphastrea 1 metagenome | ecosystem: Host-associated > Invertebrates > Cnidaria > Coral ... | reverse complement strand
TCTGGTAAATAGCTTTTATGGCATCAAGGATTTCAACTGGAATACTCATTCTGTGGAGGGATTGGAACATTTTTTCATGACTAATTTTATCAAAAGCTTTTTCCCAGTCTAGGAAGATCAGAACTAATTTATCGTGTCCAAAAATGTTGCAAACAGCAGTTGCAATGCAAACATTTGGAGCGATCAAAATTCAAACCTGAGAAGGTCACTGCATGAGAGAAGAGCCAACGCTTGTCCTGCAGGGGCTATGACGCTGCGAATGAACGTTGGGACTGTCCCTTCTAGCCTTCACTAGTGTTTATTCAAGGATCATGATCATGCAGTAGAAAAGTGTAATTACCACTCTGATGTACACTGATGCGTGTACACTAATGCACGCTGTATCATCTTGCTTTGCTGCATTGGAAAGTATCTTACGGAGCACTTTGTCTAAATCCATCGTCTGTCTACATACTGTCTCTCATAGCTAATCCGTTGTGATCTGCCATGGAAAATTGTGGTAAACATGGGAAAACTATGTGGAAACGATGTTTTCGGTTTGACGGTTTGACGATTTGACGACGTGCACGTTTGATGTGACGTCGCCTGCAGTTTGGCGGCGTAGGCTGGAACAAGCTCATTCAAGGCCCCCAGAGCAGTATCCAGCGCAGCATTCTTGGAACCTGCTCGAAGAAACACATGGATAAGACATTTGTGGAATTACTGAAACATGGTAAGACATTCTGTTAACAGCTAACACTTTTACAATGTTTTGCACAAGATGGCAAAAGAACAGAAACTGGATTGAGCATAATCGACATGTTGCCTGAGACATGTGCAAGCGAACTTGCGGATTTGTGACATGTGTTGTCAACACATTGGAGACCTCGCTCAGCAGTCAAAGACTGCACAACAGTCAGAGTATGCTCACATTGCTGCAGCTCTCCTGCCCCAAAGTTTGACAAGAACGATGCCGACATCAAACCAAAATTCCGATTGCACCGCTCAAAATAAAACGCATAAATCAACTTCCAATCTGTTCCAAGCCTGTTCCAAACTCCAAAATTAAATCGATACAGCTTTGTTCGAACCTTTGAAGTGGAAATGTTATCGCAATGCCTTCGCATATATCATAGTTATAATCATAATTATAACCATTATATAGTTTTATCATGTTTTATCATGTTTTATGATTATCCAATGGCATCTTTTCATCCGAAAGCGCTAGGACCATTGAAGCATTGAATACGTACTTTGCGTATTACGAGGAAAAGACTCTCCCCGTCTCAGGTGAACGATGTGAAAAAACATGTAGAAAAAACCTGTAGAATTTGTTCGAAAAAACCTCATCCATGTCATCCTCTCAAGGTTTGCAGTTTCTACGTTTCTACATACCAATGTTACCAAAGTTACCAATGTTACCAATGTTACCAGGTCCTTCTACGCAAAAATCCACTTGAATGTCCTGGGCAGCGAAATGAAAAGGTATGCAAATGTGGTCATGTGAAGCTCCTAGTGTCCTAACTATTAAGCATGTTGTAGAGGCTTAAGAGTAAAGAACATGCTGCATCGTTTTCAATAGGTTCTGCAAATGCCTACGCATTATTGAATTGGTAGAATTGAAGAAGACTTCAAGCTCATTTGGGTCGTTTAAGCTAGCAATCACTGAAAAAAATTGAGTGCATACCTTCAACCATGAAGTGTCATTGAAATCATTGACTACATCAACATGCAAACACAATGGCAAATGGCAAGATATGGATGATATGGCAAGTAATTTGCACATCGTTTCTTTCTACAATTGTTGGGTAACTTTTGGGTAGCATGATGTAACATTGATGTAAATGGATCATAATGGATGTAACAAATTTGTAACATGTCAGATCATGTCAGCAGCCACACCTCTGGGACCGAGACTTTGGCCTCGACTTTGGGCTCCTGGGGCGTGACATCACATGGCACCCGGCGGCAAGACATGCATTCAGTGCAGACAATGCAATCCTTGCAGACAATCCATTTATGATTGCATAATGAGTTGCATATGAATTGCAAGATGCATGATGCATAATGCATTGCATGTTGCATTGCATGTTGCATTGCATGTTACATTTCTCGGCCTGACATGTCACGACTCCAGTGACTCCAGGCTCTAAACTCTCTCGATTAGCCTAGAGTACCCTCGGCACCGGGACAGCAACTTGCGTCTCGATTCCGCACGGGTCTGCCTCGAAGCTTGGAAGATCTTGGAAGATCTGGGAAGAAGTGATGAAGTCCCACAAATGTCTGGGACCTTTGTTTCCTTTGTTTCGCCGTTGACATGATGTTGACATGTTGTCATTGTAAAAATGTCTGACTTTGGGGCGCTTCGCTGATTTGACACGCCCGAAAGGGACAGTTTGCGACCCGGCCTTGGGATCCTGATGTTGGATGCCCTGGCTCGGCGAAGTTTTGCTGCTTGGATCTGCTTGGATCTGCTTGGCAATGTCCGATATATGTCCGATATTGTCGGATTTTGTAAATCATGTCGGATAACAAATGGATTACGCGAGCTGTGACTAAAGAGATCTATAGAGTCTAGGCTCGTCAACTCTGTGCGCTACGCCGCTACTCTGTGCGCCTTGGGAGCAAAACCAGCTTCGCCCCTATGCTACACTTCCTATTCGTCTTATTCGATTCCAAGCTCCTGTCAGCCCTCAAAGCGCACGGCAAGGAAACAGAAGGCGCAACATGCAATTTCTGTGACCATTTCTGTGACAATCAAATACACTTGATAAAAATAATAATAATATATCATAATAGACCAATATCACAGAAATTTGCAGAATATCACAGAATATGTAGCCTTGCGAAATTAGAGCCACAGGTCAGGAACAATGTATCCACTGGCATTGGCTATTTCAAAAAGTGAGGCATTCTACCCAGCTCTTTTTTTCCAAACCTCAAACCAAACCAACAAACAGATTCCTCCATCTTTCCTCTTTAGGTTCATCTTTTCCATGCAAGTTTTTCGACCTCTCCGACTTTCACTTTCAGTTTTGAAAATTGTAACCGGCAAATGGGGAACCTGTTGCTGATTGCTTGGCAGCATATAGATTTGATAAATGATGATAAATGCAATTCACCATTGCAATCAAATGTGTCTGACGCTTTGTTGGTGTCGCTGGCGGTGACGGACGCGTGTTTGTCTGCCATTATCTTTGCATGTTTATATTTGCAAACAGAGCTTTTTAGCTTGCAGCATTTTGTAGCATTTCTATCTGATTGCTCACAGCTGGACGAGAAACAGCTGGTAGTCCAGGGTTGTTCTCAAAAGCTAAAAGAGATTGTTAAAACTGTTTTCTTGTTCTCAAAAGAGATTGCTAAAATGAGGTGAAAGATGGTGAAAGATGGTGAAAGACTGGCAAAATGACAAGAACTGCCAGAAAGCCAAGAAAGGTAGGAGAAACAACAGAGAAAATATGAAAAACAGCCAAAACCTCAAAAGGATCAAAAAGGATCAAAAAAGGACGTCGCGGCGTTGCCTATGTCGGACAGTGTCGGTACCAGAATCTTAAGCGTGGGGCCTGGGACACCTGGGCCTGGGACACCTGGGACTGGTGATGCGAAGATTTTCAAATTGCACAAAACGTAGAGCATAGAGCTGTACCGTATAGAGTTCTAAAATTCTCCAATTCTACTCTCTAAATCTGCTGGGCTCCACGGCATAGTTCTAAGGAGACGTATAGAGCTCTACTAGGTGTGTTCTATTTATATATAGAATTTCACATGATGTACATTGTGAGTATATTCGTATTGTGCATATCCATGTCCATAATCTGTTTGTCTGTCTAATTCTGTCTAATTCTGTCTAATGTCTTGAAATGTCTTGAAATGTCTTGAATAGACAGAATTAGACAGATGATATTCAAGACAAGACATAGACATGTCTTCAGAAGACCTGTCCCTGCCGTTTTGCCCCGGCACCTTGGCGGCGAGAGACGTCTGTGTCTGTCTGTATCGCCAAAAGAACCAGGCTCCGACGACTCCGGCCGACACCGAGCCCACCAAGACAGGAACGACGGAGTTCCACGACTTCGAAGACGGAGACATTCTCGTGTTTTGAAAAAAAACACGAGAAATTCACCAGAAAGGAAGCAAACTAAGCAAACTAAGCAAACTAAGCAAACTATGACCAATTTGACTCTTCGACTTGCAACTTCTTACAACTCTTACAACTCTTGGGTGGTTTTCACATGTTTCGACATGTTTTGACACGTTTCAGGATGGCCTTGATGGCCTTGATGGCTTTGAACCAAAAACTGAGCGGCACTGAATGCCATGGGATTGGTTTGTTTTTATGCTTTGATCAGATTTGATCAGTGCTTCAATGTACTTCCTGCAATGTGTCTCACATAACACATGTATAGAATTGGATGCATTGAATGCAGAAACGATGCTCTTGACACCAGCTATTCTCGCAGCGTCCTGAAAGCGCTCACGAAGCAAGGCCATCATTTCGTCGGGGAAACACGCCTGTCGTGCTGCATGACACATGCGCAAAAGTTCAGCCATGGAAGTAGCAGTGAAAACTGTCGTCCGGTTTGCCAAATGGAGTCGCATGGAGCTGCATGGGTTGCATGGAGTCGCATGTGGACTTCAGATGGCAGTGTTGATTCTTTTCAAGCTGACACCGAATCCTTCTATTGCTCTTACAATAAGGAAGAAAGAAGAAGAATTGTCATGATTCAATTTCTCTCCGATTCAAGCATGTGTTTCAAATTGTTTCAATATAGAGAGATTGAAGCGGACACAGCGGAGATTGAAACGGAATTATCAGGATAAGTCAGGAGCCATGGCACTGCCGACCTCGTCGAAACTGTTGACGTTTGGCACTGGGTGCTGATCACCTAGGGGCAGCTCAGCTCTAAGCCTTGATCAACTCGTGATCAAATCATCAACGCAAAAAACATCAAAAAACACTTGAAAACACAAACGCAAACAACAAGACTCTTGACAAACATGTCTTACAGTCTTACAGATTTGTTTGAAGACAATTTTGGAAGCCAAATCATCAACGCTGTCTTGCAACCAGTCTGCTCCGTGCCACTTCGGCCGGCAGAGTCAGTCACCCGAGTCAGTCACCCCAAATTTCGGTGTCGAGAACCCCACACGGCAGAATCAGCCACCACTGCACAACAGCAGGGAAGCAGGGAGACCATGACAGAAAATCACAAGAGTCGGTCACCCCTGCAAGCCAGAAGGAAGATCAAGGAACCCATGGGGAAAAAAAAACACAACAAAAACTCCCTCAAAAAACCTAAAGCAACCACACACACATTAAGTAGACCCTAAAACAAACCTTAACGAAACCCTGCATTAACCCTAAACCAACCATAAATAAAATCTAAACCAAACCTGAATTAACCCAAAACCAAACCTAAATAAACCCTAAACCAAGCCTAGGAAAAACAAACCAACGCCGAGTAAAACCTAAATAGACCTTAGAACAAACCCTGACAAAACCCTACATCAACCCTAACCCTACCCTACAACCCTAACCAACCCTAAAAAACCGTAAGCCAAGCCTAAACCCCAAACATCCCCAAACCAACACGAAGTCAACCCTAAATAAACCCTCAAACAAACCATGAACCCTACAGAAACCCTAAACACCCTGAAACAACCCTGAACCAGCCCCAAATAAACCCTAAACCAACCCTCAACCCTGGTGAAACCGTTAATAACTCTAAAACATTCTAAAACCAACGAAAAGGCCATTATTGGCTATGTGGAGGATGATGGACTTCGACGAGGGGGGTGAGTGACTCAGGGTGGTCTGTCTCTGCTAGTGGGTGACAAATTTCGTCTAGTCTCGATCTCACTTCGCCCTGATTTCACATCGAGTCAATATTCTACAACCATCGACAACCTCGATGAAATGGGATCTGCGTATGACCGTGTTGTGGCTGATTAGATCTCGGCGGCAGTTCAAATCAGGGTTTCGATGAGATATGTTTGTACACATGTTTTTCGAACGGATTCACTCTCACAAGGGGGAATACCCAACAAAACTCTGAAGTAAAGTTTGGAAATCTTTCAAATACTATTTATGTTCAGGTGGCTCAAAGATTTGACCCCCATTCGATCCCATGTTTTGTGATCAGAACATGGTTTTCCTTGATGTTGAACCAAATCCACCTCCTACCTCTGCCAGGAATACCGCGGAATACCATTGTTTTGGGGTTTATTAAACCATATCAATATGGGTGTGTCTGAAAATGGGTGACACGCCAAAGAACCATTTTCATAGGGAACATGATAGAAACAAGGTTTTGAACAAATTGGAAACTCGCGAGGTCTATTTGTCGATTCAAAGATTATAGAATTTGTTGAGGTCTATTTGTCTATTCAAAGATGAATAGAAGAATTTGTTTTATCCCTAGAAAATGAATTTTTCGATTGAAATCAATCTTTGCATTTCGACGACGTTGTTTTCAATTGTTTTCCTGCAATTACCTATACATAAATTATCTCCATGTTTGGGTAGTGATTCAAACTTATTCTCAGTATGCTTCAGGACGGTCACCGATCTTTTCGACCTCCTCTGGAGTACGGCTCACTGCCGCTCCATTCGCACACTCCTCTCCACAGTCGCAACTTCAACACGTTGGACTTTCAAATTTTCATCGCTTGTGATGTCTTGAGACATTTCTTGAGGCTTTCAAATTTCGATTTTTCTATGAACTAGTGGGTAAGGTTGTTTGGCTGCAACTGGATTTTTTTCCTCCACATATTTGTGTGGGGTTCTTGTTTTTTGCTGTGCACTCCTGTCCGTCCATCCCGTCCGTCCTCCGTCGTCCGTCTCCCACACAACTCTCTCACACACAACTTACTCACTCCTAGCCCCCGCGCAACTTACTCACACACACACAATTCCCACACAAACAACCACGTCCACGGCGCCAACGGGACCCAAGCACACCACCAGAGCCAGCCCAGTGCCATAAGCGCCACGCCTGCCACACAGAATGCACGTCGATGCTTCCAAATGCCACGCCTGCCTCGCACACACACACACAACTTGCTCACACACAACTGGGGCTGGCAGGCGTGGCACTTGGCGACATCGACCTTCTGGGTTTTCTCTGGTGGTGCGCTTGGGTCCCCGTTGGCGCCGTGGACGCCGCGGTTGTGTGTGTGCGTGGGCGTGCGCGCGTGCGTGCGGGCGGGCGGGCGGGTGTGGGTGTGGGTGTGGGTGTGGCAGGTGTGGCAGGTGTGGCACTTGGAAGCAGGCGTGGCACTTGGAAGCAGGCGTGGCACTCGGCGACATCGACCTTCATGTTGTGTGGCGGGCATGGCACTTATCGCACTTCATACGTACACCCTCCACCATCTTCAAAACTCACACGTACTTTTTCAAATGCATAGTATAAACCTTCTCACACACAACCTTCTCACACGGAACTCTCTCACTCGATCTGTCTTCCGTCATCTTCTGTCTCTTTCCTGCCTTTCTAATTCCGAGAATCAATGTTCTAATACTTTGGCGCCGAGAAAGAAACCATCTCAAGCCTGTGCAGGAAAAGGGCAAAAGACTTCATGAATCAGTCGTAAAAGAATTCTGCTCTGTCGTCGGATGCTTGTGCACAAGACCAAATTACACCCCTGTAGAAAGCAATGCGGTGTCGTCACCACATGTTGCAACCGTACATGGGTGATTCGACACCCTTTGACACCCGCCAGGCGGACTACGAAGCAAAACAAGAAGTTTCCGCGAAGGCTTCAAGTTTGAGATGCGTTGGTCAATCTGGTCAATTTGCGAATATCAAAAGATATCAACAGCCCAGAAGTTTTTGCGGCAAAACCAACAGGCAAACACGTTGGAATGCGTATGAGCATTTGAATTTCCTGAGTTAGCTCTTGCTATCGTTTTTCCTCTGCCCATCAAAGTGCCCTATTTTGTCTGTCTCTGCTCAATTTTGTTTTCTTCGCCCTGCTCTTTTTTCCTCTTGCTATTTGCGTCTTTTCCTTTGCTTCTGCTCTTATTTTACTTCATCCTTCCCATTGGCCTTTTGTCCGTTGCGGTCGTGATCAATGATGAAACTGTTTCACATAACTGAAAGCACTTTGGGTCCTATAGTTGCGGACTTTGGGTCGTTTGATTCTATGTATGGAATGGCAGCAGCAGGCTGCATGAACACACGGTGTGGAATTGCCGCGCACTGAGCGAAACACGGTGGGGACAATCGTCCCCAGAACACTGCGTTCCAACAGGCCGCTGATTCATTTTGTAAAAAGCCGCAAAGCGCACGCTGCACCCATGCGAGCCTGACTTTCGCATCAATCCTCCTGGTGGAGGAAAAAGCTGCCAACAAGTTTGAAAAGGCAGAGATGAAGACCACTCTGAGCATTTTCTAATCTACAGTAAAACCACCTCGGCAGATTCGGCGACCTTCCTGAATTAAGGTGAGCAGCACCAGGACCAAAATACAACGCGCCAGTCCTCTGTAAACGCGCGCTGCAATGGCGCTCTGAAGTTTGTTTCCCATCACCCCTGCTGTTCAATGTAACTACTTGACAAGGAGGTTACAATGTAGCATCAAGAGCGTCTTGGAAGATGCTTGACAAGGAGGTTACAATGTAGCAACGTAGCATCAAGAGCGTATTGGAAGTTGCTTGAAAACGATGTTACACAACGTAGCATCAAGAGCGTCTTGGAAGTTGCTTGAAACGGATGTTACAACGTAGCATCAAGAGCGTCTTGGAAATTACTGGGCAAAGTTCAGTTGCTTGACAAAGTTTAGAAGGCCCAACAGGAACGCAAGGCAGAAGAACGTTTTTGCCCCCCCCCCAACCCCTCCAAAGCCAACCCCAAACCCATCCCGAACCCACTCGCTCCCAAACGTGACAAGCGTGACTCAAAATGAAGATAGAATCGTTGTTACACAGGGGGAATGGATCGCCCTGTCCGCGCGTTTACAGGGGACTGGAGCCAAAATTAAGATACCGTTTTACAATTTTTACAAACATGATCTTCAAGCCACTTCGCCATGGATGATGAACACTTTTTGGTACAGCCAAACTGTGTGGACAGCTGGCTATGAGCTGACCAGTCTTGCCAACATCTCCCCCCAAGCAGTCCTGCCAGCCGCCTGTAAAGATGTGTCATGAGCAGAGGAACAAGAATTAACGAAAGGATGAGGTTTCCACCTTGGTGATTTTCATGGGTCTCAGCTCTAAACACATTCTGCCACACCCCTCGGTTCGCATTACTCCAAGCGATTCTGTGCATGTCATCATGTCAGTCAATCTCATTCGGTCATCACACAGTTTATTCCATATGTCACATTCCAAAACATATGTATATATATATATATATATAAATATAGAGAGAGATACATGTAATAATATATATGTATGTATATGCCACATGAATATACATATATTCATGGATTTTTTTTCCATATGTCATGCGTCATGCCATGTTGCTTTGTTCCAGTCCTGGCCTTCAGTTGATTCGGTCGAGTACCCGGTTCTCCTTTGCCAAGGCGCCATTGAGCAATGCCCGGTGCGCCGGAGACCAGCTGCGAGGCAAATTCTAAAATTCGCCGCTGTTCTCTTCGTTGAACTCTCTTTTCAAATTTCGGACATCTCAAGACAAAATCTTGAATCACAATATGATGTTAATTTCAGACTGTGTGTTCCTTTGAAAGTCCATGTTGTATGTTGTTGCATTGCACCTGCCATCGAGAGCCATCACTGCACAAATAGCTAAGGGAACACAATCCAGGTCTCTTTTCGCACTACAGAGGCAACCGCATTGAGACATTTTTGTTGAAACGCCTGACATCATGACTCTTCTATAATATGTTTGCTTTCGAAGACTTTCCTACATGGTCCTAATGTGAGGATTTGTTCGGATCACAACCTCAAGCAACAGTTCTTCACAAACGGCAAAAGAAGGCAAAAACCTTTTTCTGGTTGAGAATCGCAGGCCTCCCAACTTCAAACTTCAGCCAAGTTCGTGCATTGTTCGGCCGAAAAAGACTGAAAATGAATGCGTTGCAAGACTCAGTTGAAGTAAAGAATGTTTCTAGATGAAACATCTATCTGCCGATCTGAAACTGGTTTCAATTTCAGAAGTTCAATCGTTGCAGAGAAAAATGCCACAAACAGGATTTGTGAGAAAAGTCTGGAAGTGATTTCGATTGGATGCAAAGTGCAGCAAGATGAATGCTGATGAGAAGACAGTGAACTTCATGTTTACTTTTGACTGAAGAGAATGCTAAGATACACGAACGAGTCGAATGAGGTTTAAGTAAATGAAAAATACTCAAAGACTGGAAATCAACGAAATCAAGGTGAATAATTTAAAAAAAATGTATGTTATTGTGGTTTGCTTCTATTTGCTTCTTACGTTTCTTCGAAAACCAGAGTAACTAGAGGAGAAATTTGGCGTTGGGCAGCTGCGTAAGGCGTGAGTGCAGCAGGCAGAAATCGTCTGCGGAGCTGCACTGCACATCCACGCCTCAGCGCAGCACCAGCACAGCAAACACAACACGAGCGCAGTGCTGTTGCGATAGGTATGACAAAAAACACAGAAAAATTAAAGGAACGGATAACCCCACAAGTCAACTTCTTCAAATAATAAGCATGAAAGGTTGTAGCAGGGACGGGGAAAGAAGGTAAGGGAAAGGAGGCGGTGAAGGATCGAGAAGTTAAAACAGTTGTGAGTGACAAAGTGGAATGTGAAAGATGGTGTGTGA
>Ga0126342_10021555_pt1 | contig 10725 bp, 6 predicted proteins | sample Cyp1metagenome_FD_92528 | JGI IMG/M metagenome (GOLD analysis project Ga0126342, IMG submission 92528) | Coral microbial communities from Lord Howe Island, Old Settlement Bay, Australia - Cyphastrea 1 metagenome | ecosystem: Host-associated > Invertebrates > Cnidaria > Coral ... | reverse complement strand
CTGTTTTGACCAAGCCAGTGAAGGCTCAAGGCCTATTGATCCCAAAGAGCGGCAGCAGGCCACAACATCCAAGAATGTACCTGGCAAATGGAAATGGGACATGGGAAATTCACATATATATATGTACATATTATATAATATACATATCTGTCGTGGGAGCTGCAGGCCGCCCTTGCCAACTGGGAGGCCATGAACCCAGTGGTCGCCAGTGCATCCTGGGGCCACCCCAAATGACCACAGAAAGAGATACCCGGCCTGGTAAACTGTCACATAACTGTGGAAAATACCCTGTTAAACTGTTATAGCTGGGAAAATCCACTATTTCTATCTATTTCTATGGTCATGAACAAATAGCTATGTAAGAAATTACCAGAGGGTAAAAGGCACACATCCACAGATTTTATACCTGAACAATTGAAGACACAGGCCACGCGCGGTATATGGAGAAATATTTAGCTTCTTGCACATCAGCATGCACATAAGGTGTACAGGACATGTGCATGCACAATTTTAGCAAGAAGCAAGACATCCCTAGAATCTATTGCTTTAAACTGTTTAACCCATCAAAATTTCTAAAAAATCTATGGATGACATGTCGTGTTTTTTTCCCAACCTATTGGTTGAAGCTGAGGCGTGCATGCAAGGAGATGAGGCATGGGCAAATCCCGACAAACCAAGAAAGCCATGGGTTGTTGGGATATGAACCATGGAAAACCACTATTTTTTTTGAAGCATAAACCGTTTATAAACCGTTTTGATAACGTGAAAAACCAACAAATCTTCCAGAATCGGCAAGATTTTTGCGTTTCCATAGTCATGAGGCTACCCAGCTGGACGGTTTCATGGAAAATCCGCCAAAAAATGATGATTTAGAGTTACTATTTTAGGAAACCTCCATAGGCCACCAGGGTGAGAATGATGAACCAGTGGATGAAAGGGGTACCTAATTTGGAAGAACAACCTTGATTGATTTTACCTTCTAGTTCATCTGCTTGGTGAGTAGGTACAGTCTGATTATGGCGTGTCAAACTCAAGTTGCCGGTAAGTTAAAGTATCAATAAATCCATATGCCAGGACTTACAAACGTTGTTTTTGTTGGTACGTCTCAATTATGGTTGAATAAGCATCATGTACATCCATATTGGTTGGTGGTTTCAAACATTTTTTATTTTCCATAATTGGGATGTCATCCTTCCCACTGACTTTCATATTTTTCAAGATGGTTGAAACCACCAACCAGTAATGGTTATCCAATAACTATGGTTCTCCAATAAACATCATTAACCATCATTAAATCACCATTAAATCACCATCATTGTTTGAAATTAATAGTCGTCGTATATATCATTAACCATCCAATAACTAAATGGTGATTTAACCATCATTAACCATCATTAACCATCATTAACCATCATTAACCATCCAATAACCATCCAATAACCATCATTAACCATCCAATAACTCTGGTTCCTAAACATCAAACGACTCCAACGGCTTCTTCCTTTCCCCGCCAGGCGAATGGCCAGAGAGTGCCACCCTGGGATCGTTTTTTATCGGGGGATCTCAAAAACTCCGAGATGGAGAATGGAATGGAATTTCCAATGTATATCATATATGATGATTAATTATTAGATTATATATATATATAATGTATAACAATGGATAATCATATATATATATTATGGATTGTCTAATTATCTATGATTATCAACTTTCCATTCCTACTTGGGGCCCTTCTGAAGTTTGAACTAGTTCTCCAAGATGGTTTGTGTGATCATCATTTCCCAATAAAAGCATCATTTTCCAATCATGGTTTGTTGTGATCATATGTGCCATCTATTTTCCAGCAAATTTGATCACCATTTTCCAGCGTTTCCATGACCCATCAATTGAGACCAAAGTCTTGGCAGCTGACGCTCGACGCTGAGAGATTCAAGCAGCATTGGGATGTCACCGGGCAGACAGTTGTAGTCAAACAATCCAAGGAAAAACCACAAGCGGGATCGGATTTCCGGACCAATACTATGTTGAAATCGGCTTAGGTTCAACACATTTAAATCGGCTTAAACATGCTTAAACCAAGAACGGAATAACACTGGAGAAGCTGTTACGGTGTTGGTTGACCTCCAACAAAACTAGGAAGATCCAACAGCGAAGCGTTTGGATCTTCGCCAGGCACTGAAAGTATACCCAGCCCCCCTCCAACAGCCACCTCAAAACGTGGCATTTGTAGGATATCAATAACCACTATTAACATCTATATTAACATCTATTAACCAGGGTTATAACATGTTATAACATTTACAACCCAGATATGGGAGATTTTCTCAGCCATCCTTTACTTTACGACATGCGCGGCTAACGGTTTTCCGCCCATGGCGCTGTGCCAAGCTGGGTGCGCACCCGAACGATAGGTTTAAGTTGGTTTATCGTGCGGGAAACCCATGGAAACCCAATGCCACAATAACTACCATGGCTGGGGATGGTTAAGAAACCACCCATCAAAATGGTAATGACTTGGGGATGGTGACTATGGCATTGGGCTTAGCACATTAAATCATTAGCTTCACTGGGCAAAACGTGCTGGACAAGTTAGATGGGTAATCTTCCACAGATGTGATCAATGATGATCAATGGTCCCCCCCAATACCCTGGATGAGAGCAAAAAGGTGCCAATATCAACATAGCTATGGAAGCCATGGTATCTTCGAAATGGTGATGTCTCACAGCTATGTTAACTGACCAGAGGGTAAACATTCATGGCTGTCCCCAACTTTTTGAATAGCAAAATTCATGGAGTTTTCTCCATTTTTGGAATGCAAATGGGAGACCCGTGGCACCGTGCGATCCCATCATGAAAAGAAGCCGCCGACGCATTCCTGTACGCGGCCCGTAGATGATTTCCCTGTTTTGATTTCAATCATGACTCTTGGAGCCGCACTGAAGTGTTGGTTCCGTTCAAAGTTTGTCTATTTTTGCTGAAGTTTGTCTATTTTTTCGAGTGTTCAGCCTCACTCCCCGTTGCTGGTTCACTGGTTCACCAAAAAATGGTGAAATCAAAGCGAAGAACTTGAAAAATGGGTACCCCTTACCCTTAATGAAACATGTTTCATCATGTTTCTAAGGAAATGCCCGATGAAAATGGAGGTTTTTTCGCTGAGAGAACCATGAAAACCATCGAAATTGGGGGATTCTCCACAAAACCAGCTGGTTCTGGTGGCTCCTTTTGAGGCTGGGATGAAGTTCAACTGGTTGCCTTGGTTGCTTGACTTCAGGGGTGTAGGTGGCTTAAGAAAACTTAGGATTTATGTTTTATTAACTTGGTAAGCTTTGGAGTGGTAGTTTTATACAACTTGATCTTTTGCCAATTTTATGGGAATATATGCCGACCAGCTAAGAACGCATTGTTTTTGCAGGATATCTAAGATTGAACATGACAAGGGCACAGGATTGGTTAAAGGAGGGTTCGGGATCCGGTGGCCTATAGCTTACTCCCAAACTTGCGCAAATAACCACCAGAGAGGCTTCGGTTGAGGCGGGGGGGCATTGACCTAACAACGGTGACATACAATGTGGTACACCCAAGAATAGACCACTCTTTTCTTTGAAGCTTAAGTGGCTTGGTATCAACGTAATTAGTTGGGAAATAATTCAATGGTGTTGAATGGCTGGTTTCACTTGTTCTAGCCATGGCGCAAGTGTCTGCATAGTGATTCGTCAGTATTTTTCTTCGGGTGTACTGTTCTGCGGAGCCAAAACAGTCGAACGACCGAAGAACCCCGCATGTTAAGTCTTCCTATGAGATATGCGAAAGAAGCAAACGATAAATAAAAAGGCCACCATCAACTATAAGCACACTCCAGCGCAGATCTTATTGTGGTTTCCTTAGGCTTTCTGTTTTCTGAATGGATCATCCAAGTCATCCAAAGGGGCCATCCTCAAATGTCATAGGTGTATGACATTCCCATGGGATTTTTTGGGGAATCCCATAGAGGGATGAACATAAACCAGGAATCTCAAGTTGGATATATATCCCAGGATTCCAATGATCTTCCGGTTATGGTTGATTGGATCCCATATCATCCCATTAAAATATACCATTTTTATGAAGATCCCCCCATGGTTGGGAGATTAACCCATGAAAATATCCGTTTAATGGGTTAATCATCCATGAATGTTCATACATTCATGAACATCCCCCCATGGTTATCAATGATTCATGAGCTGGTTATATACGGGATTTAACCCATGGGCGTTTTCATCGAATGGGACATCGAATTCATCCATAGTGGATTAATGGGATCATCACTAGTCATAGTGGATTAATGGCTATTGATATCCAACAACTACATTATAACATATGATAACATTATTCATGGTCTATATATCAACATATATCAACATTATTGATCATTATTGCTGTTTTTTCGTGACCCCGCAATTAACCATTGAATTCCGATAAACATCCCCCATGAATCCCATGTAATTCAAGTGAAACCAGCAAGGTTTGAGCTGCTTTTTGGCGTTGCAGCGCAGGCCATGAAATTTGGTGGTTCACCATGGTCAATTGCGAAGTTAAATGAACATCAGCTAAAGATGGATCATTTCAGGGAAATTATGCTTGGTTAAAGCAATTTTTAGAGGCTTTGATTGGGGATTATGAACAAAATCTGTGGATTGGTTAACCACAAATACAATAAACGGACCAACGGGATAGCAGAACTCTCCAGGGTGTTGCCAAACATCATTGGGGATGCAACCAGCCAAAAATGGAAGCCATGACTTTCTGTCATTTCGATATTCGAAAACCACCAGGATACCATGATCAAGATATTCATGGTGGCTAGTGGCTATGGCTAGTGGCTATGGGCTAGTGGCTATATTCTGGTATCTGATATTCTGGTATCATTGTGATTGGTGGCTAGTGGCTATGGATCGTTTAACGATTCGTCCAACGAGTTCACCGAGCAGAGGCTTCTTCTTGCACCAGGGATCATTTTCAGTGGTTCATAAGGGATTTGGGGTAAATTACAACGACCTCACTGTTCTCCTGAAGCCTGGAATCCATGGGTTTATTTTAGGGAAATGATGCCCTTTTATGGCCGCAAGATTCAGGTTAGTGAAATATTATAATTTACCCAGTTTCAATCTGGTTTGGGATGTATTGTAACGTATCCAAAACCCGATTCAATATGTTTTCCCAAAAAGACTGAATACTTTCATTTGGAAATTTCCTAAAATAAAGCTACCCATCATCCATTGTAATAGGATCTTCCAAATAAAAACCATCCATTTAGGCGTCCCCCCATGTATGAAAACCCCATGATCCCCTCCATTGTTGTCATGTTCACTATGTCATGTGCTAAAAACCTGGTGGGATGGATCTCACCTGAGAGACTGAGAGATTCCCAAGCCGGTATTTTAGCAGGATCAAAAACTCCATTTAAGGTTGATAAGGGGATTATGCTAATTACAGTACCCATTAAATTCATTAAATTAGGCTAATGATTACACAATTTATGAACTGGGAGTCTCGAGAAATGAGTTCTTATGTGCATACCCATTACATGAATACCCAAATGCTATATATATATATGACATAAGTCCATATGAATACCCTTACTGTAATGTATTTGGGGTACTAACTAAGTATTAACCATATCATATGCCTATCATATAACTATTGCTGCAGTTGTTGTAAGCCCCGCGCATTGTGCATTATACGATAAACCCACCGTGAAATCCCAGCAAATCCGTTTAATCAAACCATTGAGTCCTGTCTCATTATTGAATACCCCCAAAAACGTCCCGGCGGCTGGGGATCTTCAAAAAAACACATGTGCTTGGCTTTGTGCCCTGCGCATGGTATTAGATGAAATTTGGTATTGATGCCGGGCAAAATCAAGGGATATTTGAGTGGAAAATACGGTATTTACATGCCTTTTTGGGGTTTGGAGTAATGGTCAGTTTTCGCTTCTGCCATAGCTGCTTCAGCCTTCAAAGCGTTTGCTTAGGGCGTGTCCTGTGAGACTCTTGTAATCCTTGGGATTTCCATTGTGCCATCTCCATTGCCAAATTCCTTGGTGCTCCAAGAACTTGAGATGGCACCTGTGGACGTTTCCCACATTATTCTTGATGCAAAGTATTCCCTTGCTATGATTGCCAGGTAATTGAACATTATTGCCCTACCCCACCCAACCCAACCCCTTGCCATGACGTAGCCGTAAAACAGGTCTAGCGCAGCATCACTTGAGTGTGAAAGGTAACTTGAATGTTCTTGCCCCACCCCACCCAAACCCTATATTGAACAATTGACACGACTACACGCGCGGTTTTCCACTTGCTAGCAAAAACGCGATCCCCAAATGAATACATCTAAGACTAAACCAAGGTTTCGTTCAGTGTGTATTCATATCAAGGGGAAGCAATAACTTCATAATCAATCCATGTGATCCTTGTCCAATAGTCAGATAGAAAAGGGACGGCTTCATATAACTCCCAAGAAAAATCCATGCAATCCTCATCCAACTCCCAATCAATATATATATATATACATATAGTATTATTTTGAATTATATGGATTAAGCCTTTCTAAGTGCAATAAGTCGGTGATGTAATCAACCGATTAGAAACCATAAAAAGATACAGTATAATCAATGATTATAGTCATTGGTGTGACAAAAATCCATCAAAAAACCAAGTCTCAAAAACACCGTTATATGCAGGTTTCCTAAAATGGTGATAGCCCAAAACTATGGCTATCCCCTAGGATGAGTTGGGGTACCCAAAAAGGTGACGATCAGCGTGCATTCGCGATGGCCCACGGTGGTGGCTGGCAGTGCCCTGGATGACGAAAGCCAAGCTGAAGCCAGTGATGCGGATTTCATGGGATTTCAATGGGACTTTCACGGGGAAATATGTGTTTTTTCCATGGGATTCAGTGGGATTTAGTGGGATTTCATGGGGATATAATGGTAGAACTCACTGGGAGGATGGATACCTTCTAAGGATTTAATATGGCCATGAGTTTCATCACCAATTTTAGTAATGAAATCATCGAACTAAATGTGTCCATAACTATGTTAAATTCCGATTGGTGCTTTGGAACATGGTTTTTATTTTTCCATATATTGGGAATAATGATCCCAACTGACTAATATTTTTCAGAGGGGTTGAAACCACCAACCAGATATTGTAAATTATGGTAACATATTTAACTATGGTTGGGGGCGGGGGGATTTATATTGGGATTTGATGTTGAACTATTTTGAATGTTCATAGAGATCCAACTTGATCAAAAATGGCGTGGTTCAAAGATCAAACAACGAAAATTAGGGTGTCACCATCAAAAATCGGGATTTAGAGATGAAATAAAACGAAGACTTGATAGGATTTGTAACATCAGATGATGATTCAACCAAAAGGTGAGGATTTCATCAACAACGACGCAGGGACACTACAATGTAGAAATGTGGATCGGCTAATAATCTACACATTTACTGCCACATTTTCATTGGGTTTACATTTGGGTTTACCACATTAATTATCATTTATGTACATTGTCATCCACATCTATCTACCAAACAGTCCCAACAAACAGTTCAATGATTATTGGATGCATCCATTAAACCCAATCAACCACTGCAGCTACTATCAGTGAGTGATGTGAGAATAGAATCTGGCCCCCGTATGTTGAGCTGGGGGCAATTTTGTGGGAACTCCACATGTTTTAAAGATGAAGCCTCAACAATGCTTATGAGGTTTTCGTAACAAACCCCAAACCACCACATTCAAACAGATCACCGGAACTCCCGCGCACACTCGCGTATATGTACATAAAGATGTGTATGTATATATATATATATATATGACATGAGGCATACCGTTTAAAGAGTAGACCCTCACATTTTTTGTTGCTTATATTCCCACTATCCCATGGTTGTTCAAACAAGTTCTCCCATTTTCTGATGGTACCTACAGAAGAGGGAACACCACATCTTTTGTTTGGGATCTCATCAATTATCTTTTACGAACCATCCGTTCTTGCAAGGTGTACACAGTAGCCATATCTCCAGTAGGAATCCCCTCCTCAAGCTCTGCAAGATGATGTTCCAGAGATTGCAAGTCATGGGCCAATGTTAGTTTTCAGGGACGCATGTGTTCAAAGAGTAAAAACCCATGGTTTCCCAACATTCTAAGAATGGTTTCACCACAGTTTGCCCATATCTTCATGATGTTCATGATTCAATCCCCATTTTTCATGACCAAATAACTCGGGATCCTGATAACTTTTGGAGAACGGGATCCGGATTCCGATGGTTGAGAAGTACAGGTTGATTCGGACGTTTCATGATTAAAAAAAAACATCATTTCTAATGATTAAATGGATTGTTTTCATATGGCGATGGGTCAAAACCTATGAAACTACCATCTTTGAGGGTCATAAACATCCATTTTCATGGTATTTGAGGTCATCACAACATCCATTTTTCTGGTCATATGATAATCCATTGAAAATAACCCAGATATGGCTATTTTCCATGAAGGCCCGGTCTGTAGCGGATCGCAGGTCGTCACACCCAAGCATTGTTGGTGGACCTAACCCCTCCGGTGCCGCTGGGAAAATCAGCTCTTGGGTGCGAACCTGCAATTTTTTGGCTGAAAAACCATGAAAAACCAATGGAGTCTCTACTTTTTTGGGGAAAAATCCCACGGATTTTTCATAGTTTTTCCATTTTTTTTGAACAACGCATGGAAAAACTGTTTTAAGACCTCATTTTCCCGACTAAAATTGGTAGAAATTCGGTACACTCCTCCAGTCTTAGATTAAGCTAAGTGAAATTTCGAGAAAAAACAGATGCCGTTTAACACCAAATAGGGGATTTAGGTAACAACATAGGTATGGCGTTGGTGGGGATTTGGATTCTGATGGTGAAAACAATGAAATTATATGGAATTTTAAGCGACCATCGCACATGTTTTTGAATGTCTTTACGAAACATGAGGGGATTAAATCACCCTAAACCCACCATTTCATGAGGATAGAACCAACGGTAGAACCTAAAACGGAGGCTAAGCTACGTTTTAGGGTACCCCATTCCATTCCGTAGTTTCAAATACCTGTTTTCCAAAGTAAAATTGCCACCAAGGGGGTATACTTTGTGGAGTAGCTTGGAAACAAGGATACACACCCAGAATACTGGTGGTTTTGCTACTGTGCAAACTGACAGCAATGAAGGTTTTAATATTGTGTTTTCCAGAATGGTAGTCCGTGCCGACTTTCATCATTTGGGCAATCTATGGTTGTACATCCAGAATCCTGGGGGTAATCTATTGAGTGATGTTAAATCGAAGCAACACAATTTGAACTATACATAAGTATTGAACTTCTGAAGTGCCCAAGATGCTAGTTGAATTCCAGTTTTGGCTTCATGATTCATGTTTATGACGTTATATCTATGTACTCTGGGAAGAAAAGACGTCCTGTTTTACATCGAAATCAAATACGAATCTCGCTATTTGCAGCGTCCGGCAGGCAAAGCATGTCTTGTGACCCATCCAGGTTTCCATGTGAAACTCCACCAGCGTAAATCCCATTTGAATGGTCAAATTAAATTTTCAATTTTGTTGGGTAACATAGCGTGGCCTCATTTTTCCATGTCATATCTATTTGGGTTCCAGCGTTGCGTTTGAAATTGAAAAATCTTTTGAATCGAAACTTCCGCCACAGGGGAAGTCATACAATATCAAGAAAACTTGCGAACTATGCTCACCATACGACTATATATATATATATATCACACATATACATATGACATCATATGACGATATGTATAATACCATATCAGATATGCGCGGTATCATACCATATTACACATATACACACATCATAGTACGTATATTGAGCCATATTCTATAGAATCATGTGTGTAATCGGACACATGCATATACAACATATTGTAATATCAAATAGATAATATCATATGCTACCGCACATGTAATATCATGCGATGTAATATCAATAGAATATCAAATATTACTATGACATTATGACATCAGAAGCTCTAGGATGCAGGGTTTCCAAAATTATATTTTTATTATTTGGATATGATTCAGATATGATTTGCTGTTATAATTTGTTTATGGCCTGGTTTTGCAGTTATGATTTTGATATGGTTTCAGTTAGGAATTGAGATGGGTCAAAATTGCGATTTTGATGGGTCAAAATTGTCTTTCTGCTTTTTTTGGGGTTTTTGCTTTCTTTTCTGAACATGTCTTGAACACATATCAATATCATATCAAAATCGTGTTAAAATCGTATCAAAACCGTATGAAATCCATATCAAAACCAAAAGCCTGTCTCGGGGCTGGTTCTTTTTCTTTTTTCGAAGCCAACCCATCGGGAACTGTGACAAAGCCGTCCGTTCCCACACCATATCAAAATCATGAGCCAAAATTCAATTCGTATCCGAATCATATCTTAAAAGCGTATCTTAGAGGGAGTTTGATGTCATAACAATATTACACACACATACATACATACATGCATACATACATACATACATACCTACCTACCTACCTACATACATACACACTAGACAGGAATGGATCATTATATGATCCGGCAGGAACTGAATCCTGAAACATGCAAACCAGCCTAGATCGTTAGATTAGTAAAAGAGCCACATGAGGTACTTCTCGAAAACGATGTAGGGCATCCAATAT
>Ga0126342_10021554_pt1 | contig 10725 bp, 5 predicted proteins | sample Cyp1metagenome_FD_92528 | JGI IMG/M metagenome (GOLD analysis project Ga0126342, IMG submission 92528) | Coral microbial communities from Lord Howe Island, Old Settlement Bay, Australia - Cyphastrea 1 metagenome | ecosystem: Host-associated > Invertebrates > Cnidaria > Coral ... | reverse complement strand
TTTCCTACCTTTTCGCGCATCTGCATCTTCTTTCTTCTGACGACTCTTTCTCTTCTGATCTTCTCTCTTCTAATCTTTCTCTTCTCTCTGCCTCTTCCCTGCTCTGCTTTTCATCTCTCCATATTGTCGGAAGTTTGACTTCTAAACTTCCTTCGATAAGGTGTATCTATACATATATATATATATATATATCCATACATGTATATATCCATATATATATATATATACATATCCATATATATATATATATATATACATATTAATATCAATTATGTACATATGTATATACACAACTGGCTCGTATTATGGATATTACCTACTTCACCCAGCTTTTTTAATCGGAAAGGGCACCTCCAAGTTGCCATTCCTGAGATCCAAGAGGAGGCTGCGCCACCTCCGATTTCCAGCGAAGCCCCATGGATAAACGAGATACATGGAATGTGGATATGGGATATGTTGGGTTTTTTTGATATCCCATATATGAACTTAGACTTGAAAATGTTGGGACATGGGATGATAATTGGATTTACGAAACATGATACATATGGGAAAAATTGGATGCCCTCTGTTAATCAAACATGGCAATGGAAAATGGCTGTTTAGATGTTTTGCCGATAGAAATATGGCGGTATTTCCAACGCGCCGTGTTACAGTACCAAAGGGTAACATAACTATGGAAAATCACATTTTTTCATGGGTAAATCAACTATAAATGGGCCATTTTCAATAGCTATGTTAGTTTACCAAAGGCTAACACCAAAAAACGTTGCCGGGTCGCCTTAGAAATAGGTAGAGTTGCCCCAAAAAAAGGAGGATGTGACCCTATTTGACCATGAAACATCAAGGATTCAACCGTACCGTGGCCACATCAGGTGGGTACCGTGAATCCATCGTGTGCCAACCGTTACCTGTCGACCACATATTCCTGGTTTAACCGGCCTGGTAAACTAACAGTTTGCTATTGAAAATGGCCATTTAGTTCGTTGATTTATCCATAAAATGGTGATTTCCTATAGCTAGTAAACGTTTACCAGAGGGTAACCGTTTAAGCATAACCGTGTAAGCAAAACCAAGATGTGTTGGGAAGCACGTATCCCCATACTATATGAATGGATATTATCCCACTATATCCCATGTTTCATCCCTTGATTCCATACTATCCATACTTTGGAGACGAGCCACACATTGTCCGGCATCGGCCATGGCCATGGCTTGAAAAATGGAAGATGGTGATCCTCCCCGTGGGCTTTTACCAACCGGATATTGAAATAATGGAAATATGTTAATGGGTATATAAAAAGGTGCTTTATATATGTAGATACATATCATCTACATATATATATATTTACAACATAAAGGTGATCATCATCCCACATGTTGGATGCTGCGAAAGCTGGCCGGGTTAAAGCTATCACACTAACCTGAAGATCATGGCGATATGGTTAAACAAACCGTTCTATGGATAACCATCATCCCACATTTGTGGAAGGTGACAATTGAAAATGTGGCAAGTCAAATTTGGTTACCCCAAAGAAAAAACGCTTCAGGACTATAAATTTAGCTCTTTTGGTCCCTCTATATTCTTTTGTTGGCTTGTAGGCCTCCGAATTCTTTGGGGCTCTGATTCCTCGTGGATTTATGACTGGAAACGCCTGCGAAACAATGGATCTGCTTCTGGCAAAGCTGGGAGAAAACGTCCAAATGCTTAAGGTGATATAGATCAAATCTTCAGGTAGTTACCTGTTGGCAATCAAACATGGTGATTTGATGGATTTTAATGTGATTTCCTGGTGACTTAATGGGAAATACGAACTGATTACCTAAGCAAACATTGCAATTGACCATCCTAAATAAATGAATATAAGCAAATCAGAGGTTCAATGGGCAAAAAACATCTACAAATGGAAGATTTTCCGTTGCTATGTTTGATTACCAGAGGTTACCCAAAAAAAACATCTCAGGGATTCTCAGGGTTTATTTAGTCCTGCACAAAGCATGCCTGCTTCTCCAGCACTGAACATATCTAAAAACTGCTCAATGTGCAGGTCCCGTCCCAACGTTTTTTGATCGCTGCGCAAAACGTGATCCGTCATGCTCTTGAAGCATCTGAATCGAGACACTAACGTGGAACCCGAGCGCTCAAACGCTAACCTGGTTGGTGGTTGAACCCTACCCGTCTTAAAAATATGAGTTCGTCAGCTGGGATGATTATTCCCAATATATGGAAAAATGAAAAATGTTCCAAACCACCAACAGGTGCTACAGCACATGTCCGAAGGGCTCGTTTGAAGGGGTTCATGTTGCCTTGTGCAAAGTCATTTCTTAAGGCTTAGAGGGTGGACCGTATTTTCAAAGGAAAAATGATCTGCTATAGATTTGGAAGTCTATCCGCTTTGCTTGCCTTGGGAGTTGCAATAACGTAACCCCAGGAAACATCAGCAAACTAGACTATGGAACAAATTGCACATTCAGATTTTAGATGATTTTAGATGATTTTAGATGATTTTAGATGATTTTAGATGATTTTAGGGAACTTTCAACTCGTATTTTAGATGACTTTGGGGTTGCATCTCGGAGGTCTGGATCTGTGGTGATTCGTCACTATGCATCTCCAATTTGGGAATGACATTGGCTCAGTTCATCTGTGAGCCTCCCAGGTTTTAAGACCCGGACCCGGAACAAATGGATGACTGACTTATGGAGATTCCCAACTTCCGAAAACCATGGGAATCCCCAATAAAAATGCAGCACAGCTCCATAAAAAAAATAGGAAATTCCCATGTTATGTCACTTTTATGTTGTAAAATCATGGAAAAACATGGCGGGATTCCCAACTTTAGATCTGAAAACTGTGAAAACTCCTCTCACCATTGCAAACTCAGCCTTCGTATCCGTAAAATTATCCAAACCTCATACTTGATAATGATTTTCCCATCAGAATGGAAATTAGGGGTTATAAGTTGTATCCCATTCCAGGCACACTGTCCCCAGATGGTATCCATTTGATGTACCATTCGAATACAATTACCATGCAATTGCAATACCATTAATTTACTGTGATCATTATCATTGTCTATATCACTATCATGCAATACCGCCATGCAATTTGCAATGTCATGATGTGTTATGCATGTGTTTCTCCAGTTGCTTCTATGGCACATTGTGCCAGTCCATTTGTCCCTAACATCCCCTGCTCTAAAATAATGAACTTATAAGAAGAATCGCAATAATACTAGTTATAGTAATAAATAAGAATTCATAAAAATGATATATATATATATATATATATATAAATAATCCAATATCAGCTAGTTACCACTTTGAAAAAACATTGTTTATAACAGCACAAGACGCTCTGGTTGTTGAGATACCCCCAGAACCACAATTTTTGTTGATCCGTTAAGATCCCATGGAAATCCCATAGAAATATGGACTTTCATATGGATTATATTTAACTGTTGATTTGTGGTTTAATCCATATGAAAGTCCATATTTCAATAGGATTTCCACTTACCACATTTAATCAATATTAACCAATAATGGGATTATAACTATGTGATTTAATGGGATTATTGGTTTTCCACATTATGGACTTTCAGTGTGGTTCTTGGATTAGATCTAACTTATAACCACAATGGGTTAACACATATACAGAAATTCAGGTCCGTTTCGCGGGATGATCTTCCAAGGATTCGTTCATCATTCATATACTACCCGGCCTGGTAAACATGTCCAAAAAACGATGGAAAGATCCACCATGCTATTAATGGGTAAATCCACTCTTTCGACTGGGCCATTTTCAAGAGCAAACTGTTAGTTTACCAGAGGGTATTGAATTTCTCAATCTAATAATTACCCCATATTACCACTATTCAATACCAGTGAAATCAATATTATTCATAATTACCACATATTACCACATTATTATTCTTGTTGGCTAAATCCATTGTCCAGTAAAAATAAAGCAGTTCAATCCCATTAGATAATCCCAATAATCCCATTAAGCCATAATCCCAATATCCCAATCATCCACTATAACCCACTATAATCCATGGATCATAGACTATAGTGGATTAATCCATAATAAGCCCATATCCCCATAATCCATATGGAATCTAATGTTATAATCCCTAAATATCCATAATGTCATGAATCCATCAATAGTGGAATATCGTAGATTAATACACCCACCTACCCTCTGGTAATGACTAACATAGCTACAGAAATCACCATTTTAAAGCTCGGTAAATCATCTATTTCTATGGGCCATGGCTTCCATAGCGAACTGTAAACGTTTACCAGATGCTAATCCCCATCAAATACCACTATATATACCCTCTGGTAAACTAACAGTGCGCTATTGAAAATAAGTGCGCTATTGAAAATGGTCCAGTCGAAATAGTGGATTTACCCATTGAAAATGGTGGATCTTTCCATCGTTTTTTGTATGTTTACCAGAGGGCAACCCCCATCAAATCCCACTATAATCCAATAATGTCCTTTTGATACAAATAGAGGGGCCGGTTTGGTTAATCCCATCTATCATCATAGAAACTTGTTCTTAAAGGGATTTCTGAAGAAACCCCTCTTTTTTCATCAACCCACCCATGGGAATTCGGGACATCTATGGAATCCCCATCAAATCCCACTATCATCCAATAGTTAGATTATAGTGGAATGATGATCGTACTATATTCCCACTAATCCCACTATCATCCCACTAATTTATAATCCCCATCCAAAAGTTAGTGGAACAAAAAGTAGATTATAAACTATTGGATGATAGTGGGATTCCATAGATTTTGTCATGATTTCCAACATCAAATAGATATTTTTATAGATCAAATAAACCCACCCAATCCCCATCAAATCCCACGAAATACCCTCTGGTAATTTGTCACATAGCTATTGAACATGGCCATAGATATAGTGGATTTTCCCAGTAAAAATGGTGGACCTTTCCATAGTTTTTTGTATGTTTACCAGAGGGTAATCCCACAATTTCCCACATCCGCGCGCCTCCACAAACACTCAGCGTTTTCGTCTGAAGCTCCGTGGACGCACCACCGGCTCCAGCTGCAGCGCCTCAGCTGCCACGGCTCGCTCCGTTGTCGCAGAGGGCCCCTCTGGCCACGTCGCACCTGGAGGTCCGGCACCAAAAAAGGCCATGGCTATGGAAGAAATCGGGGATTTTTGGAGGGAATTACCGGGGCATAGCTATGAGTTATCCATGACGGATCCATGGTGCTGCTATACATGGTAACATTTACCATCAGTATACCCCCTTTATGTTAGCATATATACCAGCACCATGGATCCTATGAGTTATGAATGGATATTGGGCGAATCTCGGATATTGGTGCTGGACAACACGGAGATGTGAATATATATGTGAATACTGGTTTATCAAGGCCATGAGTAGTTCGATATATCTGCCGTAAAGAACCGCACCTTGTAGGATGGATTATCCCTGTGATTGAATATCTAGTGATATTCTAGAATGTGTATCTATCTAGTTAGTTAGATGTCCATGTTTTCTCTATAAATAGAATGATATCTATGTCCATTTCCATATCCCTCTATTAAGTATGATAAAAAAGAATAAAGATATGATTGATACCATATAGTTATACCACAATGGATATACTATATAGTTATACCATAGTTGATATACTAATATTAATGGATATACTATATATAGTATCATTAATTATCACTGATATATCATTAATTGATATTGTATAATTGATGATACTTGATACTATCTGGGTAAATTATAATATTTCACTAACCTGAATTAAGGCCATTTGGGGATGATTTCCCTTACTAACCATGATTTCCAGTGAGGTCGTAGTGAGGTCGTTATAATTTACCCAGATACTATATCACTGGGATAATGATCATGTCATCCCAGTGCCGAAAAAATCTTGCTTCGCCACCTGCTCGCAGTGCCGGTAACGGTGGCAAGCCGGTCGCCGTGGTCGCGGCTGAAAAGCCGGTCTCCCGGAAGTCGCCGGTCTCACCTTCGAAAAAATGGGATAGATAACCAACCATACAAAGTGGGGCCCCCGTTCGATAGCTAAGTTGGTGACAATAACTCCAATAACTATGGTTTATGGTATTTATAACTAGAGTTTCTGGGGCTTATAAACCAACTTATAACTAGGGGGCCCCACATTGCAACCAACCATTCAATGGATTGGTTTTGGTGGGAAAATCTTAACCGGAAACCATGGTTTTTACCATCAAATTGATCGGGGTTTCCTGTAAATTTTCCCATCATCCAATTCTATGAACCATAGATGTTCTTTTAAATGGGAATTTACCCGGCCTGGTAAACATACAAAAAACGATGGAAAGATCCACCATTTATAGCTCGGTAAATCCACTATTTCGACTGGGACATTTTCAATAGCAAACTGTTAGTTTACCAGAGGGTAATGGGTTTCATAGTATGTAACCAACCATAGTTTTCTTTGTTTATGGGAAATGTTTATAGGTTTTTATGGTTTGTAATGGTTTCGTAATAATCTTATCTAATTATATAATCATAATGGGATAGGTAACCCAGGCATAGTTCTTTGATGGGGATAAATAAACAATGGGTTTCATGGTCATGGACATAGAACAAAACTGTACGGAGATATTTTATTATATGGGTTTAGATCAAACCATACAGGGGATGTCATGACGAGAGGACGGACATATTACAACCAACAATGTTACAATGGATTTAACATAGACCTGGATGGAATCTTTAATGGATTTACTGGTGTTTTTAGTGGTTTCACTAATCTTCCAAGACCCTCCAGTAAATTAACAGTTTGACCCTGGCATTTTTTGGGGTTGGAAGACTAGTTTCCAGAAAAACATTAAGGTGCTTTTCAGGGTCAACAAGTTAATTTACCAGAGGGTAATATAAGTGTATCAATAGCCTGTGATATACAGGGAAGGTTGACAACCAGAGACACAATCATCAACCATGATTGATTTCAACTAATTAATCCCCAAATGTTCTGGTTGGTGGTATACCTACCCCTCTGAAAAATATGACTTCGTCAGTTGGGATGATGAAATTCCAGTAAAACATGTTCCAAACCACCAACCAGTATATCACTTGGCGTTGTCTCAATATATGGAGATACACCCCAACTAGTTGTCTCAAATTTGGGTCATAAGAAAAAATATGGAGCATCCAATGGTACCCTCTGGTCAACGTTTACATAGCTATAGAAAATCACCATGTTTTATGGGTAAATCAACGAACTAAATAGCCATTTTCAATAGCAAACTGTTAGTTTACCAAAGGGCAGAGGATTTTGCGACCCACAAAACGAGCCGATGGATCAGTTCTCACGGGCGCCTTCTTCCTCCAAGAAGAACTCCATCGGCAGCTGCAACTCCGGTCCTACCAAAACATCCAGCACTTTGATCCCAGGTTGGGAGACCATCAGCTATGAGTCGTGGAGGAAACTCCTGTTGCATGGTTTTTTGCCACTCGGCCTGATACAAAGTTATAATGTGGGCACGCAGTTATCAGTTGGCTTATGTTCACCCATCTAACAAATCCTCCAGCAAATTTTCAATCGTTTGTCTAGTCATGAAGTACTCTCTGGTAATTTAACCTAGCTACTGAAAATTGCCATTTATAGTTGATTTACCACTAAAAATGTGATTTTCAATAGTTATGTTAGTTTACCAGAGGGTAACCCTAAGTGCAACTTGGCCTACTCCATCCAGCGCAAGAACGGTGGAGAATGCTGAGCACCGAAAGAGTGACACGGTTCAGCATTCTGGTCATTGTCACTGGCTGCCAGTGACTGGCAAAACCCAAGCAGCCCAAGCCACGACCATGATAACCATTTACTACACCTTCAAAATGTCCGCTCGAAAAAAGAATCTAAGTTTCTTGCCAAAAAGAAAGTGGCACCGGCCCATCCTAAATTTCTGCTCCAGAGAATAGTCATAAAAAAATACAGTTAAACCATTGTTTATCCCACGAAACCAGTAGAATCTCATTGGTTGTTTATTAAATATATATATATATATATACATATATATATATATACATATATATACATATATATATATATATATACATATATATATATATATATCAACTATCTATGTCTATGTCTATAATATATATATATACAGATATAATATATATATATATATAGATAATAAGGACTTTTAAATCACCAGTAATGTTCAACTAAATACTAGATTCATTCGTACTATAGCTAACCTAAATAATCACTAAAGGATCTTTAAATCCCCAGTAGTGTTCAACTAATCTAGCACTATTTAACAAACAAATAATTCCAACCAACGTATAAATCCCCATGCACTTTATCAATATACATTATATGTATATCTACCCCATTTAATCCATATATATATATATATATATATACACATGTACAGTAACAGTTTTTTCTATTGGTCGATTTTATTTTGGTAACAACTAACATTTGTTCTGATTTTATCCATGCAATAACCCCTATTATGAACCAAATGTTAACAAATCAACACATTAAGTTAAAATAACTATTAAAGTTAAACCATGATATGATAGTAAATGAACTATGATCTACTATGATCAGCTAATCATTAACCTAGTCACTCTAGTGGAGAAACTATGATCAATTATGATCAAGTGGTTAAACTATGGTTAATGGTTAAATGAGAATATGTCAAACATGTTGGTTTATAAACCTCATTAACCCTAGTCATACCAACCATGGTTCACGGTTCACTATAGTTAAATCAACTATGGTCAACTAAGAGTCAACTATGGTTATTATAAATTAACTTATATAGTTATTTACATTATTATATATATAATTATGTTCAACTATGGTTATATTATAAGTTCATGGTTACCATCTGGCTATTTAACATAGCCATGGAAAATCACCATTTTTAATGGGTAAACCATCTATTTCTATGGGCCATTTTCCATATTTTCCATGGCTATGTTAAATAACCAGAGGGTAAATCTACATAAATCTACCATGGTTAATGGTTAACCACCGGTGACCCCTACGTTTTTTTCACCGGAGATCGCTTCCTCCGGGCCCGGCCGTGGGCATCTCGGGCAGCGGCGGTGGAGCACCTGGCGCCTCGGAAATCGCAAAGGGGACAAAACGTGAAGCGTTCTGAGTTCTGAATGTTCTATGAATCATATATATGATAATATAATGGTATATATGGTATTGTATAAATGGTATTATAGGTATTTATGGTATTATATAATATTATAAATGAATATATGCTATTGTATAATTATTATGAATCTAATGTTGTATATTATGAATGTTAAAATTGATTAATTATATATATATATATATGGTATTATATAATATTACACACAGACCCAGAGGTTTGCCCAAGCCCAGAATAGCGTAAATTACAAGGATTATTTGTTCACACTATACATATCATATGAATTTCCCACCACCGTTAAACTTCTACATTATTCATTGAAGATATTCAACAAGGGTTTAATTCTCCCACCCGGGTAAACTCTTACATTCATTGAATTTCACTGATGATCTTCAATAGGGGTTTAATTCTCCCAGCCCCGTTGAACTTTTACATTCATTGAAGATCTTCAATAAGGGCTTAATTCTCTCACCCTCGTTTAACTTCTACATTCAATCAAGATCTTCAAAAAAGGTTTAATTCATGTTGTTTATGTGGAGCATATCGGTGATCATCATCATCATCATCATCATCATCATCTTCATCATCATCATCATCATACCCGGACGCTCGTTGCGAGTCCGGGCAAACCTCAGGGTCTTGCCGTAATATTAATATTATATATAGTATTATCATGATATATATATATATATATACGTAGTACTGTAATATGTATGATATGTTACAAATATTTACAAAGTATGATTTGATTTGGGATGTGGATTTGGATGTGATTGTAAATGGTTCTTAGGTGGCTTTACTTAGTTGTTTCACCCTGACTTGAAACCCCGCAAAAAAAGGAATTTGAAGCTGTAGATCCAAGCAATTGACGTCTGCCGGTGTCCGTTGCAAAAGATTGTGAAAGTACGTGATGGATAGGATGAACGTGAAGAAATGGGAAACACACCAATCCACACATTGAGAAAACATTCGTCTTGTAGAGATATGAACCGTAGAAGCTTATTCAAAATTCACTATGCATTACCCTCTGGTAAACAAACATAGCTATTGAACATTGCCATTTATAGTTGATTTACCAATTAAAAATTGGATTTTCCATAGTTTTTCCCGAGAGCGCTTGCGAAGGGTTCTTCGTAAAAAAGCAGCCGTTATACTACATCTTCACACCTTCACACCTGCAGATCTAGATCTTTACACCTTCACACCTGCAGATCTAGATCTTCACACCTTCACATCTGCAGATCTAGATCTTCACACCTTCACATCTGCAGATCTAGATCTTCACACCTTCACATCTGCAGATCTACATCTTCACACCCTCACATCTGCTGATCTACATCTTCACACCCTCACGCCTGCAGATCTAGATCTTCACACCCTCACACCTGCAGATCTAGATCTTCACACCCTCACATCTGCAGATCTACATCTTCACTGCAGATCTAGATCTTCACACCCTCACATCTGCAGATCTAGATCTTCACACCCTCACACCTGCAGATCTAGATCTTCACACCCTCACACCTGCAGATCTAGATCTTCACACCCTCACATCTG
>Ga0126342_10021553_pt1 | contig 10726 bp, 7 predicted proteins | sample Cyp1metagenome_FD_92528 | JGI IMG/M metagenome (GOLD analysis project Ga0126342, IMG submission 92528) | Coral microbial communities from Lord Howe Island, Old Settlement Bay, Australia - Cyphastrea 1 metagenome | ecosystem: Host-associated > Invertebrates > Cnidaria > Coral ... | reverse complement strand
GTACATCAACTCGCCCCTTTGGCTCAAGACCCACTGCAGTACCGGAAAAGAGCAAAGCCATGCGGAAGCCGCTATTCACTTGTCATCGCCATTGAAGACGACTCCTTCGAGAACCAACATCAACACATAGTCGGAGTGACAACCTCCGATTCACAATATATATATATACATATATACATACATACGTACACATACACTGTATATATAGATACAGACTTGGGACATGATTTACAAAGTATTTTGACGTGAAAACCTTGGGATCAGAGTCTTGCTTCCAACAAATGCCTGAGGTTGTTGGGAGCTGGTTCCATGCGCCCCATTGGTTTTGGAAGATCCCAACTATGCAGCACAGTCGTGTGCCAGCCGATTCTCGGACCCTGCCCAACATCCCTGGTGGTTGATGCTGAAAACAGGTACTATACCGGTTGAATGGGGCACGGCTCAGATGGCGTGTCAAGTGATGGCTTGGGCAGTTGCAAAAAAGTCATGCAATAATTACCTCTGATGTTTGGTTGCCTTCAGATCAAAGATGCGCATTGAGCCCACAATGAAAGGAAACCATGGCGGGTTGATGCGGAGGCGTTAGTTGGGATGTGGGTGATTTGATTAGGGGAGTCTCCCTTCCATTAAGGTACCCCCAAACGATCTCAGTCCAAGGGTCAACATTCATCTGAGGTTGACATTGGAGAGGTCACAATTATTTTCACAACCAGGATGTCAACGATGGGATACTGAGTAAGTATAAGTATACAGGTTATCATTCTCACCAGTAAGTGACTGTTGGGTTTCAATCTCTGGGTCTGGGAGTGGTGCGTCGTTTCTTATAGAGCGCAAAAACCGGAACAGAACGGCAACGCTGGAACTCTGGAACCTACGAACTTGCTGTTAAGTTGCAACTCTGGTTCATCCCAGATGCAGTTTTATGCACTCATATTACTTTCATGTACTTTCCCCATTTATTTCACCAGGTTTACAACTTACCCTCTTTAGGCTACCCTATTTAGGCTACCCGATTTACGATTCGTAGGATCCCCACGTTACAAAGACAATTTTCTGGATGCTTGTTGGTTAATGAAAAACAGTCGCCCCATCAGTCGGAGATATCTACCATAAACCCAACAGTTATATATATATATATATGTATATCCTTTATAAACCAACTTCGCCATTCCAAACTGGGGATTTCCTTTTTTAAAAATGATTTCCCATGTGGCAAAGCCCAAAACCTGGTGACACGAGGTCTGGAGCCTGGTGAGAGCTGCCGAATCAGCTGTCGCGATGGCTTGCATGGAGACAGCAGCTTTGCGCAGTGCTCCGAGGAGACTGGAGGGAAATTGACCGCAAAAGCTACCCTCTGGTTATGACTAACATAGCCATGGAAAGATCCACCATTTTAATAGGTACATCATCTATAAATGGTTCATTTTCCATAGCTATGTTAGTCATAACCAGAGGCTACTTGCAGGATTATCCCATTCAGAAAGTGGTAAGTGGGCTTATTCGCCAATGATCAATGGGATGATCTGCGGAATTGGGGACTTAGTAGGTTATTGACCACTTACCAAGTGGGATGTCACTGTAGTGATTAGGATACGGATAAGTATCCCCAGACGGCCGAACTTTTGGTGAATTCACAAAGTACGATAATTTCTCCAGAGTAATGGTTGATCGTATCGATGATGGGGAAATGTACAGCAGAATTGGACAGAAATGGGCTATAAAATATATCTTTTCATGCAAGAACAATCTAAATCATGTGGCATGAATCGGCATGAAGGGTACAAACCACAACATGGGGGTGAAATATGTAGAGGAAGGTTAAGCTCCCTTCACAACCAATGGGCAAGTGATGATAGATGGTGTACCAGACTGGCATCTCTTCTTCCCCTAAATAACATTTTGGAGCAGAAAAAGACAAACATTGGCTACACGCCATCAAACTCATGGGGGCGTTCTATGATCAAGATGTTATTTCCTCATGTTGGATTACCATGATACCCGCATTGAACCGCAAATTGGTGAAGTGAAGTGTCAAAATTGATAGGCACCCCAAATATTTCTGATCATACGATAGCTGTGGTGAAGTGTTTTCATCTCCCCATACTTGGTGATCAATATCCCCACGTATGTTGCTTCATATCCACGTGTTTGCGCATCGATGGCAATTGATATTTGTTGATTCATCCCCCAACCTTTGGATTTTGCACCGAGCAAAAACGAAGAGGGCGAGCCAAACAAACATGTTGGTCAGATGATGTCCAAGCCGTCAAACTTTTCGTGGGCTGGTTTCCGACAGTATTTTGAAAGGAAACCCAATTTTCAGTGTTCGGCCTCAATGTTTGCAAAGCAAAAACATGGATCGGGGTTTGAAAATTCATAGATTTCAATGAGCGGAGATAGTTTCCGATGCATTCTAAGGAATATCAGATCCTACCAAGCGAAAAAATGGAGCAGAAACGATGGAGACAAGTGAATAAATGAGAGAGAAGGAAGCATAAATGGAGTCTTGGGGTCCATCTTTCAAGCTTGACATCTACAAATCTAGAGCTTTAAAATGATTTAAAAATCCGTTTCTTTCAACATCCATGTGCTCATTCTGCCAGAACAATGTGGATCCTTCAGCTCCGCCGGTTCTTCGGGAATGGCCAGACTGTCGCCTTGAGTGTGATTCCACACCTCTGGGCTATGCCACTTGGAGTCTATGGCCACATGTGGACCCAAATTTGAGCTGCCAGTTACTCAGTAGGGCGAGTGCCATCATTTGGTTGACACCGAACTCAACTGGATCTAAGATCGAAATATTTCACCAGGAAAGTCTCGAAGAAAAGTCCCAGATTTTTTGAGTCCTTGGCTCCGCTCCTGCGGCTCGCGGCGAAGGAAAAGACTCAGAATGGCTGGCAGTGCTCCCCAGGCTATGCTGGCATCCCTCAGGCGTCCTGTCGCCCAAGCTCCAGGCCAGAATTTTATGGAGATCCAATGGGGAGATCGGCTGAATGGCTGAAGCCTGAAATAGATGAAGCCTGGGAGATCATGGGTGTAATGGGTATATATCACGTATATATATATATTATATATATATTATATATATATATATATTATATATATATATTATATATATATATATATTATATATATATATATATATTATATATATATATATTATATATATATTTTATATATATATAATATATATATATATATATATATATATATTATATATATATATATTATATATATTATATATATATTATATATATATATATATATTATATATATTATATATTATATATATATTATATATATATGGTATATCACCATCTTCAGATGACATGCTCGGTATTTGAACATCGAAACTGGGAGGATGATCCCCATTGACACTCGCAGAGTCGCAGAGGTGCGGTGCGGAGCTGCACTTGGAGGGCTGCAATCCCATTGTCCCGTGCTTGAGGCCGGAGGGAATGGGCTCCACAGCTTAGCGGATGAAAATGGCAACAGTTTAGTGGGCGAGTTTTGAAACAATGGGACTTTGAGGTCTCCCTTTTTGGACAATCCCATTCGAGCCCCTGATACCATACAAACGTGCATTGCAGGAATCGTAAGTGGTTCAAAAACATGGTTACACACCAAGTAGACATGGAATAAGTGCAGAATCCCTGGGTTGATTGAAGGGAGTATGAGGCTTTCCTCTTTCTCTTCATCCAATGAAGGACATGTACTGGAGCGCAAGGATAATTGTTAGGGGCTTTTGCCAAATTTTGCCATATGCCCAGAATTAACGAGACCACCTGCAGGAAAACCCTAAACTTCATGGTATTTCCGGTTTCGATTTTGGCCAAACAAACCAAGCCAAGTCCTCCACTTCAGGGTGCAGTTCCACTAGTTTGCGCGGGTATATGGTCACCTCAAAGGCCCAGTTTTGCCGTCATCCAAGGCCCACCTTTGGTGACGACGTTTGCCGATTCGTGGCTGACTGTCCAGACCGGCTGCAGCCGGGGGGAAGCTGCATGGTACGGTGTCAGCTGCCCTACGAGGGAGAGGCCACGACGGCGCAGTGTCCACACGACAACACGCGGCCTACAGGAGCCATTGGGGATGGGTTAGTGATAGAAATAGCTACCGTGACTACCGTGGTAACTGAGAAAAAATGCTGATGATCGGCTGTGCTGAGGGCCCGCGTTTGCTTGCACTTCGCACCATGTGAGGCATCTAACCCTTTTTGGGTTGCCACGGCCACTTGAAGTTCCGGCGCGTAGTACCTCCGCTGCGTATGTAATCCGATAGTTCCTTCGAGGCAGCAGGAGCATGTGAAAGTCGAGGCCTCATGTTCAAACCAAAGACTGAAATCGTCAAACCATATGAATGCAGACTTTTCCAACCACGCACAGTACGCAACCAAGATGTTGAAGACCAGGTCTACGGGTTGTAACGTCAGCCTGAACTCATCTCTCAGTGTCCACACATGATTTGGCATTACCGGAGCCTGATCCAGTGGAGATACGACTTGGTAGACGCTGCACCTCCATGTAGCACAGTGGGAGGGCTTTAAAATGATTGACGGGCCAAAGTTATTCTGGCAGGTGAACGACCTTTTTTTCAAACGGCGTTGGTATGGTTCAAAATGAGATGCCAGAGTGATATACTATCAAAATGGGTTTCAGTTCGTCTGAAAGGGACAAAAGTTCTGGGGCCATTGGCATGTGAATTCTAAGTCATAGCCTTCTAGTAAAGCAATAATAAACAACCCGTTCATGGTAAAATTGGGGCTAGTCTACTGTTGCTTTCTGAACATTAGTTTAGAATGTCACCAGAATGTGAGAATCGCGGAAAACGAGGGATCTATTTGCGAACCAGGGCGGTTGCGATGCAGACAGACTATGACCCTGGCCACGGCCGCTCCCCTGGTATGGTCACCCAAGCCGCCCAAACCTCATATTTCTTCGGTCATGATACTTGCACACCACCTGTGTATTAGCCATAATTTGCTCATACATCTACTGCTTTTAGTCACCTATATGCTACCTGTACAATTAGTCCACACACACACACGTATATATATATATACTTGTTTATGGAAATGAAATGCCTATAAACTTCCCATTTACCACCAGTAGGTTACCTACCTATACACTATATTCCTGCAACCAGATATCCTCGGACAAAACTCTTGCATACTTTCTTCATGGTACCTATATATTCTATTATATTCTTACCCATCTAGTACCTATACTACGTACAAAATTCCCACATGCTGCCTAAACACTGACTGGAAGGTGCCAAAATACTTTTTATAACCACATGCACTCCAATAGACTCCTAGAACTGTGTATGCTCCAATAGATGTCCTAAATTTTCCGAATGGCAAGGATATCAATGACCTGACCTTTGCCAGTGACGGGGGCAAGGGGAGACTGGATCATGATAACAAGGATCACAATATCAATTAGATATGCAGAATGAATGAACAGATACCGTATTTACCAACGCCTGCGGACGTTCAAACTGTAAATACGCAGCGTTCAACATTCATTTCCAGACACCGCCTGACAGGAGAAGCGATTTGGGCGCGGCCGAATTGCAGCTTCCATGTCTGTCCTGATCCAGCCGTCTTCAGTGTCAACTATACCAAGGTGCACCTGTCACAGCGGACTGTCTTCCAGTGGACACCGTGTTTTCTTTTAGCACAGAACAACACCAGATGGATCAACTGCCGTCTCACGGTAAAAACATGTAGCCACATTTGTAAATTTCAATGATCAATAACGGACAATAGTGATCAAGAATGAAGAATAATGTTCAATTTCAATAGTGATCAATAATAAAGAATGGTTGATGAATTGTAGCTATTTGGAGTTGGTTGCAGGATGCCGGATCTCCAGTGGGCTGGCGCTGCTCCGACGCCATGACGGGACGAGCACAGAAGTTGGGACCCAGTTGGGACCGGATTTTCTGTGTGTGGGGAGGTTGCAGCTGTTGCAACCCCCAAAAAAGATAGTGTTTAACAATGGTTTATGGTAGATATAGCTATGGTAGATATAACAAAAACAATGGTTTATGGTAGATATAACTATAGTTAAATGGGGGTTATTTCATGGTATATAAACCAACTTATAACTGGGGGGCCCCATCCTGTAGTAATTCAATGTAATTCATAACATTTCATCACTAAATTTCGTAGAATGTGATGCTTGGGGTTGCTACCTGTATCGACTACCAAATCATCAATTGTCGTAACATTCTTCACGGATACCGGATACCTATCAACGGTATATTTCCATGGTTCAACTAATCACCAGGTTTTACGGGTCGGGAGATCTCAACGGGTTGAACCCAATGGCTCCCCAGCGGTGATGGTGACAGTTCCCGGGCTCAAGCTCCGGTCAGGAGACATGCAGAAAAGAGCCCAAGCACCAACTCTCCATGTAGATGTAGATGTATACAATACCGGGAGTAAAAAAAATACCAGCAATGATAAGAATATCCATTGGTATGTATGTACATGTACTCGTATATCTATATGTTGCATGTATTTGCATATTTAAATGTTTGCGTATCGAGGGAGGTCAAAGAGATATCCTTGCATTCCGCAGCCCAGTGATGGAGCACGTTGCGCGTCGGGCATCCTCGCTGGAAGAGCTACAAACCGAAGTTCAGCCAGAGCTGTTGCGGGGGGTACCTCTCGATGCTTGGAACGCCATCATCCTTTCATAGGGTTTAATGGATATTTTGGATGGCATATTAATGATATATGAATGAAATGTTGGTTAATGCCCTCTGATATTGGATCAAAGGCCAAAACTGATGTTTTTGGGAATTCAACATCCATGAGTTTTTGGGAGTCCAAACTGCAAAGATTCCTGCACCCGGACCGTCCCCAACGGGAAAATCGTTGACATTATGGGGTATGTTCTGTCTACACCACCATTTTTTTTTTCTCCGTTCAATGGGGCACTTTCTTGCCCTTTCCTTCTTTTGACATATGAAGCAGTCTGTTCAAACTACATATCCATGAATTGAAATCTACAGCAACCCCCAATATTTGATGTGATTTCCCACAACATGCCCCCTTCCCTTGATTTTCGAGCCTCCCTTCAGCCTATAGGATGTGTGCTTGAGTGGAAATGGCCAGCACTTTGCCCGACCAGATCCCGGAATGTTTAAGGTGGATGTCAACCTCTATCGCCTGAGTCGGCAGACGAAACGTTTCAAAGCCTTCTTGAGTCACGACTGGAATACCTCTCGTTGGTTGAAGCTGCTGTACCTTAACGAAAAAATCTGGGAGGTGAAGCAACAGTCATTCTACTCACCGTGACGTCACTAGATGGTTAGTAAGGGAATGATCCCCACATGGCCTTATTTCAGCTATTTTCAGGTTAGCGAATTTCTATATTTGGGTCACTCACCACTCAGCGGAAAGGCGCTTTTTTGGGGACAACTCAGCAGCCGATCACCGCCGGATCCATCCTGTCCAGCCATGGGATTTCAGGCTGCTGGTCTTGTTCCGGTCAGAATCTGAAGCATCTGTCGCTACCTGGAATAAACTGAGATTTATGACTCACTGCCTTGTAGGGTCCACATGCCTGTTCCTACTTGGTCCTGCGATCTCCCAGGTCTTTGCTAGTGATCTACAACTCCAGAGCCGCTTTTGTCTCCTCGTTGTTGGTCCCTTGGTGTAGAACTTTCGATCCCGCTCTGGGGACCGCTGGCTGCCGAAGAATTTTCACTGGTCCCCGGTGAGTGACACCAGTGTCCATTTTTCAGTGGCACATATGACTTTCACCGAAGTTTTTGGCCACTTGTCCTATGCTCCAATATCTGGGTCAAAACGCTGTGACTCCTTCTTCCCCCACATGAAGAAAGTCCCCGGTTGAACGTCGCCAATGAATGCACAGTTTAAAGGGGTTGGGATTTTCCCTTGTGTGACAGTAAGTACAGTTCCCTTTTCTCCCCCTTTTGAAAGTCTTCCATGAATGCAAAGTTCAATGTGGGTGGGTACTTTATTTTTTCATGTCAAAGTGTGAATGGCCAAGTGAGCAAGTGTGGGGCGTAGCGCATCACCCGCTGGTAAATTTTGCTAACCGCATTTCAAGGTTTCTACTTGGATCATCTCCGGTTTTTTCCTGGGAGGGGTGGATTTCGGTGGAACACCCGTCAGGTGACAATCTGCGTGGGCGTTTTGCAGGCGGCTCATCTCATCCCCAAAGTCTGGTGGACGACGTCTTTGGTGTCCTGGTTTCGGTTGGGTGCTCCACGGAAGTGGGAAAAATGCGTAGATCAGCTACCACAATGAGGTGTCGGAAACGGAAGATGAGATGATGAACCAAGCAACCAGCTTTTTTTCACAGATTGGGTGCAAGGAATGCGCCCCAAAATGGATCAATGTGCTCCATTTTGGCAATGTCCATTGAGGAAACACTAGTGATTTAATGGATACCACCGCTTGGGGCAAAGGATCAACTGGCAACAGTCTCCAATGCCATAAACCTCCAATTTTGAAGGCCTGATACGACGGTTTATGGCATTGGGTTTACCACGGAATTCCATCTCCTTTTCTCTGGGAAAAGCAGAAGCCAACCCGGCAATGAGGTCTTTGCTGTGTTTCCCTTCATGTTCTGCTTCTGGCAGCGGATTCGTTCATTCCTGCGGATTCCTGTGGTAGTGTTCTTCGACAAACTTTGCATTCCACAACATGATGAGGAACTGTGACTCGGACCTGGCAAATGGGGGCGAGCTGGACTATGTGACTATGTAACTATGTGGATCTTTTCCAATTTGCAATTCCCCAGATTCCAATTTTGCATCATCCCGAATGGAAATTCGTTCTGCGGGCTGAGGAAACGCAATGGCATCTTTGGATTGGCGGGTTTCCTGGACCATGCAGATGAGCTCACCATCTTGTGGTCTCACCGCTACTTCAGTCGTCTTTGGCCTCCTGACTGCAGCCATTGCAGCTGGTGACCACGTGGGGGATCTGTAGTATCTACATTCTCAGACAAAGCCAGAGACCATGTACCATAAGGGTCGGCATGGGCCATACACCATGTGGTAGAGTTGGGAACCTTTGTAACCATGGCTGCAGCTTGCCATAGCCACACAACACATTCGCTTCTTAGTAGAGTAGAACTGGATCAACCTTAGATGGAGACCTTGGTATTGCCAACGGTATTGCTACGAAGGGGCATATTGACTGACTAACCCGCTAAAATCTGCTAAAACCATATAAAACCATATCTTATTGCGGGCTATCAAGACTGAGAATGAGAATTGCATCCCAGGCCCGGCCAAGAAAGTGAGGTGTACATATGAGATCAGCACCTTTCTCAGGGACAGCGAGAAGCCAAAGCCTATCTTGGTGACTTGGCAGAACTCCTTTATGGGATGGGTTGGTCCGAGTTTCTTGGGCGATCTCAGAGGTTCATCAGATTTCCCCTTCAATGGCAGCAATGGCCCCAACGGCCGGATCTATGGCTTTGGTGATGGTCAGGCTACCCCACGGACTTGAGCCATGCTATGCCCATATGCCCATGTGTCTATGACGTTCTATAACTAAGGGCCCTGGAACCACCATTTTCTTGGCCTTGGATATAACCATGGATAAGACCATCCCATAACTTATGTACATCATGTGTATGATCCCATTTATACCGATACACACTGATGGGTAACAACATTTTTTTTGAATGCCGATACAAAAATGCTGGGTACCAACCACCCCGCTAAATACCACCCCAGCACCCCGGCACCCCTGGTTTAGTGTGGAAACTATGTTTTTTTTTGGGGGCCCAGTCATGAAAGGGTATTTGATATATATATATATATATACATATATTACATATATATATATATTACATATATATATATGATATTGAATTGGGGCTATCTCCAGTCAATGATGATTCAACACTTATCTGGTAAAACCATGTAAAACCCCTAATTTTGGAGGTTTTCCTGGTACTGGCCGTCCTGTCTTAGCCCATCCCGGTTAGCTCTCCAGGTGATGCCGGTGAAACTGGCTGTGGTCCTGGTGATCTTTTCAGCTGCAATGCATGTGGTGATGCTGGGTGCCTGGGTTCACTGGGATCACTGGGATCACTGGGATCACTGGGATCACTGGGATCATGATTTGATGTGGTTAATCCAATAGTAAAGCAATATATCTATAGGTACTATTAGTATCTAACCACAATTTTGCACTACTATAGATATATTGGTTATACCCAATGTGGGTATACCTTTACCATCCTCAAGTCATCTTTTTTTTTTTTTAAGTGGTATGTTTACGGCCTTTCGTTTTGATGAAGAGAAAACACCGTGGTGCTTCCCGTACAAAATGACTGTACCAACATATATTGATATGGTTTTGTTTGTGATCGAAAATGGCTTTGCGATTTGCGAGCGCTGTAAGGGTCTTCGAAGTTTCGTTTTCCAAATTCCCCTTTTCACCCTATTTAATGAGTGTAATAGTTCCACGGCTGGGGCATTTGATCCCTCATCGGGGATCTTCAATGAGTGTAGTAGTTCCGCGGGGGTGGGGGATTTGATCGCTTATTGAAGATATTCAACGAGTGTAGTAGTTCCACGGGTGGTGGGGGATTTGATCCCTTATGATCTTCAGCGAGTGTAATGGTTTAACGGGGATGGGGGATTTGATCCCTTATTGAAGATCTTCAGCGAGTGTAATGGTTTAACGGGGATGGGGGATTTGATCCCTTGTTGAAGATCTTCAGCG
>Ga0126342_10021552_pt1 | contig 10726 bp, 10 predicted proteins | sample Cyp1metagenome_FD_92528 | JGI IMG/M metagenome (GOLD analysis project Ga0126342, IMG submission 92528) | Coral microbial communities from Lord Howe Island, Old Settlement Bay, Australia - Cyphastrea 1 metagenome | ecosystem: Host-associated > Invertebrates > Cnidaria > Coral ... | reverse complement strand
GAGAGAGAGTGAGTGAGAGAGAGTGAGTGAGAGAGAGTGAGTGAGAGAGAGTGAGTGAGAGAGAGTGAGTGAGAGAGAGTGAGTGAGTGAGTGAGTGTGAGTGAGTGAGTGAGAGTGAGTGAGTGAGTGTGAGTGAGTGAGTGAGTGAGTGAGTGAGGAGGGAGGGAGGACGGGAAGGAAGGAGGACGAGGAGGAGGAGCGGATACAGAACTAAAAACAAAAACCCCACACGTCAATGTGGGGAAAAAACCTAAATATGGAAAATCACCATGCTATTAATGGGAAAACTCACTGTTTCTATGGCAATTTTCAATAGTTATGTAAACGTTTACCAGAGGGTAAATGGAAGATGTTCCTGCACGCCAGCTCAATGCACTAAACTAGAGCGCTCCGAAAAAATGATTCCCCAGGACTTAGCCAGAACTTGTGCTGGACAGTCGGAGAGAAGCCTGGCTGCATTGGAAAGAACAGGTTGAGGGTTTTTTGGGCGTGCAGAATAGATCCAGTACTAAATTATAGGTTTCCGTGGCTTATTTAATATTAGGGGAATGGAATTTGTTTATTATGTGAGTAATTAAATCACTATTATACCCATTAAATCATTATATATCCCACTATTTTTAACACTATTCTAGTAGGATATCTCGCTATATCTATCTCTATAAATATATATGAGTACATATTTTTCCAATTGTTTCTATCTTTTTGGGGTTTGCCAAAATCGCCACACACTGTCAGGTTACGAGAAGTTGCTGAAGCGAAGGCAGCAGGAGGTCCGACACTTGCAGGAGCCAGACCCAAGTTGTCTAGGTCGGGTTCCCCTATGAGCTGCATCTTAAATACCTATGAACATAGCAATCCATAGATGTGTTTCCTCCATTTTGCTGCTTATATCCTCATAGCGCGTGGTGTCCCTGTGTTGGTCGTGTGTTTCCAGGTTTTCTCGGTGTGTTTGTTGCAATCTTTACTTTCACAGCTCAAAATCGGCAGCTTCTTTTTGAGGGTTAACACACCCTCTAGGAGTCAGTGAAGTTTCTGCAAGCTACAGATGAGGTCACAGCTGGCTGTGCTGTTGGCGCCAAAACGATGAGTTCTTGAAATCTGGAAATTTGGTAAATCGAATCCCCAAGATCCTATAGAAATCTATAGAACAATACTGGTTGGTGGTTTGGAACATTTTTTATTTTCCATATAATGGGAATAAACAGATCCCAACTGACTACAAGTCATATTTTTCAGAGGGGTAGGGCTCAACCACCAACCAGAATATGTGCTATCTATTTTTGGGGGTGCTGGTGTGATATAGATAGATGATGCTACCAGGATTGGTTGCTTCTGGATGTTGTGATATGTTGCGTGTTTAGGAATGATTTATGAGGATACCCTCTGGTGAACTAACATAGCAATTGAAAATGGCCATTTATAGTGGATTTTCCCATTAAAAATGGTGATTTTCCATTGCTATGTTAGTTCACCAGAGGATACCATCAATGCAACTGGGCTGGTAGTGAAACCACGCGATTGGTTTCTTGGGATTGAAGCGGAGTCTCCGCTGGGTGTGAAAATTCATCCAGGATTCGGCAAACGATTTGTATCGCATGTGTTATGTCAAGTTGACTATCGGACTAGGTTTTGATTTATATCCATTTATGGTTCATTTATAGTTATTTGGCTTGGAGTTCATCAAGTGAAGATCAGAAGTTGTTTCCAACCGTTGGTTCCAGTGGGCTGGTATGGAATCCCACTGGGGACACTTGTGAGGAGATGGGCTAACAACAATGTAGGTGCAACCTTCCTTAAAAAAAACATAGTATCCCTATTCCCATTCTACAGTGTAGATATACCATGATATAGAATTCACCATTGTGCTAAACTGCCAAACCAACTTAGCTAACAAATATAAACTACCAATCCCATTCAACAAACACCAAGCTGGCGAAATCAACATTTTCCTTATGGTGTTTGGGGGGGAGTAGCACCTTGGCGAAGTCGCTCAGATGTCCAACACCGTGGGGAAGTTGCAGTACCGCCTCTTGCTGAGCCAGTCGGCTGGCCAAAGGGACGGATGTCCCAGGTTAGTTTTACCGGTTGAAGAAAGGTGAAAATGGAGATTTAACCGTTTAACCCATCCAAAAATGGGGAAACATTGGATTTCACATTGCTAATCCTCCATGTTTTCTGAGTTAAATACCAATGTTTGGCTAACCCATCGAAAATAACTCAGAAAAAATGGAGGATTGGGGGATAGATCAACTCGATGGACCTTAGAGACCAACTACTGGTAGAACTCTGGGACTTTTTGAGTTTAGAATGGGAACATCTTCGGGTATAATTTAAACAAAGATATTTGGGGTGATCTTCATGGGTATAGCTATGGCATCGGATTTATGCTGGATATCTACAGATATCTACAGTTGGAATATCTACAGTTGGATGGGCAAGTGCCAATGATACCAAGGCAGACCCATTTTGCCAGCCATCTTGATGCGATAAAGTTGAGGAGATGTTAACTCCCTTGGGACAAAATGGGATGTGGATACCAGCGGCATGACCTCTAAGGTGGGAAAAGGGCAACCTGCAACGTCAGCTCCAAGCTGCATCTTGGACTCACTGTTTGCGAAGATTGGGAGTCTTATCTTATTTTGCTTCGGGAACCTTGGATGGATACATTAGTACTTCATTTCTTTTCCTATGCATATGAGTGTATCAGTGACAGCTTCCTTTTTGGTTAAATGGAGAGTAGTGTTGGGGCGTACCGCGGTTTGTCGGAAACATCATAATTAGGTTGTAAAACGAGGTAGGAACACCCCAAGTACGAGGTAGGCATCGTATGTAAAGCATTTAGCTATTAAATGATTAAAAACGAGTGCGGCGTTGGAAAACGCGGTCAGACATGATCAGGCCCCAAAAAAGCTACGGGACTGGAAAGCGAGGTAGGAACACCCGGTCAATTGCGTGATGTATCAAATATCGTCTGCGGCTTGTATATAGACCTATAATATAGGTATACATTCAATCATTTATAATATACATATATATATATATATATTATATATTATATATATATTATATATATATTATATATATACATATTATGCCATCCAACTATGTTTCCTACACAAGTTGAGGGTTCACCAACCAAGATGGAAAGATTTAGGCAACAATCCCATGACTGAAATATACAAGGAACCATACACAAGTGCATTCCACTTTGCAACTGGCTTAGCTAATCACTCTGCTTCAGTGGTATGTTGCAGTCGCCCACTCTACGCAACTCAATCCCGTGGAGGTATCACAGGGTTCCCCCAACGATGCTGGGCTAGACATCACAGGTAACCTCGAAGGCCGAAATGACGCTCCACTAACATGGCACAAGACATTTGAGGCGCAGAAAATGTCTAAATGAAAAGGTCTAAATTTGATGCATGGAGTCATCAAATAAATTGTAAGTTGAGAGAGCACTCCAGGCCCTCAAGAAGCGCAAGAACATACCGCCATTATGGCGGTGCGGCGGTATGGGTGAGTTCTGTGGGTGATACTATGTCAAATGCTCTAGGACTCATGAGATCAGCATGTCCCAGGAAATGTTTGCCAAGAAGTGAGGGCCTGCATCCTCAAAGAGTTCACAAAGATTCGAAAAGCAGAAATTCAGGGGCTCAGACACTGAAAGATAGAGGGTCTCCGGCTTGTTTTCAGCCACTGCTAAGGGGATGTTCCATTGTCCACCGAACTGATTTGGTTGGTATATGATTGAACATGTTTAAACACATGATACAGTCTATCATGCAATGTTGAACCCCATTGAGGGGATGATTGTCCTAGCTCAAAAACCCGTGTTCAGGGCTTGAAACCGCCAGCTGCTTGTGTCTAGAAACGGAAGCCTCGCTATGTTGGTCAAGTCAATATCTATATATATAGATATATAGATATATATATATAATTATATATATGTATATACAAGCAAAGCAGATGCACATGTCTAAGTATTGCCCACTTCAGATGCAGAGAAGATTGAGATAGTTGGTCTTGCAAGTCACAAGATCAGAGTTCACAAAAAGGTAGGTCTTGGGGGGGGTAGCATAGTAGCATATATATATATATATATATGTATTATATATATATGTATACATTCCGACCGAATCCGATATTCCAATCCGAGCGGGGAGCAGGGTTCAAAACCCCTTTGTCATTCCATTCTGTTGGTTGGTTGAGAAGCGGATTCCCAATTCATGGATGATGATCATATGAGTCATATTTCATAATTCACAATATATTGGATGGGTTGCATGTATAGTAGAATCTGTAAACATCAACCACCACGATCTTTTAACATCAGTTGATATAATCGTTAGTCACTTCTACCATTGCATCCCGAAATACCCCAAGGATATAATGATATGATATCCCATGATATTCCAGTTTCGACCCACTCCACCTTATACCTCCAACATCTACTCTCCACTGCTGTCCACTGCTGACAATCCCTAAGGCTGTTGCCGATCTGAGGGAAGCACGTCGTGATGTCCTCGACAATGAAGAGCAGGTGCTGGTTTTTGGATGACTCTGTGGTGGTTTTAGGCTCAACCTTGGATGGATACTTTGGTGACTTTAGTGTGAACGGAGATATGTACTAACCTTTTTTTTCGCATGGTACCGGTATCCAAGATAGGCCATGCGTTAAATGGCGGGTTTAGACTCCAAGACAACAGGCTGAGAAATCTCCATGTTTGACAGCAAACTCATCTGTGAATAGATATGTTTGGATAGAATAGAACAACCTCACAGTGACGTCACCAGAAATGATGGGTAGGATAGGTGTAGTCATTCCCAAGTGGTGGTTAATGAAGGTAACCAATGTTGGTAAAGCAATGTTGGAAATTTCCCCATATGTTGATGCTTTATCTCCATTTATGGTGAAATTGGCGATGGTGAACACTATTGCTTTACTAACATTACCATCTGGTTATGACTAACATAGCCATGGAAAATCACAATTTTTCATAGGTAAACCATCTATAAATGGGCCACGAGACCCCTAAACTGGTGTTATGGCTGTTATGGGGATGTCTCAAAATTCCGGTGCTCCACGGCCTTATATCATGAATGAAACATGTAGAGTTTGGGGCACCCCTATTTTGAGCATTCCCATGTATGGTCATAACCCCTATGAATCAACCAGTGTAATGAAATGGCAGGGGGTTCTGAACACTGCTCAATAGTTTTTTTTTCTTGGCAAATATCTCCGCGTATTTTGGTTTTAATCCCTGTCTGTGGAAACAAGCAACATGCCATTTTCATGAGTTGATGTTGGAAAAACAAACATTTTTGGCAAACCATTGGTTGGTACGCATGGTACTCATCCACAAATGTTTGTCCATGAATGAAACGCTATTTTTGCAACAGCATATCCACTTTTGGGTCACTGATCGGGAAACACATTGATTTCTAGTCCACAATATAAATGATAATATGGGAAGATATAATATTATATATAAATAATGCATTTGTTTGACATATATATATATATATTTAAACATCTACATATGTTTAGATGATGTTTCATGATCTTACTAGTCGTTGCTGTCCACTGCCTTGGCTGGCGCAGGTGGAACAAGAACGGCAGCAGCATGACGAAACTGAGGAGACAAGGGAACTTGAGAAACAAAGGTGTTCAATGCTGCTTTATGGAAATCATAGTTTCAAGATACTTTATGAGAACTTCATTGATTTTCCACAAAGTGATTTCCATTGATTTTCCACAAAAGTCATAACTTCATTGTTCAAAACTTGTGATTTCCATTGATTTTCCACAAAGTCATGAACTAAGTTATGATGGCGAAGAGTCAGGACGAACATCAGGAAAAGAAAGCACCGTATTTGACCCATAGGAAGATCTTCAACGATGTTTGTTTGTATTTTTGGCATCATTGATCATCCAGTTGATGGATGTATGATGATATGATATTCTATAGATTTCTATAGCATATATACATATATAATCACATATATATATATATATATCAGTATATTTGAAGACGGGATATTAAATGATCCAGGGGTATGGGAAAGCTATACAGTACAAAGGTGGTATCAGCTCGATAAATGTTTTTGTTGTCCAAATATTTACCATGAAAAAATCGAAAGTGGGATGCACATGGGGTTTGTTGACCATCAAACATTGGATATGAAGAAAATTAAGCAAGTTAACAGCTGGCTATTGACTGTTACTGAAGGATAGATTTGGCAGGCTAGTTGTTAGTATTTTGTCCCTGATATTTTTTTCCCCGGGTAATTTCAGTCTGTACCCATATCCTTGAAGATCTTCAGACTACACAGTTCACTACTCGAACCCAAAAAGTCTTGCTAATTTCCTTGGGAAAAAAAGAACAAAAAGTTCGCCTTTCCAAGGGAAAGTCCGAAAATCCCATCGAAGGAACAGCTTCAACAGCAGCTTTTGCTGTTAAAAGCCAAAACTGTGAAGCTCCAAGATGAAACTTCTGCGTCCATGCCCATCGACAAGGCGTCAACGCGCTGACGTTGTGGGGGAGGAAGCAACCATTTTGTGGAAATGCAATGGGGATCTAATGGGATATAAATATAATATATATATAATGTAATATAATATATGTAATATATATATATAAACAAGAATGTGTATTTTGTCTATCTATAAAGAATTATAGACACTCTCTGGTAATCAGCCACATGCTTGGCTAGAAATTACCCAATGATTTCCTATCAAGACCTGCATAGTATTTACGGGGATTTCCCAGCCAACCATATTTTAGGACACCGAATGATAGGATGAGGCGAGGTAGCTGACCCGACAAACAAAGTTGTCTTCGCAACGAGTGCGTCTTGATCCCTTGTGAAAAGACTTTTTCTGGATTTTCAATTCTTGTTTCTTTGCACCATTATTCCATACTGTGAACAGTGTTGTTTTTTTTTCTAGCCACGGGTAGGTAGATTAGCCCTATTGATGGGAAAATCCAGTATATCCACCTGATATTTCTGGATCAATGTGTATATCTATGTATATCTAGGTCTAACCATAGTTATAGGATGTTATAGGGTTATATATATATATATATTCCAACTTACGGTGGTTATTCCCACAGTTATATCGTTTTATAGTCTCAACTGCAGTCCCATGAGCCGATGAACCGCAGCAAGCCACCAGAGCGATGCAGGCACGGCAGCTCACATCCAGACTCGAAGAGATTTCCAGTCGAAAGATGGAATTGGAGGCGGGTCGGGGGTCAGGAAAAGATGTGGTCCACGTTATGGTTCTTTTTTTTGGGGGGGGTATGAAGCAGCAAAATTAATGATTAGACATGATTTAATCAACAAAACATATAATGTGATATAAGTGGGGTATAATGGATAACCAGTGAAATTTGATGCTTTCTTGTTGGAACCTCAGGTGTGATTCGTTTATGTCGAGGTCGAAGCTTTTCCTGGAGATTGATGGAAACATGATCGATTCAATCATGTGTTTGCGGGGTCATCCAATATATAGATGAAAGACAGTCTTCCAGCTGAGTTTACATATAACATTGGGTGCTTAGTTACCAGCAAGGTGCTGTTCTGAGGGACTGTTCTATTTGATTCGTATTTTGATTGCCTCTACGACTACATTCTCTACATCCTGCTTGAAACCTCGGTTCGGTTGGCCCTAGTTGTTTGCACAGCCTTGAAAGGGACTTCGCTGTTTGAGCTGAAGCATTTAAAAACAGTAATATATGCTGACAATTGAAATAAATCATTAATAAATCTATATTTCCTGGGGAAAATTATCATTGCTACTTCCATGGTGGAGCGGAGATGCAACCGCTCTGCAGAGGAGCGGCTTTCCAAAGTAAGACTGGAACTGCTCCGGAACCAGGCGTGCGGTGGGTTTGACAAATATTTACGCCCGCTGGGTTTGCAGTCAACAGAACATCAGCAATGTGACTCGCAAAAAAAGTTGTTTCATCCAGGGAAATGGGATTAGAAGTGACGACACTAGTGATAGAACCAATAAATGGTGGCGGGATACACGACTTGAAGAACTTATCACCCTGGAATGCACGGCCAAGTACCTGCTGAGAATCACTTGGACATCAGGCCGCATCCAACACGGAGCGTTTGTTTGCCATGTTAAGATGTTTCTTTATGCCATAGATTGCCATAGTGAAATGGCCCGTTTGTAGATGTTTTGCCTATTAAAGCTGATGGTTTTCCATGTGTTACTAGGGGATACCATCTTCAAAAGTTCAGCTGAGGAGCCGCTGGAACGTGACAAGATCCGACCTTTCACAAACGCAGCTGGTTGATGCTGATTGATTCAGAAATGATCGCTCTATCAATACTATCAATACTATCAATCAGATAAATATATATATATATATACTGTACTATCAGATAAAATATACTGTATAGATCTGTATAGATCTGTATAGTGATTAGTGATGAACATGATTGTCTACTACTCATTCAATCAGTGAATGAGTCAATGACATTCAATGACATTCAATGACTCTATCATTCAATCGCTTTATCCATTGACTTCTCCACGCTTGATCAGTTGATCCCAACCAGCTTGAGAGCCTGGCTTCGAAGCAATATGAATGTGACATGTCATCCTGGGACTGGGGATGTTTTTCTGTGTTGTTAGCGGCTCCCATTGGGGCCCAGTTCCATGCCCTGACCCCGGAAAAGAGCGAAATTAAAAGAGCTGACATGACAACCAGCCCAGTTCACCTACTTCGCTGTGTTCCTTTTCAGAAGCCATCCATCCCCCATGTTCATGTTGGTCTTTACTTGTTCAGAGAAACAGAGAAACAGGGTTATTTTCTCCATACTCAAAACGACTGAAATGTTCGCATATTGATATGACCCATTTTAGCGTATCCTGGAATGCGTATATAAGTGGTCTAGAATGTCAGTATACTTTGAGCCAGTGACTGTTTTCTTGTAACTTTGATGCTTTTCGGGGTTTCGCGCCAAAAAGCAGAAAGGTTACGATTTGGCTCCATAAAGGAAGCATCGATGCCTTTCAAAGTGATCTAGATACCCGAAAAGTGACGTCAATACAATACATGCAATTCCTACGCCCAAAAAGTATGCTTTCCAGTGAATATGAAAAGGGTACACAGTGGCGCAGTGACCGATATCATGGTACTGATGTACTGTGCATTCGTTTGACACCCATTATAAATCCCTTAATTCCAGATAGTTGCAGATGAAATTCCAACGTTTTGGTTGAGTTGAGTCAGGTTACCCTTTGGTAAACGTTTATATAACTATGGAAAATCACCATTTTTCATGGATAAATCCACTATTTCAATGGCCATGTTCAATAGCTTTTTGTATGTTTACCAGGCCGGCGAAATCCCAAGCGTTCCACCTATATATCTTTTTTCGGCCCCTTGACGAAAACCCGTAAAGCTTTGCGGTGTTTACTAAACCGGTCGAGGCCGAGACGGATGAGTGTCGCTTGAAGGCTCAGCAAGCGCAAGAGCTCATGAAGGAATTGAAGGCACGGAGCTGAGGATTTTGGATTTTTGAGAAATTTTGGGACATGAATACTATGGCGATTCATTCCATTGAAATATCCATAATTATGGAATATGAATACATTTATTAATGATATGAAAATTCAATGGCAACTAATATGGTGGAAAAATATGGAGAAAAAACATTGGATCGGTTTAGGGAAAATCTTCAGGAAACCATGTTTTTTACCATTAAATGTGGGTGTGTTCCTGTCATTTTTCCTGTAAACCAATCCAATGAATGATATGAAATGGAATAACATATGGGGAATATATTTAATTTATTGATACTTTTTTTTGGGGGGATATACAACCAATAGATTAGCCCCGAGGGAATACAACTGGCCAAAAAAATATGAGACCCTTGGGTCTGTCTGAAAAATGGGTGTCATATCACCCAGCTGGTAACTGGATGTAACTGGTACTTAGCTGGCCCAGCTAGTACTTCGGGGAGCAGTTCCAGTGAACAAAGTAGAGATTAGTGGATATATCCCAGCATAGTTACAGAGGTTATATCCCAACCTATAGTCTTTCTACGTCTTTCTACAGTTATACCGCAACTCCCAGTATTTGGACATAAAAGGAATCTAACATTTTCATTGCAGGAAGGTGCCACCAAATAAACTAGTTCGATATATCAACCAAATAGGTAGAAACCAACAAAACTCAACAAAAAACAACAAATTAGATGTTTCCTGTGTTGACAGCATCATTCCCTCATATGTGTCATGATTCAGTCCCAATGTTCCCATAGTTTCGATGGCATTGTTTTTCCCCATATGTGTCATGGTTTAATCTCAATGCTCCCGCACTTTTCATGGTTAAATCACACTTTTCCAATTGTTTGATGCTTCGATTCCAATTAAACCATATTAAACCAGCCTTTTTCTGGGTTAGTTTTCACCCCGTATATATGTCATGATTCAATCCAAAAAGTTTTCCAGATGTTGAAGGCTTATTTCCTCAATTTCCCTATGATGTTTGATGAGTTTCCCATCATAACTGGTTGGTGGTTTGAAACAGCCATGATTGCCCAATGCTACCAGCAGCTGCGGCCGTCCACCACTGATCTTGGGCAGGTATCTTTACAGGGTTTTGCCATGGCTTCATTCCCCATGACGTTCGCTGATCATGCTGTAGGTGAGAAGGTCTCCCTGGTTTCGAAATTGTGTTGCTTTGACCCATGTCAT
>Ga0126342_10021551_pt1 | contig 10727 bp, 12 predicted proteins | sample Cyp1metagenome_FD_92528 | JGI IMG/M metagenome (GOLD analysis project Ga0126342, IMG submission 92528) | Coral microbial communities from Lord Howe Island, Old Settlement Bay, Australia - Cyphastrea 1 metagenome | ecosystem: Host-associated > Invertebrates > Cnidaria > Coral ... | reverse complement strand
TTTAATGTCTGAAATGCATGTTTACACTTTTATTGAGGACAGCGTTCCATGCAGAAAAACATTTAGGCATGACTTAGGCATGACTTGTTGGATACAGCGTTTACAATGGTAAATGCCATTCAAGAACACGCTAGGCATGACTTAGGCGTGACATTGTCGTTTCCCTGTACATGTCCACCCAAATGCTTGTAGTGACCCACCAGCGGGACTGCAACCAGACCATCATGCTCTGAAAACACCTGCAGCCTTTCACTGTGCTATCTCTCACAAACTTTTCGTGCTGCAATGGAATTGGCACCCCTGAGCTCAAGAATTGCTGCTGTTTTTGATTGTCCATATGACATGCGCATGCCATGCTCAATTGTGACATCCATGATGATAGACAGCAAATGGCAGCAACACCTGGGTGTTCTGCACCAGTGAGTCTGCAGCTGCAAAAATCGCAAAGGCAATGTCATCCACCCGTGTCACACAGTGTGTCAGCTCACCATCGCCACACAGCACATGCAAAGGGATTTGCGCCTCCTCAGCTCTGTCTTGGATCTGAGCAAGCATCTGAGCCATGATGTATCCAAATAGGACATCAGCACATGGATCACCAGGCCTTGATCCTGTCTGGGCACAAACCTCCTTGCCATTAGGGATGGCGAACCATGTATTGGCCAAACTGGCTCCTACATTGTCGGCTACGATCTCAGCCTGTGTCGCCCTCTTTACCAGATCACCTTCCATCACATTCGCAAGGAAACCATTGTAGGCAGATGAAGGCAACTTCAGAGTCTGAAATATGGTCGCCACAGCTTCCACAGACCCATCAAATCCAGCTAACATCGGCTTCACAACACTATAGAAAGCTGTTTTCAGATCAATGAAGACAAGTGCAAGGGAGCTCCGAGTGTGTCTGGCATTGGATTGCCACAGCCTGATGTGGAGGTGTAGCGGCTCAATGCCTAAACCCCTACGACCACCCCTTTGCATTGCTCTCGCCACATTGCTGAGGCCATCCACAATTGCAGGTCTCCAGGTTTTGGAGAAGATCCTTCCCAATGTTGGTTCCAGCAAAACCGCTCTGTAGCCTGACATCTTGCAGGGATTCCGTTTCCTTTGAGAAGTGGAAGGTCCACCCTCCTGTGTGTTCCACCACCGCCTGCCTTCTGATAGCACTTTTGAGAAAAAGAGGAAAAAGACGCATGGCTGAGTGCGCAATTTGCATCTGCCATGCTTTGGCGCCAATGCAATCCACACCGGCCGCTTTTCTATCGCACATGGCCCTCATGGCAGCTTCCAAATCATAAAGTGTCGGAATCTGCCCCAATTCCCGCACAGAGACTGCCTCACATTTGGGTTTGGAACTCTTCAACAAGCTGCTGAACTCTACATGTTCCGCATTTTCAATGGCCGCAAATTGACGGTGCCATGCAATACATAGCTACTTCCTGTCTCGAAGTTTTCCAGACCCCATCTGCATCTTGCAGTCCTGGCAAAGGTTTGCCTCTTTTCCCTTTCTTTTTGTCCACCATTTTCTTGGGCTGGAGAATCTTGTAGATGTCTGAAGCTTTCGCATGTTGAAGCTGGGCAATGGTGTCATGCAGTCTGCTCTGGACCCACTGTTTCCACTCAGACCTCTTGGCATCTCTTGGCCCTACGAAACTGCTGGTCAACATCCCTCCTAGCCTCCAAAACAACGGCTTCTTGCATCATTCCAGCATGATTTGCCAAATGCCATTCGCTGATGTCATCTTGTCTGAGCACTTTGTCTCTCCACCCTTTGAAGAAAAGGCCCAGCCAACGCACAAGAACACAAATTGTATACTATATCATAAGATAACATAAGTCATTATATAAATATGTTTTGTTAGTAATTAATTACAGTATATGATATAATTATATGCACATATTAAACACGCATTTTATTCACCTTTAAACGCATGTACAGCTACCACAATATTTAGCTGCTTCATGTACGCGCTATATATAATTACATATAATATTATAAAATGCATTCATGTTGGATCCGGAAAGAATAATCCGATCCATTCTGCATGGCACATGCGTTGGTGCAGATATAGGTGTAATGTAGAGACCAATTGTCACAGCGTTGTTTGTGTCTATGTGCCTCTATGCCCATGCATGCTAAAATTCATCTACGTCCATATCCATCTACATCATTCTACATCTAGGCCTCAACAATGAGCGAGTTTTTCTGTATTTTTGCGTAAGCCAGGCGCAAGAACAATCCTTGCCGTTGTTGAAGGTCCGAGTTTTTTGCAGGCAGATTGTGGTATGACTAGATTGTGTGCATGTTTCTGATTGTGTGCATGGTTGCCGGGTGTATGTGCGCCCGCGTGTGCACGACTAGAACGCCACAATACGCCAGATATAGCCTCGGAACAAATCCAAGATATGGGAGAACGGGCGGTGATCGCGGTGGGACATGGTGGGACATGGTGGGACGGCGAGCACAAAGGTGCCATCACTGGTCCATTCGCAGAAGAACTGCGAGAGAAGAGAGCTGCGTTCGAAAGTGCCCTGGAAAAATTGGAAGAATTGGAAGATCGATGTCCAAATGTGCCAGTTTTTTTTAATATAGTTCCATGACGCCATGCCACCTGTTCAGATAAGTGTCGCGTGAGTCATGTCGTTCACTGAGACTGGGCGGACTGGAATCTAACTGTGACTCATCAAGCAATGCCCATGTGTTTGGTGTGGAGATTGCTTGATGAGTTCAGGCAATGTGCAGAGGAAAAGGGATGCGATGATGACCCGCCAAGAGATGGAAGCTGAAGAGTTAAGACAGCATCTCGTCCTGGGTCGGTTTGTCCATGACAGTTGCCAATTTATGAAGTATTTTGAACATTTTTGAACTGAAAAGATGTTTAAAAGGCAACAGAAATCCGAAGGTGAGCTTCTTGGAGAGCTCAAGTGGAGTTCCTACATGCAGATTTCTGGTACTTCACCTCCGCACAGCCCGCGCCGTTGTGGAAAGGTTGTCATACTGTCAGAATCTGTCAGATTGGTTTTTTCAGGTCTAGGTGTTTAAATCCGCGGGTGATGCTTAGCACACAGCCGCCGTTTTTTTCTTCCAGCGACCGGAGCGTTTCCACCATCTACGATGCCGCCGCATACCATTAGTTGGTGGCTTTTGCATCATGTGTGTGTGTGTGCAGCCTCCAGACCTAACATCCAGCGCATGTGCAAGTGTACATGAAGGTGTAAGTCTTCACCCCCTTTGTGACAGTAATGACGACTTCTTTGGACAAAGAAGATGATGGTCTCTGGGTCTTCTACTTGGTTGCGCCAAAGTAGGTCCGCATTTGTCTGCCAGCTTGCGTTTCTGGAAGAGATCCCATTTTGGATCAATTTTGGATCCATTTGGCTGATGCCAAGCTTGCTCCCTGCACATGCCAAGGATGCGCTGGGAAGAATGGAGGCAGCGGAAGGCGGATACCTTCTGGGCTCGCCACGAAGCCAAGGAGCGCGAGTGGATGATGAGAGAAGACCCCAGGTTGAAACACGAGGCTGGACGCATTCATTTCAAGGCCTTCCGTGTCGGGCCAAGATTGCCAAGGATCAAGATGGAGGTGGAAACTCAAAGGTTCATGCAATTTCATGCGTGTCTAACATGCGCATTTAAAGTTTATCAAGATCTATCAAAATGGTGCAACCCTGCAGCATCTATTTTCCTGCGATTTGTTAAAACATGTTTAAAGCAGTTTCGTAGAAGGCCTTCATGCAAGAAGTGCTGCTGGCAACCGAGAAGTTTGAGCAAGAATGCATGGAAGCTGCAGAATGTGAGCAGCGAGAGGCAAGGCCCACGGAGACTATCCGATCCAGTTTTCTTCGGGAAGCTGCGAGTGTCAAAGGATGCAGACCTGACGCTGCCTGACGCTGCCTGACGCTGCCTGACGCTGCCTGACGCCTCGGGGTGCCTACAGTCTACAGTCTGTCTGCGCTCCGCTAGGTCGAGGAGTGGAATGCCAATCTGGAAGCAGCTGAGAGGTCTGTGATGGCGGTTGAAGATTTTTGGCCAAGATCTCAATATGTGGGATGATGTTTGATTATTTTTGTTCCATGATTTCTCATTTGGGATCTGTCGGAACCAGAGTCTGAGCCAATAAAGTCGTTGGGTCTCTTTGTTCAAGGTCCTTTGAGGCCAGAGTTTGGGATAACCTGCAGCGCAAGGAGATTCAAGGGGTTGTGGTGTGTCATGAAGTCATTGCAAATTTTGGGAGACTCTGGAGCAAGTCTTGGGCCCTTGTCCTTGGGCATCCTCCGGCTTGATTTCAATATCATTCTATATCATATATATCATTCCTTGTCATCACTTTATTTCATTATTGCAAATCTATGCGAGCTTCTTGACAGATGTTGACCCTGCAGTTCTGATAGTCCTGCTCCTGCATCATGTGCAGGAACCCGAGTCGCGAGTGAGGGAGTTGCGGGTCATGGCGCAAGAGGAGTACGAGAGCAGTCTGTGCTGAATGTGTTCTTGACCTGGACCTTTCAACAGTCTCAACATGCGACAGTCACTTCATCATAGTCTTGTGATGAATTGTGATGTCTTAAGTCTTTCCAGGTACAAGCAGAGGGAAGTAGAAGAGACCAACCTCCGCCTGGAGGCAAAGTGGTCTTGCGAGTGGTCCATCACTTTCCGGTAAGCAAGGTGCTCTCAATAGCCATCATAGATCATCATCATACATAATATATATATATATATAATATATAATATAAGCATGATGAATCATGTATATAATTATATATATCGGCACGAAATGGGAAGAATATGGAGCTGGAGCCATTCGAAGGCCCTTTTCCTCGAGCTCATGCAAAAGGAAGAGGAGCGTCAGCGAAAGGTGGAGGAATGGCAACTTGGCACAGTTTGCCACCAGCCAATTTGTTGACCACGTGATGAAAGCTGAGGTAAGTTAAGTGTAGCAGTGTAGCAAGTTTGTTGAGGCTTTCAGAAATGTCTTGATGATCTTGAGGGTAGACCTTTATATATATTATATAGTCTCAATACACCTTGGTGATCTTGGTGCTGTGGTCTCCAGTCGTTGTTGCCTGCATGCTTGAGTTGGCCGTGGCCTTGGGACTAAGGAATGCCGCCCTGGAAGCGCAAGCCCGAGAGGCACCCTTCGGAATAATTTAGATTTGATTTTGTTAGTTATTCTGCTATGACACCAATGACTGAAATTGGTCATGTGACTTCGAACATTCATATTTTAATCCCTGGCATCGACATGCTTTGACCGTAGCTATGTCGATTGTTTGCCTCACTTTCATGTCTCCATTTCACAAGGCTTCAATGGTCTTGACGCTTCCATTTTCAGCTGTGCACAGGCCATGGAGCTTGCAGAAGAAGAACGGCGGGAATACGACGACATGGCCGAGGGTTTGCGTTTGCAGTTGCTTGGCTTACCACTGATCAAAAGCAAGAACGGCAGGAGCCATGGCAGACTGAGCCATTCCAATTTGTCCAGACAATTCACAAGACATCTGAGGATTGAGAAGGAGCACATGAACTTTGGCAGACTTGGTTTATGATATATAGTATTCAAGCGGGGGGAGTGGGATGCCAAATTTGCTTGGCCTTTTTATTTCTATAGCCAAGATTGCAAATCATGAAGCTAATTTCCAAGGCTCATGATAGCTCATGCCTATGGAAAGTGAATCCCCAGACTGGCAAGACCAAGCACTGTAGATGGGGGCACCTGCCTTTTCTCTCTACGAGCGATCTCTGCGCACAGGCCATAGCAAAAGGATACAGGCCCACAGACAGACAGACAGCCAGCCAGCCCCCAGCCAGGCAGCCAGCTAGACAGACAGAGAGACGGACAGACATCGGAGGACTTGACTAGACTATGCAAGATCATACCAGCATTCATATACGAGCATTGACCGGCATGCAGACTTGAAGAATCTTGAAGATCTTGCAGCTGCCGCTGTGAGGAAAGCATTGCAGAAAGAGGAGCTTAAGAAGATGCGAAAGGACCCTGGAAATCTTTGGGATTTACTGAAAGCTTGCTGTGGACGTTCGATGGTTTGTCATGGTTTGTCTATGTTTGTCTGATTGTTGTGAGCTGTTGAGCCGCCAAAAGCGCATGACACCAGGAAGAGAAGCAACAAAACAAGTACTTGGCCAGCGTTCAGGCTACTGAGGACTTGGCTTACAGCAACTTGACGTGGCCGTTCACATCGCTTTGTCATTATCGACGGAAAATTGAAAAAGAGAAGGGTAATTACATGTCACGGGAATAGGTTGATAGATTCTGGTGGGATATAGAGAAGGGAGTTAGATATGATACGATACTCACGTTATGATTTTATGATATGATAAGAGAGAGAGAGATATATATATAGAATAGAATATTATAATGCCTCCCGTTTTGCCTTTCAATGTCTTTGCTCACCATTGCGGTCGCTGTCTCTGTAGGAGTTCGAACTGAGTTGCATGGTTGCAGAAGAGCGGCGCGTTCGCCAGGTTGAGGAGCTGGCCATCAGGCAGCGTTGCAAGGTCTGTTGACCTCGATCCTCGATGCCTCAACATGCCTCAGAAAAGTCTAGAACATCTAAAACGGTTAGTTGATGTTAGTTGCTGTTTGTTGTTGGTTGAACATGGAAGTCACTGTGTGGGTCATGACCAGTGGACAAATCTTTTTGCCCTGCTAGGCTGGAGGCACAAAATCTCGAAGAAATGCAACGGGAGGATCAGCGACAGCGGGAGGTCGCTGAGCTTGCAACGCGATCGTATGTGATTGATTGTGATCATATATTCTCCTGGATTTGCATGGATTTTCCTACTCATTCTCATTTCTTCGTGTACGTCAAGAACATGATGTCACATGAACTTAATCTGGGCAAGTTTCTGCCCCCGAACTTCCGGACCTGAAATGTGCACCGTGGGGATGAGTAGTTTGAAGATGTTTGAAGGGGTCGTGCTGCTTCTTCTTCTTTCTTGTGCTCCTCCATTGCATCAACGAACTGCAAAAAAAAAGAATGACCATCTGCCAAGTTACAGCGCAAGTGAAGACACACGCGTGAGATACATCGGTCAGAGATCCGTCGGCCACATATGTCCGCTTATTTCTTGGTGAGGTCAATGCATATCTGCAAAAGCTGGAAGAGGAAGAACGGCATAAGATGACGGAAGAAGACGACTATGCACAATCTTTTTGGAGCCTTGCCATGCACCGCCAGACAATGCCAAGCTGAGAACAAGTGAGACCATCAACACAATATCAAAACATATCAAAACGCTCTTGCATACTCTTGCAGCGACTCTTGCATGTTTTGCATCATGGTCATGTGCGGCCGTGCTTCCTAAATTTGCATACGTGCTTGATGCTCCATTTGGCAACGGCAAGTTTTGTTGAGCAACTTTAGTTTCAAGAATTACGCTGGAATATCTAAACAATGGAAATGTCGGGGGCAGGCTGCTTCTAGAGGTGGACCAAGCAGTTTCCCTAAAAAGCTCTGCCCAAACCATGCACTCTTGGTGGGTCCCTTGTGCGCCCATCGGGTTTCGTGGCGAACAATAAGGACCGATGTCAATTCAATGCTTGAGGTGGTGCGAGACCGAACAGGCCCGGCAGAGTGTAATATTGATATCTGGATTGGAAGTGTGCGAAAGCAGCAACAGCAACTTCCTGCATGTTAGCGCAAGGTAGTACTAGCCTCCAGTTGGCGGTGGCACTTAGATCACTTAGAAATGTACATGCAAAATAGATCCAAATCGCTTAGGTTTGAGCTGCATTCATCACCAGATATGCTGCGGAACCTGCGCGTACCCAATTGTGCCACGGATGTTATGCATACGAGCTGCTGACCAAGACAGCATCCTTACTCAGACTTAGTACTTGCAGAGAGCCGATGATATCTGCATTGCAGGCATGGAATTGAACGACCCATTGATGCTCGCAAGAGCTGCTGCGGAGCTGCGCAGAGACCCTTTGTCTTCCTATTGCCTTCTTGAAAGGATGGATGTGCGATCGTGCTTGCTTTGTTTGTTTGGCCCTCGTCGATTCTATCTGAGAGAACCTGCTCTAGAAAAGACATGAAACAGCTGAGGAAAGAACACAGATGACCAAAGAAGATGATTTAGCTGAGGAAGTGCGAGTTCATGACAGAGTAAGGCCATATTCTCGATGCTCATCTCATTTGCATTCTCTTCTTCTTAGGTTTGTTGCTCGGCTTTCCAGGGCAAGAGCAAGAGCCCATCAGGATTCAGAAGGTGCATGATTTGGTGAATGCTGTGTGATGATGCAGGCTTGAGATAGAGGAAGCTGACCGTGAACGAAAACAGCAGGTGGCTGGATGAACTTGTGGTTTTGGTGTGATGTGTTTTGCACCTGAATTCAGGGCAAAGTATTTTCAAAATCAACAGAGAGAGTTTCATGATTCATGCTATCCTCCCGTTTTAACTTGACTAACTTGACTTGCTCTGGAGAAGCTAGCTTCAATAGAAGCTTGATAAGCTTGGCAAGCTGATGGGATATGTTGGATCTTAATAGATCTTATGCGTGTTTACAAGGCCTACTGTTCCAAGATTATTTCTTCACACCATTGGAGTCCTTGGAGCATGTGTCAAACAAACCGGAGAGAGAGAGAGAGAGAGATCTAGAGAATGGGTGGGAGTCGTTTCATGATCTCATCCTATGGTTTGGGCTTGCTTGAGGGTTACTGTATGTCACTGTAAGCTGTGTGATGTGTAATTTCTCACCAACTCAAGGCTCGAAAGCAGAAACAAATACCAATAATAGTGTTGGGATGTTAGAGTTTTTCCAATGGTTTTCCCAGTTTTCTCTGCAGCAGTAAATTCAGATTTTCAAACGAATCCAGTGAGCCTCAGGGATTTTTAGGAGAACTCCAAACATGTTGATTGCAAGATATTGAAAGGCTTTGCGGTTACTGGTTGCTTCACGTGCGCCACAACCCTGGTTTTCTATCGTTTCTTGCCAGAATCATCGATGACCTCCAGTGGCAAAGCACCTTATATATATAACATCTTATAACTACAGTCTTCCATGGTGGCCAGAAGTCCCAATATGATCCTTCTTCATGTCGGCTAGACAATAATACCAGGCACCACTTGTAAGGACTTTATCGGCCTTGTGATATTCAAAGACTAATCATCCTGGTGGGTTTGACTTGCATTGTTTGCTTATCCGCACATATCCGCACCACGTCAGCTGCAAGGAGCCAGAAACTCCGAGAGCGGACCCACAAGAGCGAGAAGAGGTGCCCATGATGTGCATGAGCAATCCCAGCCAGGTCTGAGCCACAAATCGGATATCTCATTAATGAATGAATGGAATGGAATGAAATGGAATTATGTGGAAGGCCGCGGAATGAAGTGAAAGAATGAAAGAAAGAATGACTGACTGAGTGAATGAATGAAAGAAATTAACTGAAGGAATGAGGGGAATGAACTAATCCAATGATTGAATGATTGAATGAATGAAGATGTAGTTGGCTGGCAAGACGGATTTTAGAGTGATAGAAAGAGGGACCCTATTGGAATTACTTGAAAATTATGCAATCAATGAAGATTTGTTGGGTGAAGCTCATCTACGTAGAACAAAGTGCTTTCAGCCACAAGTTGTCCTCTGGTTCGATCCACCAGAACTGTTCCACAGGCTTTGGGCCGGCTCTTGTGACATACAGAGCTTGCAGTGCTGTTTGTCAATATTTGTCAATCTGTTCCCAGTATCTCTCAATTTTATCTGTTATTATCGCTTCATTGCTTTCAATCATTCCCCGCAACCTTTGCATGGTTTTGGAATGTTTTAGAATGTTTTAGATATATGAATCGTGATGTTGGTCCTTTGTCTCATACCATCTCATACCCTTCTATCTCATTTTGGCGGGCTAACATGAAACAAATCTTCGCGTTTTCCAATTTTCTAGTTGCATTTTCCTTTGATGGGGACCAATCACGCACCCCTTGGGGCTCCAAATTGTCAACCGAGCTCTTTCCAGGTCATACATGGCCAATTATGGGACAAACCCATTTTTGATGCACAAATTGCATAAAAGGAAGAATCCACGGCATTTGATTTGGGTATGCCCACTTCAAAGTGGGAGGCCCGAAATACAACAAAACGATCCGGGATGTCCAGAAGTCATGGCCCGCGGTTCGTGTGTTGGGATGAGTTGGAGCCACCGTGCTCGGACCCATTTATTTAATTTTATATAAATTAGTACTGATGGATACAAATTGACAACAGGGTGCTGGTGGTCAAACCACGGTACAGTGTAAGATTCTAAAGATGCAATGATGCAAGCTGGGAGTCACACTGCGTTGAGCCCCGGGTCTCCTTTGATGGGAACGGAACCCTTTGAACGGCCATATTCATGCCTTCTACATGGTCCCACCATGTCCCACCTTCCATGCTTTCATCGCCATGTGCATGCACACCCCAGTGGGGCAAAGAATGTCCGGCCCCAAGTGGTGCAATGCGCGAAGTTGGCAACCCAAAAGTCCGGCAAGCTATGAACTTTGGATAACTTTGGGGTCATGTTTCTGGTCACATTTCGAATTTTTGTATACTTTCAAAGATCTGGAAGTGTTCGGGGTGTGCAACAGCTGCTGGCAGGCCGGCCCTGCAGAATTGGAGGCGGAGGATTTGGATGAAGCTCTTGCTGATGCACGGGTGCTCAGAAACTGGGGCGAGGCTGCAGTGGAACAAGTGGACAAGTACCAAAGTTGCTGAGCTTGAATGGTCGCC
>Ga0126342_10021550_pt1 | contig 10727 bp, 11 predicted proteins | sample Cyp1metagenome_FD_92528 | JGI IMG/M metagenome (GOLD analysis project Ga0126342, IMG submission 92528) | Coral microbial communities from Lord Howe Island, Old Settlement Bay, Australia - Cyphastrea 1 metagenome | ecosystem: Host-associated > Invertebrates > Cnidaria > Coral ... | reverse complement strand
TATGTAATGTATGTAATGTATGTAATGTATGTAATGTATGTAATGTATGTAATGTATGTAATGTATGTAATGTATGTAATGAATGTAATGTATGTAATGTATGTAATGAATGTAATGAATGTAATGAATGTAATGAATGTAATGAATGTAATGAATGTAATGAATGTATTGTATGTAATGTATGTAATGTATGTAATGTATGTATGTATGTATGTGTGTATGTATGTATGTATGTACGTATGTATGTATGTATGTATGTATGTATGGTAGTGTAGTGTAATGTAATGTAATGTAGTGTAGTGTAGTGTAATGTAATGTATGTATGTATGTAACGGATGCATGTATGTATGCATGCATGCATATATGAACGTATGTATGTATGCACGGTATGCATCGTATGTATGTTCTGTATGTTCTGTATGCTTTGTGTTTAATGCATGCAATGTATGTATTGCATGTTGTGTATGCAATGTATGCAATGTATGCAATGTATGCAATGTATGCAATGTATGCAATGTATGCAACGTATGTAAATACTGTATGTAATGTGTGCAATGTATGCAGTGTATGTAAAAAAATAGGGTTCTCGCGGTTTTGCAGTTGTTCTGTTTTTTCTTTCCGCAACGGTCTTGCAAGCATTTGAGCGGTTCGGTTGCTTCGTGGCATTTTCGTTCGTTTGTCGTTGTTTCATTTACTTTCTGCCCGTCCTGCGACAAACTGGGATGCAAAACACCCCGAAAACCATGTTGCAGCATGTTTTCATGATTCCTTCACAAATCAGAAACTCTGTAAGCAAGAAATATCGTGCCTGCAACAGCATGCGTCCTTCGAGAAAACGGTCTTGAGAACGTGTGAGAAAGCGGCCCTGAGAAAGTGAAGTGCCCCCATTTTTTTCAATACTGTACCTCTCCTCCCCTGTCCTCTTTGCAACGCAACAGCGAGCGCCCAATCATTCCAAACCAGGAACTGTATCTCATCTATCGTGTCGTCTGTGTGGCCTTTATCAACATCCCTTTTTCTTGGCACATTTTTTTCCTTCCATTTTTTTCTCTTAACATGTTTTTCTCTTGAAATCTCTTTCCATCGTAACTTTCTCTTGACATGTCCTTTTCTTGAATTCTCCTTCCGTTGGCTCCTCTTTCTAGGCCGCCCTTTCTCTGTCATTTCTTTCTCTTGACCTTTCCTCTCTTGACATCGGTGGACATTTTTCCCCCTTGACACCAGCTGCTCGTGAAATCTCTGTTTCCTGACATCACCTGCTCTTGAAATATCTTTCTCTTGACATCTTCTTCTCTTGTCACCTCTTCCTCCTTGTATCTTTGTCTCCTGGAATTTCATTCTCTTGACATCCCTGTCTCGTGGCATCTCCTAACGTCGCCCCATCGCCTGTTCTTGGCATCGCTTTCCCTTGACACGCCCTGGTCTTGACCATTTTTGCTCTTGGCGCATCTTGTCCTTCACAATCCTTCACATCTCTTTCTCTTGACATCTCTTTCTACGTCGCCCATCTCTTCCCTTGTGCTGATGTCGTTTTCTCATGAATTCTCTTCCTCTTGACCTGGGTTGCCCTTGATATCTCTTTTTCTTGGCAGCTCGTTCTCTTGGCTGTCTCTCGGCGTCTCTCTTCCTTTGTATTACATGTTCCCAAAAATAAGTTCCGTATGTATTGCTTCGTGCTGCGAAGCAAGCAAAACAGCATTTCAACTGTTTCACAAAGCGTGCAGCTGCGGGCATTTCGCAGAGCTATTTTGTACTACAAAATAGACGAAGAAATCTTATCATTATATATATTCATTATTTTGCGTTAAGAACAATTTCAAAGCGCTGATGCGTTGCTGAAAGTTTGCAGTGGCTTGTGGGAAGTCATGTTGCAGGTGCACGCAGGTATGTGCAGATATGTATGTGCAGTGTTGAAACAGGAGACGGTCAAAGTTCGAGTTCAAGTTCGAAAGAAGAAACTTCGGATGATTCTGACGATGGGCTGGCGGTGCAGAAGGCGCTGAGTGGTCGTGGATGTTTCGGTAAACACCTGCATGAGTTCTCCCTTATAGCTCTTCTGTTGCATAGCGGGGTTGATATGTCATTCTCGGTGCCGTTGTTTGGTTCAACAGGGCCCTTCAGCTGTCCCGTGCTATTGGCATGTTTGCTGTGTGCATGTTGGCTGACCGGTGCCGGTTTAGATTCACATTGGCAATGGAAGAGGTGACGTCCTGCATCCCGGCATGCAGTATTCCAGAATCTGACCAGAGCTTGAATACCTGAGCTTTATTCCGAGCGTCGCGCAATTCCATAGCTGGTCTCAAGAATCCCACAGGCAACAGACAGAACTGCCAGATTAGGGGAGGTTTCGGGATGCACGCAAAGCCCAACCGCAGGAGTTGTGCCCGGAGCATCTAAGGCTCCTGGCCTCTCTGGTTGCAACCATGGGCGCCGTTAGTAGACATGGTCTAATTTTAAGTAATTTCTGGGTACCGCCTGTAAGAAAAGCGCTCCAGACGGATTCCTTCAAATTTCTCCTTGGGTGTGAGGATTAAATTGGACGCAGGGGGCCCAATCCAATAAACATGAATTTGACTTGCGGGTATCCGGAGCGGCTTCTCTCTGTAACATTCCGGCGTGCCCCTTTCATGTCATAGCAAACCCTGAGGAGTTGCTGAGAGTTCTGTGTTTTGCTGTATGTATGTTTTACTCTTGTAAGCTTTGTCGCGCCAATGTCAGGCCCCACTCTACTCCGCACATCCCCGCCACGCATGAGACTGCCAATGGCTCGCAATGCAAGCCAAAGTTGCCAAAATCGCCTTCAGGATGGACAGCGCACGTTGCTTGTGTCGAAAAATTGAGATGGAGTGGTTCGCGCGCGGTTTTGTCATTGCATATGCAACTCTGTGGAAGATACCACAGCCGTTTTGGATCCTGTAGCGCGTGCTTTTGACATGGGCCACGTTCAAAAGCCCATACCTCACAGCAGCTGAAAAGAAGCGACTGCACGGTAGGCGACGCGACGGGCGTACTGCGACGGGCGTACAGCGACGGGCGTACAGCGACTAACTGCATGAAGAACAGGTTGAGCGTGATCTTTCATTAAGTCGCCCCTATGGCATAGACATATGCCATTCCCGTCGCCGCTTGGGTTCACCAGAGCCCGTGAGCCATTAGTATGACCAGAGGGCAATTTCCCTTCAAGGTTATATAATGTTCTTGTTGCATGTTGGATTTTGTTGGGCGAGGCCAAAAGTTTGCCAAATCTGAACCGACAGCGTCAGCGGGGTGAAAGTGATGCTCACGATGGATATCTTTCAGACATCCAAAAAGCCCGGGTCTCAAGTCGAAGTTGGGCAAATTTGCAGAACATTGTGTAAAATTGTGTAAAGTGTTCATTGTTGTAACGTACTACATGCTCTAAAATACCAGAAGATACTTTAAAAATATTTAAACATTTTCCAACTAGTTAAGCAGGTCGCAACATTCATTGAGCCATTGAGCAAGCATTGAAGTACACCGTAGCAGTAAAACGATTGAAACATGAAGAGATTATATTTCATGCATTGGGTTTGAGTGGCTCAGACCTGAAGCAGGTTCGGAGCCTAGAAGAAGAAGAGGCTGCCCAATTTACCCCATTTCTTTTTTCCGGGCCAGAGGAACGACGTGAGCAATGTCAGTGTTAATGTTTGATTTTGGCAATGAGCGCCAGGCACGTGGCTACCAACGGCCTGTTGACCGACGACGGTCAAAAACTTTCAAAAGTATCACTGTGCCAGACGAGGTTTTGCAGGAAGCAGGCGCTTTCCCCATCGCAGAGGACGAGGATGAAGAGGACGAAGATGATGAGGGTGAATTCGAGATTGACGAGTATGGAGAGTCATGCCCTCACAATGCCTTTAATAACCTTTGCAACATAAGATAAGATCTTGATATGTTTTTGTGTTGTTTTTTCGTGTTACAGAGTCGGGCAAACATATTTTGGCGCCTGCGTTTGTCCATAGACTTTCTGCATTGCCTTACATTCTGCGACCGTTTGCCCTGAGTTCTGAGCGTCCCTCGTCGAGCCGGTCAAGGCTGATAGAAATTTGCAATGGTTAGAAAGTATTACAGTATAAACCAAATACACACAAATACCACAAGACACCATGGCAATGTGTGTGTGTGCAACAAAATTATTTCAATGCAATTAGTGCAGCCATACAGCTACAGCCTTCCTCCGATGCATTGCTGTGCCGCCAGGCGAAAAGCAGGACAGCTGTCCACACGTTTGACGGTTCGCACCTCAGTGATCAATTTTGCGCAAAACAATGCATTGCAAAGTGACGATTCAATCATGCCAGTGAGCGTAAGGTGGACATCCACACTGATACTGCTGCTGCAAACAAGGAAGCTAAGGACTGACTTGCTTATACCAAAGTGCTTAAAGCGATTCCTTCAAATTGAAAGGCAATTTTCGCGAGTTAGCTTAGCAGCATCTCCTGACGACCCAACTTCATGCTACGTAGGAGTCAAATCAAGTAAATCCAGAGGCGGCAAAAGCCGTTCTCAATCTAGAAATATCTAGAACAGGATGAACAGGTCCAACAATGTCCAACATTCGGTGGTTGCAGGGCTGATTCCCACGGCGCTCTTGCTTTGATGGCCAGACCGGTTCATGGCTACACTGGCTGACCGTACTGAAAACAAGCAGGGGATAGCAGGAACATGCCCAGCATATCCCAGCATGCCCTTGGAAAGGATTGATATGGATTGATATGGATTGATGGTATCAGTGCGATGGCAGACAGAGACTAGACATCACTAGACTGTGATTGTAAATGAACGTCAAAGTACATGGTGTGGCACATCTGTGAGCCTTTGAATGTGTGTTTGTTTTGGTACGTTTTTGTTAAAATGCGTCGATATTCATGGATGTTCCTCGATGTTCGTCGATATGTCGGTGCGGGTTAAGATGGATTGAGCATGTTAAGCTGACTGCAGGAGGAAACCATGAGATTCTTTGAGCCTGGTCAAGGGGCACCTGCTCCTAAGCATCCAACAGAATCAGGGGACAGGACTTTCATCCTGAAGCGCAAGAACGAATGCAAATTTTAATGGGATTTTCAATGAGGGTGCATTTGAGCAAGGTTGCGGATGCTTGATTGTCTACCAGATTGTTGAGCAAGACAGAACCACTAACTACTTGTTGGCTTTGAGGCATTGATTTTGATTATTAAGACTCATTGCACATGCTGTGCATATGCATTCCATACTTGATGTTTGAATAGCTTGACTAATTTTGACTTATTGTGTTTGCGAAACTGTTTGTTTTGCTCTGGATTTGCCACACAGAAATGCACAGAACATGCCAGGACTCCTGAGATGGAACGGCAACGCGCCGCTGCAATTGAGAAAGCCTGGGAACCTGCTATCGAGCTCGCTATTTGACGTGCTTGACGTTGTTTGACCTTGTTTGACCTTGTTTGACCTTAAGGTTGGAATCAAATGCAACCCATCATCTCCCATCATGTCCCATCGCGACTTGATATGAATTGATGCTGTTTGTGGCCATGATGGCAAGGTCGCCATTGCGGCCAAAAAAATGAAGCAAAAATTACAGAGGCAAGAGCAGGCAAGGCAAGACATCATAAGATCCGCCTTTTTGGCGATATCAAATTTTGATCACATACTGTGGGCTTGTCTAAACATTGGATACCCCAAAGGGGCAGTTTTATATAGAAAAAGTATGACAGATCATGACAGATCTGTTTCACCAGTCAATTTTGGGGTATCGTTTTTCCCCAAACAGTTTACTGTTGGGGTCCTCAATTCTCTTTTAAGAGGTGTCCGCCTCTTTCCAGTGGTGGTGTCCGGGTCTCTGGATGTGTGAGAAATCATTTGTCTCCCAGTCTGGCTGGTGGTGTCCGACTCTTTGGATGTCTGTCTTCGTCGCCCGCTTTCCGGATGTCTCTTTTTACTTGTCTACCTGCATATGTCTCCCAGAGTGGCGAGTGGTGTCCGGCTCTCTGCGCACACATATATACACATAATATACTCAATGTAATGTATATAATTGTATATATATCTCTCTCTCTCTCTGTCTCTTTGTCACTTCCTGTTTTCCTTCATTCCTCAAACAGTTTATTGTTGGGGTTCTCCATTCTCTCTCAAGACGTGTCTTCCTGTTTAGTGGCGGTGGTGTCTCTTGATGTCTCTCTTTACAGTACTTGTTTCCCTTGATTTGTCACCTAGTGTGCTTATACTAGCCGGATGTCTCTCTTCAATTGTCTCCCTTCATATGTTTCCCAGTGTGCTAGTGGTGCCTGCCTCTCTGGGTGTCTCTTCTAACTTGTGAGCCTTGTGGCGTCCAACTCTCCGCATGTCTCTCCCTTCATGTGTTTCCCACGCTGTCTAGTGGTGTCCGGCTCTTGGAATGCCTTTTCTGTGTTTTCACTTGTCTCTCATCATGTGTCTCTCGCCATGTCTCTCCCAATTTATCCGTCTCCAAATTAATTTGTCTCCAATCATCGGTCTGCCTTAGTGAGTGGTGGTGTCCGGCTCTTTCGCCTGTTCGCCTTTGTGTGTGTGTGCTGCGTCTTCCATCATATGTCTCTCACCTTCTGTCTCGTACTTCATTTGTCTCCGAAGCCATTTGTCTCCAGTCATATGTCTGCCTTAGTGGCGGCGTCCTGTTCTAGTTTCATCATGATTTTATTCGTGTTTCGTTCTGGTCTCTGTTCTTTACCCCCTTTGTAATTCTCTTCGTCTCAAGCTAAAATCATGTTCCACCATGGCTTCATGCGTTTTACCACTTGTCTCCCACTTGTCTCCTACCTTGTCCCCCTCTAATTATTGTCTCAGATACAAATGCAGTGGCAAAAATCGAAACGGTGTGGAATGTTGCTTGTGATTCATGCTGTTCTCAATTGACATGGATCAAACATTGCCAGCATCAGGAGCTAGTATAACAGTATAACCACAAACATGCACACAGACGCTGCAATGCACATGGAACAACTGCTTGGGGTCTACAGGGGTGTAATTTGGACAAACCCATTGAGCAGTAGCTCTGCAGCCTCAGTTCCTTCCCTTTTTCAGAATTTGTTCTCGCAGCAGAGAATCTGAAAATCCCGCGCCATGGTCAGGCCATGCTGAGTCGTCGAAGAAAGCGACACCAGTGCGCCAGCATGTTTTGATGTGCTCACTGCGATGCATGTGTTTGACGTATATAAGCACAATAGCCACCGTATCGTTGAAAGAAGCGCACCATCCCCTTCAATGGGAGAAGATGCACGTGTGTTTCTGAGCAAAAGAGGACAGCTACGAGTAAAATAGCATTGAATTCAGCCCACATCATTGGTGTCAATTGCGTCTTGTGCTTTCGGACTAAGGGGAAGCCGTCAAAGAAGCGGAAGCTAAAGCAGAAGCAGAACAAGCAGAGCCAGTCCCGGCAGGCGTGAATTTGACAGGACCCAACCATGTTTTGCATTGTCCCAAACAGCATGGAAGACATCACAGTCGTCTATCACGACTGCAACAGCCACAGGCTAAGAATTGTAAGCTGAAGTAGATGGTTGAACATGCCTTGTGTACATGTCTTGTATATGTGTCTTGTGTACGTGTTTTGTATACGTGGTGTATGTCCAAAGCCAGGTGGCGTTCCAGCCGTCATCATTTTTGACTGGGAAGCGACCTCAAAGCTTCCTGCACGATCTGCACGGTACATGATAGCACAGGAGAACCACTGCGAGAGAAGCAGTGCCTCGCGATTCTATATGATATATTAGGATATGATCATGGCTTCCCACAGGAATTTACCAATACATATTCTAAAGAAGGAGGGTACAGAGGACCTGAGGAGCTTTCAATAGCAAGAGATGAATGGGGCACAACCTGCCAGTAGCTTGAAACAAGAGTTCTCTCATGGACTCGCTAGCTATGATCTTCTGGGACATTTGCAACCCAAATATGCTTTTGTTGAACCCGTGGTTCGAGCAGCAACACAAACTTTCATTCTTTTCTTTCATTGATGATGTAGTTTGCATAGTAACAGAAACAGTCTACTCGAATATGCGGCCGAAGCTTGGCATTGACGAATTACGAGCGTTGTTCAACATGATTTAGGTCAATCGATCTACAGACACCAAGAGGCTTTTTTCCGACAACACAAAGTTCGATTTTCCCAATTTTTGTCATGGTGCCTGGTACCTGGATGATATAACCATTGCAGCCGAGGGGCAGGCCGTTTACAAGTCTAGTCGAGAAGCAGGCCTAATTTCAACATGGACACCCATCCTTTGTGCGCAGCGCTGCGATACAAAAGTGGAGAAGCACACTACCCGAGAGATGCTACGCGTAATGGAACAGCGACGCAAAGGTGCAACAACCAGGAGCAATCAGGCAGTTTGAGCAGCCTTCATCAGAAAGTGCTGAACATTTGCTAGCCCAAAAAAGATCATGTTTTTGCAAGCAACCGTCCTACCGTATCCTGCCTTTAAAATCCTTTAAACGTCATGATCCAAGGGAAGCATAAAGACTGTGATTTCACGCTGTCCTCACTTTCCTCACACCTGTTAAGATTCACCAGCTGAGGACGACACTCTTTTTCCAACCCGGCATGTGACAGAAGTTGTCAAGGCACTTCATCCCAAGGAGCTGAACTCAATTGAACTCAAACTGTTCACAAGATGTTTTGTAATTTTTTTACAAGCGAATTTTACACATGTCAAAAATTGTCAAAATATGTCAATTTTGTTCTAGAAAACCATCGCCAGGATTCACGTAGAGATGGTTTGGGCCTAGTTTGGGTGTTTGCGACACACTTTTGGACCGGAGGATGGGCCATTACCGAGTGAATCTCCATACCACCTGGACTTGAAAGTGCTTGTCTTAGCTGTGTGAATCAACTAGAACGGCTGACAGGATTTTCAGTATCTTTGCACTTACAGCATGGACTTTATTATTTTTCCAATAGGTGCAGGTACAGTAGATGTTACTCGAGTGGTACCAGTAGTACCGCACAAGGCGGTGGCGGAAGTTTCAAAGATAGGACACTATAGGAGAGGTGAGTTGTTGTGATGCATGGATGGCAGAGCGAATCCACTCATGGACCGAAAGGTGGTTGGAGTTATGTTTTTTGGAATGGTTGCAGTGGTTGCAGCGGTCACCTCACCCACAACTGCTTGTTGTAGTGTGGGTTAGCGCAGTTGTAGTTGTAATGGTGCTGTATTTGCAGTGCAGTGCAATTCGTGTAGTGTAGTTGTAGTTGCCGTTGTAGTTGTGGTGTGGTGTAATGAGTGTAGTGAAATGAAATGTAGCGTAGTGTAGTGTGCTGTAGTGTTGTGTGCTATAGTGAAGTCTAGTGTGGTGTAGTGTAAAGTAGTGTAGTTGTAGCTGTAGTTGCAGTTAGTGTAGTGTAGCGGAGTGTAGCGTAGCGTTGTAATTAGTGTAGTGTAGTATACTGTAGTGTAGTTGTAGTTCTAGCTGTAGTTGTAGTTTAGTCAAGTGTAGTGTAGCGTAGTGTAATGTAATTTGTGTAATGTAATTAGTGTAGTGTAGTGTACTTGGTGTAGTGTAGTGTAACTAGTGTACTGTAGCGTAGTATATTTGTGTATTTGTATTTGTGTTATAGTGGTAGTGTAGTGGAGCAGTAGTTGCAGTTGTAGTTGCAGTTGCCTATCTATCATTATCCATCCATCTATCTATCTGTCTATCTATCTGTCTGTCTGTCTCTCTGTCTGTCTATCTGCAAGTGTGAAAACGAAGCTATTCTGCGAGATTTCCTCAATGTCTTAACTTGACAACGTCAAAAACGAAGCAATTCTGGGAGTCTTCCTCAATTTTCGAAGGTGACAATGACAACATCAAAAACGAAGTTATTCTGCGAGACTTCCTCAATTTTAGAAGGTGACAGCACCAAAAACAAAGCAATTCTGCGAGATTCCTTCAAAAATGGAAAGTTGCTGACTTCCTCGTACCAATGCGTTTTGCGTTTTTTCCACTCCATGTTTCTAAAGTGCTGCGCGTGCCACGAAAAAGTGATACCAGGTCATACGAAGTGCTGCACTTGCCACGCAAAATCTTAGCAAACCTGAAGATCTCATGCTCCAAAATGCAACCCCTCTCAGGAAATGAGCGCCCGGACCTCCTAACATCTCTGATGAACATGTCTCTTGTATTGCTCCTGCCATGGAAAATGCATCTTTGCAGATCCTCTTCAAATGTCCCGTGCCTGCCACCGCTTTTGAAACTGCTACAAAGCCCTCACGTTTTGCTGATTGTTGACAAGGTGCACAACCCCTTGCGCCTGCCACACGAAACGACATCTGAACGTGCAGAAGTGGTCAGTACATGTGGTGCTTTAAACATTTTGACTTGGAAATGTGCTTCGCGCCACAACGGCGTGCACTTTTTCGACACCTCAACTTCCAAAAGTGGTCCGAACATGAGGTGCTTTGTACATTTTGACTTCGACATGTGCTTCGCGCCACAACGGCGTGCACTTTTTCGACATCTCAATCCCTAAAAATTGCTCCGAGGCTGATGTGTTTTGTGCATTTTGACTTCGCAATGTGCTTCGCGCCACAACGGAGTGCAATTTTTCATCTGTTTCGCGACTATTTCTATTTTTTCGTGCGCCTGCATCTTTCTTCTGACTCTTTCTTCTGACTCTTTCTTCTGACTCTTTCTTCTGACTCTTTCTTCTGACTCTTTCTTCTGACTCTTTCTTCTGACTCTTTCTTCTGACTCTTTCTTCTGACTCTTTC
>Ga0126342_10021549_pt1 | contig 10728 bp, 9 predicted proteins | sample Cyp1metagenome_FD_92528 | JGI IMG/M metagenome (GOLD analysis project Ga0126342, IMG submission 92528) | Coral microbial communities from Lord Howe Island, Old Settlement Bay, Australia - Cyphastrea 1 metagenome | ecosystem: Host-associated > Invertebrates > Cnidaria > Coral ... | reverse complement strand
TATGACACACGGGACAGGAGCACCCAACCGCAGGGTGCTCCACACTCATCCCTTGAGGCCAAAACTGCAGTATAAAAAGTGACATGCCCTTTTTTCATCCTTAAGCACGGGGGCGTTAGCCCATATAATATACATAATATATACATAATATAATATATTATATATGATATATATATATATATTATAAACATGATATACATTTCATAGAATGTCCATACTGAAATCACCAAATCAGCTCTGAGGAAAAAACCATACGATGGGAGCACGGCCAGCCACTGACACAACGCTTTCGAGCAGAGCGTTCAGATGCGCCTGGTCAACATCATTCCCACTGGAAGAATGGTAGTTTTATGGTGTTTTATTCTGTTTTAATATGGGAAGATTAATATGGGAAAACCAGAGTTAAAAAACAAATTGTCGTTTTAATCGGTGAAAAGGATAATGAACCTTGAATTTTATGGGGTATATAAGCTATTTTCAAACAAACCCACATGCTTCAAAGAATAGTTGAGATACTGTATGATACTTTGAAATCATCCCAAACGGTCTAATCTGCCAATAAGTCATTGATCAGTTGCTCGATAAATGGAGGGTCTTTCATTCGTGGTCCTTTATCCATATTTCAAGAAAAAAACAGGTGAGAAATGGTGAGAATGGCTGGTTGGTGACTATTTTGTGAAACTATTTTTTTCTATCCATCCCCAAAATACAAATTGATGTCATCATCAGTTATCATTATCATCCCATTTCAAAGCGGAAAATAGTTGAAAACTCAAAGACACAAAGCTATACCCGAGTAAACTAACATAGCTATGGGTATGTCAAACTACCAACTGGGGAAACCAATATTTTTTTGGGAGGGGCCTTCAGCTTCTAGTGCAGTGGAAGCCACGCCTGAATGTCTGCATGGTTTGGACTCGTCACCAGCATTGCTTCACCTGTCACTGGACCATTGGGAAACCATGGGAAACCACCATCCCCGAGTCATCACCTTTTTTATGGGTCCTATAAACCATCCACTTAAATAGTAGGTTTATGAATGATATTTATTATATATATATATATATTATCATCATTATTATTATTATTACTATTTATTATTATTTACTATTATTAATTATTTACTATTTGTTATTATTTACTATTATTATTTACTATTATTATTTACTACTATTATTATTATTATATATATATATTATATAATTAGGCTCCCCAAAGTATCCAACATTGTCACTGGACTAAACTTGTTGGATCTTGTTGGACTGTCTGGCCATCGATTGCCATCTTGGCCGATCCACCTGTCTCCTTTGCGAAGGGCATCGCCATGATGCGGATCCTGAGCAAGTGAAAAAAGAACGCGCTAGGCATCTTCCGGGTCTGAAATAGATGGGGAAAAGAAACATTTACCCTCTGGTAAACTCACATAGCTATAGACAAATCACCAATTTGAATGGGTAAATCAACTATAAACATCTATAAACGGGGTATTTTCAAAAGCTATGTTAAATTACCAGAGGGTAATGCCCCATCGGTTATGTTAAATATGATCTTTAAATACTGATGAACATCCCTAACCTTCCCTTGACTTCCAATGGCACAACTCCCCTTGCTCCGTCTGCCCCCTGTTTTTCGATGTAAATTTCGATCTCAGGCCAAGGTGCATCAAGTAGGAGGGATCCGCAAACATCTGTGTCAAGGTAGTGGCCGTTTTCTCCACACTGAAGGTCAAGCTGCTGATGTAGAGCTGCTGGAAGAGAGCCTGGCGCGATGGTTTTAATGTCTGGAAATGTGATAAAAACGTGGGAGAATCTACATAGGGGTGTATTTGGATCGTGGCAACCCCATATTTCCATTATAGATATATGATTAGAATTGATCCAAGTATATATCCGTAATATATTCAGTATATCCACTATAAATCCAGCATGATATATCCACATTATCCATTACATATCCATAACAATTCTACCGTGGCGAGATATGATCCCCCAGTCCATCAAGATCATGTCAATCCTGCGGGATGCTGAAGGAAAAGAAGCATCAGTGTCTTCAAAAAAAAGATGAACAGTGATGAACCACACTGTTCAACAGAAAACACTGTTAAATAACAACAGGTTGATATGGCAGGCAGTGAGTTTTCTGTTATCTGTTAAGTTTTTGGATATAAAAATCAACAGAAAACTCACTGCCTGCCATTTTCAGACCCAGGCACCGCCAGGGCGGGCGATTGATGCAGCTTCCGCTTGGCGCATTCGAGCTGCCAAGCGGCCGCCTGGTGAATTTTTGGGATTTTTCAGGATGGTTTTTGTACCCTAAAATGGTGAATCAATGGTGATTTCATGGTGATTCATGGTGATTTCATGGGATTCAAATGGATTAAATGTTGATTTACCCTAGGGTAAACATAAAAACAGATTAGTGGAAAACCCACATATGTTAACCCTAGAAAAAACATCTACAAATGGTGGGTAAACTCCACATCTATGTTAGTTTACCCTAGGGTATAATGGCATTTAACCCACTTTAACCCCCCAATTTGCGTTGAGAAAAGGGGTCCCTTTTTGAAAGATGGTGAATTCTATCCACTAAAAGAACTGGAACTGCAGTACTCTAAGCACGGATATTCTGTATCTAAATATATGTATATGCCACACACACACACATATATATATAATGTACGAGGTAATACCACATGGTTATACATCTGAAATAGCACGTTTTTCACCGATCTAAAGAGAACACCTATCATATTGTGTGGGAAATCTTTGCGCACGTATTGAAATATATGTACAGACAATAACCACACAGTATACAGAACAACATACCCAACATGTGTTTCAAACTAGTTTTATTGAGTCATATTATATATACATATTATATATACATATTATATATATTGTTGGAGATGGTTAAAAACAAAAAACTAGAATCACAATTGGATCACATGAGTTGTTCAAGCATACATCTACAGGTGCAACTCGAAACAAGAACAACGGGACTTGTTTGGGGTGGCTATACCGCAGCCACAATTGGGGATACATTTGTTGCGAAAACCACCTTATAGCCATAGCCTCCCGAACTTTCACTTGGCAATGGAACAGACCAAGGTCCAAAATCATTCAAAATGTGGTTTTTCTATGTTTTTCTTGCTATATTTTGAAAGGTACCAGTCAGATTTACCAGGAAATATTGAAACTTGCTTGGCAATCCCATGGTTTTTTATCTTCAGGCCGATTCTTCATGGACTAAAATCTGCCGATTTTCGGTTCACCGTTATACTCACCACCAGAAAGGCGCCGTTGGAATTCTCCCCATGATTTTTACGGTGGTTCAGAAATCACCACTACTCACTACACCACCAAAAAGATGCTTGAAACCCATCCAAAAGAATGGGATACCATCTGGTAAACTAACATAACTATGGAAAATCACCATGTTTAATGGGTAAATCCACTGTAAATGGCCATTTTCAATAGCTATGTTAAATTACCAGAGGGTATTCACCAGATCCCTCAACTGCTGCAGGATTCCTTCCACTGCACCCTCCACTTGGACCCAAAACGCCACAAGTGGTGACCGTAGACGGCGTGCCTCATCTCGAGCTTCAGCCTTTTTGACATCCTGCTATGTCCGGAACATCTGCTGCACCTCTTAGTTATATGGAGATATGAATGAAATTGTACTATAGATTTATGAACATAGACTTTAATCATCTTCAACATCTTGTCTATTGTACTCCATGATACTAGCTTACATCATGGTGTCTTTCATCTAGTCTTCGATATTCCTAGTTTATGAATTTCTGCAATGCAAATTGAAAACATAAACTCTGCACCGCCGCAATCCTTGGTTTTCTCTTTGATGATCCAGCGCTGAACAACACCTGCGGCAGTTAAATCTCATCTGCCATGGAACAGACTTGCGCCAAGCAGCATGCACTTTGTTGCAAGTATTGTTCATGGTGTAACCTGACTTTCAAAACCTTTAAATCTCATCAGCACACTTCCCAAGCTTGCCCACTGGCAAACTCCCGAAATCGGGTTAGTTTCTAATCTGCACATCAACGGGTAGACTATATAAATGTTTCACATCAATTTCAAATTGTAGTATTTGGATGCCAAAATGCAGGGTTTCAACAGATTTTCGGGCCCTCCCAAACTTTTGGAACCATCATTGTCGACTAATATGGTCAATGTTGAAAGGCGATGCATCACACACTATGAGCACACCGTCGCATCACCGAAAAAGTGTGGCGCCTCGTTCCGCCTCGCTGGCCGCGGCCATCTGCTGTCGGAGGAGCTGTGCCAGCTGATGACGTAACTCCTGCAGAGTTTGATCTCGCGGAAAGTATGATCAATGGAAAATCCCATATTTTAATGGGAAAATCTATGGTTTCCGGTTAAGATTTTCCCAACTGAACCAATCCATTGATCATGAAGAAGCCACAGTTTTTTGGGATGATTTGCCGATCTTCAAAACCCGAATCATCCCAAAATCCATGGATTTGTTGCATGCTTTGGAGATTCTTGCCCCCATTGGAGAACGGAAAAACAAGAGCTCGGAAGTCCTGTGCTAAGGCTGAGAAGGTTTCACCTCAGGCCCCAGTGTCAATGGGAATTTCAGGATCCTAAAATGGAGGTACTGTACCATATAAGGCCATATTTTCTGGGGATATTCCCTTACATAGGCCTAAAAAATAGGCCTTAAAAAAAGGTAGGTACCTCCAATAGATCGGTTCCTGAAATGGCCATTGACAGTGTTGGTGATCCGATAGCTATCCCATAGCTATCCCAGGCTATCCCAGGTTTTTTCTCGTGAAGGCTATTTTGATGGGGTGAATCGACGTGAAAAATCCCAAAGATTTCAGAGCTCACGAATTCGGCATGGAAATATCAATGGACATGGTGGAAGATACCCTCTGGTGAACTGACATAGCTATTGAAAATGGTGATTTATAGTGGATTTTCCCATTAACAATGGTGATTCCCATGGTTATGTTAGTTTACCAGAGGGTAGTTAATGGGAATCAGAAGATATCAACAGTTATGCATCTCTGGTTCAATCCACTCAAGGTATCTCAAGGTAAGAAGTTCACAGGAAATCCAACTGCTTTTTTCCAAAATAAACATGGCGGTATATGGTTGGGACATAGTTGGTGCAAGCTCGTGCAGTTTTAAAAAAACGTTTTAAAGGCTGGTAGTTACTGTTAAATCCTCATTCTCTATATTATCTTATGGTTAAATCTCCGCTGCTCTCCGATATTGAATAAGGATGAAATTCAGGTTATATCTCGGTGATTCATTGAATAAGATCCTCCCTGAACTACCATCATTCATACTTATTCCACAAGGTTAAATTTATCTCCATTCTTTCAACAAACAATTTATAACCCTCTGAAAACTATTGGGATAAGCCATTACTAACCCATTGCTCCATGGGAAAATCCCGGAAAAACCACGGAAAAACTCCAGCTCCAAAGGCTCCAAATCAGCTCAGCGGCCACTCTCGCGTCGCAGCTTGGGAGGAGACGTCACGGGATAGACGGAGCTCTCGCGTGGCTTCTCCTGGCGGTGGAACGCCATGGGATGCCATGGGGAAGTGAATCCAAGGGGGGACTGAATGGGTTGATGAAAGGGGAAAAACACACACATATACATATATATATATATATCATCATGTGTATATTATACATATATATATATGGACATTATATATATATATGGTGAGAATGCTATGGTGAGTGTCTTATATGGGCCTATTAGTAAAATTGAAGTTTCCCTGCTCCGAAAGAGACTGACTTCATGTATGAATGATTTCGGATGATTTTTCCATTTGTGTTCCCTACTAAAGGGAAGTTCATGATTTTGGGGTGCACCTCATTCTCAGACACACCCAAATACTGGTATCATTGAAATGGACAGAACGATGTAGACGGAAGAATGTGGATATAGGTTATACTGATACAAATATATCAGTATAATATGCTATTCTATCCCCATCCCATTAGATCCTCATTTTCAGACACACCCAAATACTTATGGTAGGTTAGACTTATATCTCATATATCTCATATATCCATATATTCGTATATATATATATACATATAATTATATATATATACGTATAATATACGTATATTCCCACTGAATCCCATGAAATCCCCCATTTTGTCATGGTCAAATCATCCAAGTTTGGATCTGCCTCGTTGACCTTGCGACAGAACTGAACGCCTCGGATATCTGTGAAATCCCCATGGAATTGGATCGTCCCATCTGGTGGATGTTCCAATGTCATGTGATGGTGAGGATGGTGAGACCAAGTCGCTGCGGAAACTCCATTCCCAAAAATCTCACCGCGAATGGAAGGGCAAAGATTCACAAAGATTCACAAAGATTCATAGGTCTGTGAGATACGGAGCGTGTGAAGCGTATGACTACGTGGTTCTGGTCGTTTCTGGATAGCTCTTCGCCCAAGATGTCCCATCTTGCGGCAAGGGGCTGAGCCAAGTAACCTGGACAGGATGGGACGGTCTGGTACTGGGGTGCAACGGGAAATCCCTGTTTCTTATGGAAAAGTATTGTAAAACACAGGGATTTCCCATGGCCAGTAGATGGATGATGTTTACAATCCTGTTTACCTTGGATGGTTGTTTAGCGCCTCGAGCTGGAAACACTGCAACACTGACTATAGCCAGAGATTTAAACATTTAGTCTTATAGTCAGTGAAATTAGTGTTATAGTCAGTGTCAATCAACCCACTTAAATTATCCGGGATTTTTCAACTCCCCCTTTATATACTGGGAATATTTCGCAAAACCTTATCCCTGGTTCCACAATTCGCCCCACGAAAAATAAGGTGTTTTGGGCATCCAAAGAATTGAATGGGTCAATACCAACATGTTTTTCCGTGAAATTAGACATAGCGCCGGAAAAAAAAAAAAAACAATTCTGGTAAATACTTGGATGATTAAACCAACATGTCGTCCCAATTTTGAAAAACTGTGCTGGACCTTGTAGCTTCTTTGATATTGATTTCGTCAGTGCATACGAGGATTTTATGTCCTTGTTTCTGACCCTGACCACAAAATATCCACAAGCATCATCCAGCCATCATCCAGCCACAGTGTCGCCTATACCAAGCCCATAGATGGCCCTGAAACCAGGATTTTTTCATTTCGTTCGATCATTGCCCTCTTTCAACGACCATTGAAAGGTCCCATTGAATCCCAACAACTCCAACCCAGCGCCATGGACATAGTGGTACCATGTGGTACCCCCCCGGCCACCTGATCACTCTTCGCCAGGGTCTCTCTGGCACGCATGACCTGCTTGGGTTTCGAAACCCCAGAAATGTGGGGAAAAAAATATGATCGATAGTGAGCGCTATTTTTGAGTGATGATTTCATAATTTATATAGATATTTGTCATATATATATATATGTATATCATGCATATATATATATATAATTTAATTATGTAATATTATGTATATATATATATTATACTGTAGAGATATACAGTGTGAATGTGATAATTATATCCGAATTGATGGATGTTTATAAAATAAGCAATCATAACTGTCATATACTGTCATTTGGTTTTTGTAACCAACAGCAATGAGGATGTATCCAAAATGGGAGAACCTTGATCCAGAAACTCATCCAATGGTTTGGTAGTCTCAATTTTGGAGAATGCGAAAAATCTGTAGGAAACCGTGTTTGTTAGCCCCAAAATCTTGCAAAATATGTCCCTCAAACCATCTGGATAAACTATAAACATCTATAAACTCTAGTAATTCAGCACCGTTTTGTTTTTCCCCCACCTGCCAGGTGAAGATCTCTAGATCTGAAGGTGCAACTCCTTCCTTCACTCCTTCACTCCTCATACCGTGAACCCTATCGTGAGCTCCGGCTCCGTCTGGGCACGCACGGACCTGTAAGATAGAATGTATATATGTCGGGATGGCAAATAAAACGTCAGAATATACGTCAGATCGAATGTCAGGTATGATGCCAGGTAAAGCGTCAGATAGAACATCAGAGAAGATTTCAGATAGTATTTCAGAATATATGTCAGTGATTGTCAGTGTATCTGCCACAGTGGGGATCACACGAAGTAAAGTAATTGTTACTACTTAACCCCTACTATTCCGTGATAATTTCTTATAATGTGGGTAAAACATGGTAAAACAATAATACACCATCCCCCACATCACCAAATAGATGCTATAAACCATTCCCAAATGGGTGGTAAACATGGCATTGTTTTACCCACATTGCCACCCAGCAGCCGCGTTGGCGCGTTCAGGGTCGTCCCAGGTCAGGGCTGCTCGCATGCTCTGACGATTCCTGCCACAGAAACTCAATTTGCAGTGCCTGTTTCCAATTGTTTCCAATTGTTTCCAGCTCTCTCTCTCTCTCTCTAATTTCAGTTGCCACTGCAACTCACGAACCTTCCTATAGGCCAACAATCTTCTTATGGTCATGTCTTTTTCTCGAAACTTCCGCCGCGCCCACGCACTATCTGGTACCATCATACCATCATATCATCCACATCATGATATCGTCATATCATCAGCATGATCATGATCATGAGTATGAGGAGCCTGTAAAAATTATATCCAAATACGGGGGTTTCCTAAAATAGGGATACCCCCAGTTATCATCCATTTATAAATGGATTTTCCATGAAATAAACCATCCATTAATAGGTAATTACCCCCATTGATGGAAACCCCCAGATACCAATATGACTCTGTTGGTTGGCGAGTCCTCTCGAACCTGACGCGGCGATACCAGTTCTGCCATGCATGCATGCAAGCAGCACAGCTTTCCCAAACTCCGTCTCCAAGGAGAAAACCTCAGCTGAAAAAATAATGCTGAAGCTTGGAGATGTTCATCATCTGCTGAATTCCATGAAATTCTTGCAAGATATACTACTACTTCTCCATAAATTCTTTGCGTTCCTTGCTTTTAGAGCTTCTGCAATATGGTATTTGTTAAAAAACAGCAGCCCGATGATGCATTTGGCAAAATTTGGCAACCAGTACCTGATTCCTAATGTGTTCTTCCATCACAAGGCGTACAGCTAACCGAGGCGCCAAAAATTTTGCTGTTCGCCAAATCGTCCCCGTGCATGTCAGACATGCGCCTCCGAAAAAAAAATCCAGGCCATAGTTGGGGATGTGGGTTTACCGATACAACCTGGTTTGAGTATGAAAAACACCATTGAGTAGTATTAGCAAAAACACACATATATATATTATAACTATATATATTTATATGTATTATATATATATATTTATTATATGGTAACAAATATGGTAACAATGTTGATAAAACACTTCAGTTTTCTGATTGAAAAACATCACCTTGCAGAGCGACCGGTCCTCTTCAAGGCTTTGAAGATCTTTTTCCTGGCGGCTGGTTGATGACTAGACCCATCTAATGTAAAAAACACCCCTCCAGAAACCATGGTTTAGTGGGGAATGACACCACATCATTGGGAAGAATGGGGGTGTCTGATAGGTTGATGGGAGTAGTTTCCCTGTCTCCATGTCTCCTAGGTCTCATGTTTTTACTGCAAACTGCAACCATCCTCTCTACTTTCCGGATTAAACAACTGAATAAAATCACTCTTGTGCCAACCCCGAAACTCTGAGGAGCATGGGATACCCTCCGGATCCCAGCCATCGAAACATGGCACTTGGAGTTCCCCAAAAAACATTTGTGGGGTGAATGGCAACCGAATGGCTGTAAATAGGGTGGACATTCACGTTTGATTACCAGAAGGTATCCCCCAAAAAACTGGGACAACACTCAATAAATTTCAATAAATCCACATTGAACGCCCAAAAATGAGCAACTTATTGCAACTGTCATCCATTTTCCAATGGCACTCCGGCCTGCTCTTGTCCAGCGGCTCAAGCTGCTTCTGCTGTGTGTCATTCACCACACTGCGCACGACTTCCTCGGCAAATTTCACCCCCGTGGCCATCCGCCGGAGATTTAGGGTTCCGTGACTTGGAAACCTAGGGAAACATACATACCATTTACATCTGGTTGGTGGTGCAATAACCATCTTGAAAAATATGAACGTCAATGGGAAGGATTATCCCATATATTATGGAAAATAACAAATGTTTGAAACCACCAACCAGTATACCATTTACATGTTCATTCATGATGGGTCAACCTGGTAACCAGTTGCACTGGGTTTCAGAATGACGACTTGTCGAATGATCATCGAATGATCACCATCCTGGAATCCTGCTCAGCTTCTCAGCTTGATCCAGGATTCTCCTACACCCATATGAACCAAATACCCTCTGGTAAACTAACATAGCTATGGAAAATCACCATTTTCAATGGGAAAATCCACTATAAATCACCATTTTCAATAGCTATGTTAAATTACCAGAGGGTAAATGAGGTGGTTCATTGTGTTGTCCCTCAAATATACCTCCCCCATTGCCCAGAACGTGGCCAGCCTATCTGCTGATCAGCAACCCTTCCGGTAAGCAAAGATGGCTGGGAATCCCCGATCAACATATTCTGGGCATTTGAATCGGAACATCATCAAACAAAACGGGGAATTTCTCATTGCCATGTATTAAATTTCACGAGCTCCTGGGATTTTGTGATTTTTAGGGATTATTGGATATCAAGGTCAAGATGCAATATTTGGTGCAGTGTACGCGCACAAGGGTGGCACCAAAAAACTTAAGCGT
>Ga0126342_10021548_pt1 | contig 10730 bp, 9 predicted proteins | sample Cyp1metagenome_FD_92528 | JGI IMG/M metagenome (GOLD analysis project Ga0126342, IMG submission 92528) | Coral microbial communities from Lord Howe Island, Old Settlement Bay, Australia - Cyphastrea 1 metagenome | ecosystem: Host-associated > Invertebrates > Cnidaria > Coral ... | reverse complement strand
TTGTGAATGATTTGTGAATGATTTGTGAATGATTTGTGAATGATTTGTGAATGATTTGTGAATGATTTGTGAATGATTTGTGAATGATTTGTGAATGATTTGTGAATGATTTGTGAATGATTTCTGAATGATTTGAATGTCAACTCTGATAATTGTCTGATAACTCTGCAAAAATGTTCTTCCAATTGAGTCAATTGGAGCCCGCGAAGAGCTGCTGCAAATTGGAAGCTGATCGCACCGATAGCGTATCTATACTCGTTGGACACCTTTGCACGTAGTTATATACAGTACTACATGTTACTACGTAGATCTACTGATCTACGCATATAGTTACGACGTAGTTGCGTCTATGATTAGCTCTGTAGCTCCATACCCATCTCTTCGCAGATTAAGTCTGGCTTGTCTGGTTACATCTGGTTACACTCCTTACATCGAAGTCTACACTCTTCTTACCAGCGTCAAGGAATGTCTGTGGAATCTCAGATCGCGCCAAGGCAACTAGAAGGCCCGTTCCAAACTGCAAGACATGTCAGCCATCAAGTCCATGAAGGGAGAAAATGGAATGCAGCAGCACAACTAAAATAACAAGCGTGGCAACTTCAGGGGTGCAAAGTGGCTTGGCCACCATGGAAATAAAAAGGAAAGGAACACGCGCACTGCAGGAAGACTAGAAAAGCAAAAAAGGAAAATCTGCAGATAACCCGTGGAATCACCACAATACTACAGTAGGTAAGCAGCGTTTACGTGGTGAGCCCTGGATCCAGTGAGCTACTGGGTCCAGCATTTCGACACCAAAATTTTGAAGTGCGAAGTAAGGGACAAACGTGGAGAGTCCTGAAACACCAAGGACCAACCTGTGACGTCTAAAGATGTCTAAAGATGTGCGAGCGTCTGCATTTCCAGACGGAGAAACTTGCAGGCAAATCTTGTGACACAAAGAACACTAACTCTCAGTGACTTTCCTACTCTGGACCGACTGACCCGGCTGAAGTCCCAAACACGTGCGGACAAGAATGCCAGACAGCGTGCTGGAGAACGCTAAGACAGCCCAATATCCAAGGAAGTTGACTTGGACCGCTCAGCCTGAAACAAATTCTGCGGTCATTCTGCACATTCCCAGTATGGCCTGATCCTTCCTTTTCGCTGGTTGAAAGGCCGTCATGATAAGGTCTCTGTACCTGGAAAGTGAACAAGAGTTTTAATATCATACGTGATCGGGGCACGAAAAAAAATGTACGAAATCTATAATAAAACTCAGTTCTGCTTGACTTATACATACAATAAGGGAAACAGATTTTTTGGACAGTCTCAGCCGGGCAGAAGTGTGCTGCTTATTCAAGAAACTGCTAGAACCTTAACCAAAATGGTTGCTGGTGAAGCTAGTCTCAGCCAAAACCCTCCAAGAATCACATTGTTCACTCTTGAGGCAAATGTGTTTCGGATTCAGATCAGACCCTGAATGCGAAGACATCAGGTTGGCACTTCAAATTCAAAGGTGCATCTTCTGAAGGCCTTCTGGCATCTGCACAAAGGAAGAACCTTGCACTGCTCAAAAGCCACTCAAACGCACTTGTCTGAGTTGCTCTTGAGTGCCAGGGCTGCCAAAGCTGAGGCTGCAGACTGCAGCAGCCCTCTCAAAACCTTTTCATCCTCGCATCTTAGTCTCCAAAGTCTACATCGGCAAAGGTTATGCAAAGTCAGTCAGTTTTTTCAAAACCCACTATGATCAATCAAAATACCACAACTTTTCCACAGTTTTCCATGTACATTAGCATCTCATTGCCACACCATTGCGCCCTTTCTACGCCCTCACGCCCAAGGCCCTGCTCCAATTCTCCTCCGTGAGGTCCATGGCCTGGAAGGATTTTAGCATTTTAGCATCATGATTTTAAGTTTATAAAGTTTAGCACAAGAATCATATCATTGTCATATCGACCGTACCGGTGCCATACCAGTGCCATACCAGTGCCATACCGAGCGCAACAGGATCGCAACAGAATCGCATTGAAAAGCCCACTGGCTGATATCATCTCAATCATATTCTCAGGGTTGCAGCATGTGATAAAATAATAAGTCCTTCTCCCATTTGCTCATCCTGGAGATTGCACATTGACACGTGCTTAGAATCCAGGTTGAAGTACTGAATCTCCTTTGCTTTGGGATACATTGAGAGCGGCCGTCTCACTGTTGAATTGGAAAGCAGACGCGCCAAAGGGCTTAGGGTCACTGCCTGTAGCTTCTTGGGCTCAAGGCACAGGGCATGCTGTTTTTGAGGCCCATTGATTTGCCAGAGACACCCTCTTCTGCCTGTGAGATCTCCCAATATAAGGACAGCACATTATGTCAACCAGACAAACTCTTCTTTCACAAACGTAAACTTTTCTGACGAAGGAACAGATTTCCACGTACAGTATACCTCTTCAAAACCGTACCTGGAAATTTTCTCCTCGCACAGCGGCTTTTACTCTTAAGCTTGAACTGTTCAAGCCGAATCAAACCGTTCTTATACTTGCCCGCTCACGCGCTGCTGGTGACTTTTTCAGCGACTTCCACCAGTTTTCCGTTTTTTATCTAGCTGCGTTTGATAAATCTACGGTGTATCTACAGTATATATAGAGGCAAGTGCATCTTGGATTAGGGTTTGAAATCATAACTTCTTAGACTCTTTAACTTTCGAGACTTTGCAGTCAAGGTTTTGCCTCCTCGCTCCACTTGGTGCCACCCATCTCATTTACCATGTCTTTCTATCTTTTGTTTGCATGTGCGGATGTCGCTCTGTGGTCTCGACAATATTGCCAATGCTATTCGTAGTTTCAGGAAAACAGAAGAATGTTTGGACGTTTGGACTTTCTTACGGTTCGCTCTAATCTACAAATCCCATCTTGGAACAAGCGAGGCCACCTACAAAGACCCATGAACCCAACACATAACAAATTCAACCAAACATGTGACAAGAAAATAGATGTTGTGACTTCAGCATGCAAAAGGATGAACAGTACTCACTGCGAAATCCTACAGCATCCCAAGCAGCTAAAGTCATAGGCATCGGAATGGCATGCTGCTTGCAATGGACAGATCATTCTTAACCCAGTTTGATCCCCTGCCTGAAGAATGGCCGCAGGCTCAGTTTACTCACTTTACTCGCTCTCTTCTGCTCTCTTCTTTGCTCATGTTTTGAAGTGGCCCGCGGCCCGAGGACTGAGTGTGTGAGAAGCATATACAGTATAATACAGCATATATATATAACTTTTATAACGAGTATCTGACAGTGGCTTTTGGTATTTTCAGAGCACTTGGCACACCAGTGAAGTCACAAGTCACATGGGCTGTTCACAAATACAGAGGTTTAAAATAGCTTAAAATCGAAAAATACATCCCCCTCCGGGTCATGTCTTTGGGAACACCTGGTTTAAGGGTCTCTGATGCTTGGACCGTGCAATGCACATGCCTGCGTTCCCTGGTGCTATTTGCATTGCATCCGAAAAATCCTGCAGACATGCATTTCATGTGCATTTCTTTTACAATTTGCAAGGCAGTGCTGCTCTTCATTGCCATCATATGCCATCATCGTCACTAGTGACTGCACGGGATATGCCACTTGTTTCTTTGCGGCCCAGAATCTTGTGAAACGTCCCTTCCTTTCAGGAGAGAGCAACCGGTGCACTTTCAGAGGGCTTGAATAAGCCTCTCACTTTCTTTACTCTTTTGTAGTTTTTGTACAAATCGTTCTTTCATTATCCAATGGACTCAATGGACCAATGGTCCATCAACGTGCACTATTTCTTGGCCTTGGCCGTATAAGTTGCAAAGCTCGGATACACTTTGATACACCAAGATATACCAAGATACATTCAGATACACAGACATAGACCAAAATACCTTAAGATACACTAAAATACACTAAGTCTCATTAAGTCCATGCCAAGCTGCCAAGCGCTCCATGAACTGCTGCTCCCTTTCCGCCAGTTTGGCCTGATAAAGGCACATGAAAAGACCATGCACGGAGACACAAAGGATTACAAAATTAGAGACGCCCTCGCAGTGCCAACATGGAGATTAGTTGAGATTAGCAGCATTTGCCATTTGCCATGGATTTTGATTGATTTTGACGACAGCCAAAAGGACAGATCGCAGACCAAGGAGACACATCAAATGCTCCCGAGATCTGCAAGAGACAAGGAGAAGCCTATGCACAAGGAGGTAGAACAAGGTACAAGGACCACAAGGAGGTACAAGGAGGTACAAGGAGACATGGTCGACTAGTGGTCGACTATTGTTCAACTTAAGTTCTTGAACAGCTTTGCCAAGGCAGCACGCCAGTGCCTCCAGTCTTGCTTCAGTCATGCGAAGTTTTTCCTGAGCAACCCACTTCCACAACGACCAATTTGCATCAATCGAAACAAAATGAAATTAGTCCGATGGATGGTTTGTGAAAGATTAACACAAGCACAGCGTTGGAGCCTCCACGACCTTCTGGATCTCTTCAGACAGGTCCTCGAATCGTTGAAGCAGAGAACGCATGACATGAAAGGTGTTTCATTTCAAATGGTAGGCCCTACAGAGAAGCTCTGAAGAGAAGCTCTGAAAGGGAAGCACGTGCAAGACATGTGCACACATGCGCCATGTTGCGCAAATATATATATATATATACTTGTAGATCTTATACATATATATATATACATTTATTATTATATATATAACAATATATATATAACTATATAACTATATATATACACATTTATAATTTATAATTTATAACTATATATATATATACAAGTGTGGTCAAGTGTGCATGCATCTGGTACCTATCATCCATCTACTGGGCTAAGGATGCAAAAGTCACAAGAATCAAGAAGGTATCTTGTCACACCCAAGATGTTCAAAAGCATGCCAGGTGTACTGAGACTTGCATAGACTTATGGCTTGTGATCATTGCCGCTAGCAGAGCACTACAAGTGTTTCTTTGGTAGGAGTACGGTTCAAATGTGCAAGCATAGCATGACTGAAGTAGGAAAAGGTATTCCTGAGTGAAAAGTAATTGTGCGAAGACGGCGCAGCTGTCTGTTTGACTGTGGCATCTCTTGCCAAAATACTGACATACATTTCATGTTGCCTGCATAGATGTCTATCATGCCGGACCTCTCCAGCACCTCCGGCTGTTTTCTCCTGCAAAATGGAACATTGCTGAGGAGAAGCCCTGTAGCGACATTCAGACATGGAAAGTCATGGAAAGATGCAAAATGGGAAAACACGAAAGAAGAGAAGGAAAGACATGGGTGTCCACGGTGTCCACAGTTCCACATCTGCCTCAGTGCTGGCACCAGTTCCATCGTCTGCATTTTCAGGAGTCTGCTGTGGCCTACGCAAAGCGAGTGGATCCGAATAGGACCCTAACATACCCAAACAAGAAATCCATGCAATCTGCCACAACATGAAGAGGTTGTTATTCTAATATTCAAAGTTCTCAAGAGCAAACGAATGCAGCACATTGCAACACCAAACGGCCTTCTACTTGGCTTCTGCCTGGCGTTTGCCAACGCGGGCGGAAGTATTGGCCTCCGACAGGTTGTAATCAGTCAACAGCAAGGATCATGATGCCGTTGCTGTGACACTCCTACAAGCTGAATATGTTATCTGTAACTAACAGCACCGTCAGCAATCAGACTATGTTTGTGTTCCGACTTGCTTTTTTTGTTCCATTTTGTTCCCTTGTATGAACTTGTAAATGTTTTTAAACGTGTTCTGTTTTTTGTTTCGTGTTTTTCCTTGTCAGCGCCTCTCCACCTCAACGCTGAAACGCAACGTCTCCACGTCTCGTTCACATCGGGCGCAGAACTGGTACAACAGGAAATGCCTGTCCAAGGAAGAAATGTCTCATAGGAAATCTGAAAGGCACTGAAAGGCATGAAATTAATGTCACCTTTTCAGGTCAAAAAAAGCTGTTCTCAAAGTGTCTTGAGCTTGGGGCTTGAACAAAGTGCCAGAGGTATAGTCCGTCAATCGGCGAGCCTGGCACCACATGTTCTTTTGTCATTCAAGCTCCGTTTCACTCCCGGATTCACCATGATCAAAATATATCAAAATCAGAGTTTGTGAACTCTTCAGCTTGAAGCAAAACCTTCACAATTCAATGCTGACCTGCGCCCCTCCAAAGATCATTAAGCCTTGTGCGCTGACTGCAGAGCATCATCAATGCCATGGCCCAAAACGCACAAGCACATTTTTCCAAGAACATTTCTTCCCTGATCTCTGAAGAACCAGAATTTAGGACAACGCGTTTGGGGGGGTCATTCACGGAATGGTTGAGGAGTAGCCGCTGGAATTCTTTGAAGCACCTGAGCCGGAGTCCAAATTCTCGGAGAAAACAGCAACTTTCCCATGTGGCACGAGGTGAAAACGTGATGTGTTCCAAACAGTTTGAGATGGGCTCAGGTCACCAGGTGAGCGCCCAAGTGTGCTGAGTTCAGGTACTCTGCAGCAGTTGCACCCTGTGCGAAACAAGCAGAGTGCATGGAAGTTCATGCAACTCAAATTTCAAGATACCGAAGTAATGTCAGGATCTGTCAAGAACTTTGTATGCTGGCCATGGGACAATCCCTTACCAAAGTTTACTTGCTCTTGGTGCAGGAGTCTCACCTGTGAATCCCTGTCTGTGTTCCAGCCGGCCATCATATCCTGCAAAGACAGTTGATTTCAGCAATGTGAACCAAGAAACTTGGCATACCGAGATATACCAAGATATTCAATGCAGAAGCAGTTAGGCGAAGGCTTATCGACCTATCGTCCGATCAGGCTGCCAGTCCAGAATGACAGCCATGATGGCGTGGAAGACTGCCCCTTGCCTGCTCAGAGCGGTTTCCATGCACACAAACTACGGTCGAACCATGTCCCAAGATGTCCCAAGACCAAGATATCCAGAGACATCCAGCAAAATCCGGAATGTCTCCAACCTCTGTGTCAAGCACAGCATCTTGGCATGGCTGAGGTTGAACAAGTGGAAGTCACAGATGATCTCCCTGCGTGCGCCCACCAACACAAGAAGACGGAATGTAAAGTGTACCATTTCATGCGATCTGTATTGGTGGGCAATGAACAAATCACCATGTGGAAGAAGAAACCTCGGCATAGCCTGTAGAAAGAAGAAAAACATGTGGAAAGTTGAAGAGACGGCAAAGGACAACGTGCACGTCGCTGTTTCTTTCAAAATCAAGAAGGCCTCCGAATTAGCTGTTGCGCATGGGATGCCAAACATAGGCTGAAACATGAACTCAAGTTGCGCCGGACAGACTCAAGATACTGAACTCGATTTTGAGACCAACATGCCCGGACAAGCTGGGTATCAATGTGAACCGGTCTGTTCCAGATAGGGGGCTTGCATGTGCCTCCTTTGAAACCTCTTAGCATCCAAGCTCCTCTTTGCATTATATAAATTATATAGTTGATTTGCGCACTTAAAGGAACTCATATGGTTGTGTGAATGGCCCTCATTTGGGCTTGGTGTCGGAATCATATGGTTGCAGGTGCAGGCCCAAGTTTGCCGACTTTTAAGCTATAAAGAAACTGTATTGCTGCTGCGAAGAGTGTTCCGTCAAATCGCAAGTGACCCCACAACGTTAGCTCACGACACAGGCAATTATTGAACGTTTCTAAGTTGTTGAAGGGATGTTTTTGATCGGCATTTTCACCGTGTCAGGCCTTGTCGGGATGTGTCCCGTTTGGTGATTTTGCAACCGGTCTTAATCAAGGCATGTCAGCGCGAGCGACGTGACCACTTTGGCTGCAGAATGAAACGAGTCTTAATCAGCAGGGGGCACTTTCCAGGTGAGGCGGCCAGTTTTTTTGATTAAAGCAATTTATATTGCATATGTATTTAATAACAATGTTGAAGCAAATAAACGATTTGTCAGGGTCCAAACATGTCCAAATGAGCTCAGCTGAAATTGAAAGAACCTGCCCAGGTCGGCCCAACTCATTGCTACAGCAATGGCCTTCGAGCAACTGGAGGGTGGGCAGCCTCCAAACCTGCATGAGTGAAGAGAATCGCTAAGCCCGCTAAGCTGCTGAGCATCAGATCTGCCAGATCTGCAAAGCAAAAAGTGTTCAGCGTTGAATATTTCAGGCTGCATCAGGCTGCGGGCTGCATCGGCTGAAGCCTTGCCTAGCAGCTCTGTCAGCAACTTTGACTGCCCAGCACAATCCAACGCCCAAATGCGGCCCACGTCCTTCGTGGAGAAAAGATGAGAAAAGGCTACACAGCCGACACAGACCAGACTTTCCGACTTTCCTTCTGAGTGCCTTTGCTTTTTCATCTGAAATCTAACGATCAACTGAATCAATTGATCAACAAATTCACAAGGATCTGGAAGTCTTTCAGGGAACTACTTTCCACAGAAATCGGAAGGCTTTTGCTGGGCTCTGCTGTGCTGAGATCGCAGCATTTGGAGTCAAAGGCAATTTCAGGCCTGTCTCCAGCTCAGACTCATCTCCCTGTGTGCGGATGCCCCAGTTGCAACTGGGACAAGTCCGACATGGAAAAACGTGCTTCAAACGTGCTTCTCAAAATGAAAAGTGTTCATTTTGATTCATTTATGTCAAATTTATGTCATGCGAATTTATGTTGATCGTGATGATCTGAATTCATTATCGCTCTTCTTTTATACCTCGACAAGTTCAGGCTCTTCAGGCTCCACGGGCTCCTGCACATTTTCACAAGTTTAAGATAGTTTAAGTATCTATAGAATCTATAACTTCAAAATACTTCCTAGCTTAGTCGGGCTCTTGAGCTCTCTGACTAAGGCTAAGGCTCTTACAAAGGCTCTTTCTAGCTGCAATCTGCTGCAAGGGTCACTGCAATGGCTTGATTTCTGTGAAATGTGTTTACCACTCGGTGAACTCCTCCACAGGTACCTTTTTCGGCGCCATAGGACTGCACCGAGGGAGGTTTCTTTGAAGTGAAAACGGCAACAGAAATACAGCGACCTTTCAGTGTTTTCAGTGTGCACCTGTGGTCAACAAGACTGAGTAGACTCACTGAACGCAACAGATACAATGCAACAGATGGATCAAGATAGGTTTGCTTGATGTTTCTTGCATGGCGCCAAAGTACTTTTTCAGCTTGCTCTCAAAGGCAGTATACACACTATTTGGACGGTAGAGATCGTCGAAAATCCTGCAACTTTGCCACGATGTCTTCCTGCAATGAACAAAGCAAGGTACTTTGCAAATGGTGCATAGTTGCAACATGGACGATGCAACATCATAAATAGTATCAAATAGTTACTATTAAATTAAATACTATTAGTCACTCCAACAGCGAAAATGCGATGCCGGTGTTTAGGACAACAGGACGCAGCAACCGAAATGCTGCTTCGGCACCGTGGCAGTCAAGTCCACAGAAAGCGTCAGAACCTTTCCCTCGTACACCACACTCCGGCCATCAATCCAAACGTGGCTCACCTGCCGAGAGAATGAACAGCTCTACATTTGTTCCGAGTGCAGGCTTTGAATCAATTGAAATGCGAATCGGGGAGCAACACGGAAGGTGTGTACCCAAGAAACGGATGAGGGAGGGAGGAACGTCGAGAAATCTCAAGCGGATGGAAGCTAAAAGAATTCAATAAAAGAACATGAGGCCGTAATATACTACTGTAAGAATGCATAGGAACAGAGACCTATACTGCAACTGTGTTGTGTCACGTTGTGACAATGTTGTGACAATGCAAGAACCCCCATGCGCTTTGCACAGCTTTCCACCTGTCTACAGTTCGTGTAAATGAGCTGGCCCAAGGGATCAAAGATAGGTGAAGCCTGCCAAATCTAAAGCAGAGCAAAAAAAACCTTGAGCACATGCCTCCAAGCAAAGCAAACACAGCTACACCATGCTACACCGCATACAGTCGAAATATGTCGAAATCATTCGAATACATTGAAATAGTCAAAATATGTCGAAATAGCCAGCGGAAGATGTAGCTTGAAAGCTGCGTGCTCGGCGCCTCAATGCTTCCAAGGTCAACAGCTACAAGATCTGCCGCCTTTCCAACCTGATTTTGAGGCAAGGGCAACAAGGGCAACAAGCAGTGGCAAATCCTTTCAGAGTACTGACTGATCCTGGTGATTCCTGATGTCTCCGTCATTGTCATGCTTCTGTTTTTCCTACCTGGGCTGGTATTCTGATTTGACAATGCTGCAACAAGACTGGAATGCAGACAGACTTGACACAGGTGTGCTCCCAACAAATTGCATTGCGGAAATAGTCAAAATGGCAACCGGGAATTGATAGATTCTTTTTCATGACGCTTCACAACTAAGAGGATTAGGTACTCGTCAATACTTTTGGGCAAGCAAAGCTATGACAAAAAAAGATACACGACAACTCCCATGCCTAACTACTCCACATGCTTTGAGACTTGCTGGGACCACAAGGCAGGGAGACATGCTGGGAGATGGGGCACAAAACAGCAGCAGAGAGACTGAGAGACAAGCTGGGAGATCAGCCAATCTTGAAAGCGCGGATATGGCTCACAGTCACAGAGATCAAACACATGACATACTCAAATTTGCCCTTCCCTGTACCGAGAATATCTGCAAGGCATCGTATGGTCATAGGCTAAACAAATCCGCCCGCACCGAAGGTGCTGGGGCGTGATCTTCCGGATGGCACTCGTAAAAGGTTACAGGTTTACCTGGGGGGGGGGGCATTTTTCGGCCAAAACCTCCTGTTTTTGATAGGT
>Ga0126342_10021547_pt1 | contig 10730 bp, 7 predicted proteins | sample Cyp1metagenome_FD_92528 | JGI IMG/M metagenome (GOLD analysis project Ga0126342, IMG submission 92528) | Coral microbial communities from Lord Howe Island, Old Settlement Bay, Australia - Cyphastrea 1 metagenome | ecosystem: Host-associated > Invertebrates > Cnidaria > Coral ... | reverse complement strand
CAATCACCTATCCCATAAAGCGCTACTGGCAAGCCAGCTGCCACATTATGGCAACGGTGACCTTGGCAAACCCACATAGGAGCTTGACGCAATGGCGACGCGTATCGTCTAGAATATATATTAAATGTTATGTTTGTATTCATAGATAGCATGCAAAACATGCAAACTTAGACCAACATTCAACATCTCAAATAATTTCTTTGCTCATTCTTGAAACCGTCTGAAAACAACTGACATGTGTGAATCTGCAATCACTCGGACCAGGGCACCTATTTTGTGCGTCAGCGTCAACGAGGGGATGTTTCAGTCAGAAACATTTGATGCTGCATTGCATCCCATTGCATCTCACTTTCATCATGACTACATTTGTTGATTGTCACATGTGCATTCCATTTAACTGTATTCACAGCTGCATAGCCGTTCTTCCCCTTTGAACTTCAACATATCGGCGCAAGTGCCTTGCCCAGCAGTAGACAGAGAGGTCTGCAAAAAATAAACGGTCTAAGAAATTCGATCTCCTTCAGTGAACCTCTGCTGGGGAAGACGCCGCTGACAAGTGTAACCCCTGCATGTTGCCGCGAGTGCGGCCTGGAGCTGACTGTAACTTTGACAGGCCCGCTAGGGGCACGGGCTCGGTTGCTGTCGACAGATTCGGTGGAGGCACCGAGGAGCTCCGACAAGATGGGTCTGAACCAGCAGTTTCTTCGCAAAGCTCCTCTCAAACAACGAGACCCACTGCCATGTTTGGTCGTGGCCGAGCTTGAAAAACTACTTCTCAGGCAAGAGGACAATGTCCAAACCTGCATCCTAGGCCAACTCTTGTGGTGCTTTCATGCAGCAAGTCGCTGGTCTCACAGCATGAGGTCACAGAGCTTGAGGCTGGAGAAGATAAAAAGACACTGCCTTGGTAACCGGCGAAGCGCTGCTGGGGTCCAAGACCTCAGTGACAAAAGAAGCTCAGCTCAAACTCGGCTATTGCCTTATGTAGCGATTGGCACTGGGCTGGGTGGCCTCCTTTTGGGCCGAACGGTGGCTGGACGCAAGAGCTGAAGAATTGAGAGCCCGATCCATTTCTGCCTTCATTCTCCTGTCGGACGGGAAGGTGGTCGGTGACGGCAGCAAGGGCTACGAACATCAAGTTCAGTATGTCTGAGAGACGGACGTTGGAACATCACATAAAGCCTGGTGATCGTTCAGTGCTCACGCAGCCGACAGGTATACCAGTTTGTTACGCCAAGGTGCTACTGTACAAGAAACAAAGTGGGACGCAGAGAGAAAGAAATCATGTATTAACATTTACGCTCATGCTAGTGCGTCGCAAATCTGCTTGCAAAACCTCTGCGGGCAGCAGCAAAATTCTCCGATGGCTGACCCCACTTTGGGTCCAATCTGGATCCCAAAATGGGGCCCAAGCACAAAGAGAAAAAGGCATGAGTTGACATTCATGTTCAAGCTGCAGGGTCGCAAAATCTGCTTGCACAACATGTGCGGGCAGCAGCGAAATTCTCCGATGGCTGACCTCATTTTTGGGTCCAAATATGGACCCCAAAATGGGGCCCAGAATTGGATCACATTTTCATTCCTTCTTTTATGTCTTTGCGTCCCAAGTCCGGTTGCTACTGTACAAGAAACAAAGTGGGACGCAGAGAGAGAAAAAGCTTGTATTAACACTTACGCTCATGCTAGTGCGTCGCAAATCTGCTTGCAAAACCTCTGCGGGCAGCAGCAAAATTCTCCGATGGCTGACCCCACTTTGGGTCCAATCTGGATCCTAAAACAGGCCCAAGCAAAGACTTAAAAGAAGGAATGAAAATGTGATCCCATTCTGGGCCCCATTTTGGGGTCTATATTTGGACCCAAAAATGGGGTCAGCCATCGGAGAATTTCGCCGCTGCCCGCACATGTTGTGCAAGCAGATTTGCGACCCTGCAGCTTGAACATGAATGTCAACTCATGCCTTTTTCTCTTTGTGCGTCCCAAGTCCGGTTGCTACTGTACAAGAAACAAATGGGACGCAGAGAGAGAAAAAGCATGTATTACCACTTACGCTCATGCTGGTGCGTCGCAAATCTGCTTGCAAAACCTCTGCGGGCAGCAGCAAAATTCTCCGATGGCTGACCCCACTTTTGGGTCCAAATCTGGTTAACAATTACGCTCATGCTGGTGCGTCGCAAATCTGCTTGCAAAACCCCTGCGGGCAGCAGCAAAATTCTCCGATGGCTGACCCCACTTTTGGGTCCAAATCTGGATTGCAAAACGGAGCCTGAGCAGAGGTCCATATTTGGACCCAAAAATGGGGTCAGCGATCGGAGAATTTCGCTGCTGCCGCGTGCAGATTTGCGACCCTGCAGCTTGAACATCAACTCATACCTTTTTCTCTTTGTGCGTTCCAAGTCCGGTTTTTTTTTCCTATGGGACACCAACGCCAAAATCAGCGGCCTGGTAGCGGAAGACTTGGAGACGCTCGTATCACAAGTGCTCTCTGATTTTCCATACAACACCGGCTTTGCAGATGGGCTCTTCGTTATGACCACCGCCACTGACCACAAGAAGAATCTCAATCGTTCTACCCTCAAAAAAGACTATGCCCGCACACTGCGAGTTGAGACAATAGCCAATTCAGCAGGTGGAACAGCCGCAGTCGCAATGGTCGCCCAACCAAGCACAGGATTCTTGAACGGAAGGTTCCACCCGGACGGCTCCCCTACAGAAGACACCGAAGATTGCCTTGGACGTATCACGGTGGGACTCACCAGAGCAAAATCATTGACCCTAGTAGTCTCACCGCTGGATATGATGGGACTTATTGGCATGGTGTCAGAATTTCCGACAGGTGGTCACGATAGCATCTGTCCACTCATGGCTTTTCCTTGTTTCGCACGTATCACTAAGGGGGGCTTGAGTTTAAGCCCACGGTTCATTCAGCATCATATGTCACAGAAAGGACATGTGGATTTCACACATCCCCCAATTCTTGTTTCTGTGACATGCTCTTGATCCGAGAGACAGCAATCGGATCATCTTTCTTTACAGGATCCACTGTCGTACATTATTCCAAGGAACCATTCATCAAACTTACAAAAACACAAACCACGCACAAACACAAAAAGAAAGAAACAACAACCACATCAGTCATCATCATCATCCTTATCACCATTCTCCGTTTCAGTTGGCCTTGCGCCTTTCTCCCCGCCTTTTGCCCATTGTTGTATGAGCTGATCTTCCTTGACTTTGAACTGTCCTGTCGTCAATACTTTACGCAACAAATCCTTGGGTGCTTTGATCTTGGTCAGAATGTCAGCTAGCATGGCATATGTGGGTTGCCACCAAAGGTATAACCCGTCTCGTTGAAGATCTCGTTTCAAGAGTAGCATTTCGATTGCCAGTCGTTTATCCTTGATGGTCACGATTTCAGACATGCAATTATCGTATACCGGTTTGGAGTCCATAAAAATATTCAAAGGAGTTTTGGCGGTATAAATGGCATCTTCTTCCAAGCTATACTTCCCAAACTTGAGCTCACTCCAAATAGATCTCATCCACTTGGCTTCCGCAATGGCACGTGAAAGTGACAGTAATTCCGCTCCCAAACTGGAAGCCACTTGTCTGTCTTGCTTAAAGCTTTTCCACCTCCATGGCGAAAATACTCCCCATGTACCATGTCTGAGCTCTCGCGAAGTGCCAGCAATCAGATATCCTCCTTGACTTTTTCTTTCAGTTGCGTTTGCCCAGGAGGCATCGCTCCACACGCTAATTTCCAAATCATCACTTGGCACTGATTGCAACACAATCGTTCCATGGGCAAAGTCACGCACAATACCTACTAACTTGTTACATTCAATCAAATCTTCAACACAAGCTTGAGAAATCCGTTGCTGCAAAAGCGAACATGCCGCAGAAAGATCAGGTCTACTGCTCATAGCAATCCAGTTCACTTCTCCTAACAAAGCTCTCATCTGACTCTTTTCGTTTTCATTCACAAGATCATCTTTCTGTTTTCTACGCTCCTTACTGATCTTGATACATGCAACCGCCTGTGAATACTCCCTCTGAGAAATGACAATGCTCATGTCCTTCCTTTGTTCAACCTTTTTACCTAAGAAATCTCCACCACCAAGGTGCCAGTGCTTAAAGGGGTATTTTTCACGAAGAGGAACCAAGACACTGTCATGAAAATTCTTGTTGCCACCCATGGCAAGATCGTCCACATGGATGGCCAACACCCCCTGCAGTATCCCATGTACATCATGTTTCATGAAAATGCAGGGGTCGAAGCTTGACTGTTTCAGACCACATGACAACAAAAAGGCCCGAATGGATTTGTACCAACAATTAGGTGCATCGGCTAATCCGTACACTGGCTTCACCAATTCAATGATCGCATCCCGATCCACACCAGGAATGCCGCCTGCCGGAAGCCTCACTAGCACCTTACCTTTCTTTCGAAAAATGGGGTCGCCTTTCAGGAAAGCACCTTCAATATCCCCAATGACCAGACCCCACTTAAAGCTAGCTAAAGCCTGCATCACCACTGCAAAACCCTCGGCACTAAGCGTTGGAGCGGAAGTCTGAAGTTCCATCAGGTCAGGATCCAAATAACCACATATGCACCACCTGGCCTTGAGAATGCCTTCACTCAATTGCATTTCGTCATCAGGATTAGTGATGACAAAACGTGATTGCAACAAACGGTCAACCCCAACCTCTCTGATGAGCTCCTGTGCCTTAGCTCCAGTGTGCACCACTACCGCTTTCGAATTCAACATTTTTGCCCACTCCTTCTCCTTGGCTGCCTTCAGCTGCGGCTGCCTTTCTTTAGGAATGGTACGTTCAATGACCTCCTTACGACCCTTCTTTTTTTCATGGACAAGAAACACATCATCAATGACAACCATGCTATCCATTTCCGTGACATGTGCATCACGTTCATGCTGCAACGTGGCATGTTGTCTCAACCGGCCATGATCAAGCAAATCAAGGCTGTGCCTCATCGCCCTTGTGAGACTAGACGTCCGGATTGGACCATATTGAGTATCAGTCTGTTGAGGGCTCGGCTCATGTTGCGTGATTTGTTCCACACTTGTGTCAAGACCATGTTCCTCATGCAAGTGCCCAGATGAGTCAATGTCCCCCTCACTATATGGCGTTTTCACATGACTCCCTTCAGACTCTTGCGTCCCCAGAGAGTTTCGATCATTACAGTATCTTCTTCTTCTGTGGACATTCATTCCGACATGTGGATTCAAAGTGTTATCAAGACGCGGTCGTTGCGCGACATGTTGCAACTCTTGAAGTTCATCATCATGACTTTCAGGCCTACTTCTCACAACACCAACTCCCATGCCAAATTCCTGCATGAGGTCTTTCTCAAGCTCATCATCATCATCAATGGAAACCTGTGGAACCTGTTCACCTGTTTCATCTGGCGGTGAAGGTGGTACATGCTGATCACTCAGAACCACCACATTTCCAGCTCCACGTTCAGCGGCTTCACTTCTCAAGACACGTAAATGTTCGGGCAACAAACGAATCAGGGATTCTTGTTCCTCACTTGGTCTTCGAAGATGTTCCAATGAACACCTGTAAACTTTAAGACCTTGCGACACCCAAATCCGCGACCCAACACGACCAATCACATGACCCGGACCATGCCATGAAAAACATGTTTTTCCTTTTCCCTTGCGCCACACAAAAGCCAAATCGCCAGTATTCCAAATGTCTTTCGAAGGTCTGTTTCTATGATTCATGAGAACGCGCATCTTGTTTTCAGAATCTGCCTCCATGAACGCCTTCCTAGCACTACAACGGATCTGGAACCTTCTCTCAAATCCCTTTTCTCCTGCTCTCAAGGCAGAATCAATGACCTCGTCATGTTGACCTGTCATGTGCAAACCAGGCAATCTCAGATCAGTTCCAAGAACATGTTGCGCGGGACTGAATCCATCCTTACGTATGAGACTGTTGTGCGCACCCGTGACATGATCACAAATCTCCTCAACTTCACGCTTCGCGTTCGGGACATGTTCCAAAAGAGTTTTATGAAAAGCCGTTTTCCAAATGCCTCCATGCCGTTCCACAACACCATTCTGCCAGGGGGACCATTCAGCTGAAGCTTCATGTTGCATGCCATCATGTTCCAACAAACTCGAAAAAGGATCACCAAACTCAGAACCACCATCCGACCAAAGCCTTATGGGAGGTCCAGCCCAACGCAACCAAGATCTACGATACTGTTTCCTAACATGCTCAGCTTTGGCTCCTTTCCACAGCGGGATCACCATTTGATACCGTGTTGCGGCATCAACACTGTTGAGCATCTTCAGCATTCGCCAAGGCAGCTCGACTTCAAACGTATCGCAGCAAACAACTTGATTGAACTGCGTTGCATTCTCCAACTTAGCTACCCGATGACTCTTAGTCGGTTTGAGCGCTTCACAAGTGCTACACGTCAACCCTTTAGCAATAGTCAAAACTTTCTCGTTTGCCCTAGCAGCCCTCAGCATGGCCATGAAACGTGGAAGTGACGGATGCCCTAAACTATCATGACAGCGTTTCAGGATATTGGCAATTTTCCTCTCATTGTCCCCGCACCCCAAGTCCTCGATTGCCAAAACCGAGTGAGTTACTCGACTCTGTTTTCGTTCTTCCTGTTCATCCTGAATTCCAAGACAAACTGCTCTGCAAAAGTCATCTGGATACTCTTGCGCGAGATGTGATCTAGGAACCCACGATCCATCCAATTTGACCTTACCCATGACATGTTGATGACTGTGTTTACCATCACAAGCCTTCCACAAACGATTCTTGATGTGCTTACTAGTGGTCATGATCCTAGTTCCCTTTTGGTGCGGCATGTGACTGATTCTTTACATGCACTGATCCATGTCAAAGACCTGAACACCTTCATGCCTCATCATTTGCTGAACAGTCCTATCTTGCCAAGAGGTCGCTCTCTTTGGTTGTTCAAAAAGAAAATGTTTCCCCGCTCTCCGTCGCTGATCAGCAATTCGCATTGCAAAACGAAGCAGAACCCTTCCCTCTTTTCAACCACTCTTTAGAGTTACGGTTTCTACGAAAATTCTGGAGGATACTAAAAGGATCACAAGGCGGACAAATGACAGTGAGGATAGGATCAGCCTTCTCAATCTCGAGCAGCACGCGATCTTGCTCCTTTTTGTCAAGCAGATTGCAGCCAAGCCGAATGTCATATGTCTGGCCTACCGTGGGACCGGCCATGGATGCCATCTTGTTTACTCGAGGCATTGAAAAAACTTCAGTCACATCGGAACTGAACATGTCAAATGAATTCAAAATTGACTTGTAACAGGTCATATCGCTGATCTTCATTTTCCATGCGAAGTTTGTCTACAAACTCTTGCACTCCTGCTAACAGAGTCTCATACTCTTCATTGATCTTCCGATTCATTTCATCAAAGCCCGCATCATGCTGAGATTTTCCGGCGTGGGGCAAGCACGCAGGTCTCGAAACATCTGCATCATCTTGTACTGGTTGACGTTGTTCATGCTCAGGTAGTTCTGCACCATCTCGACCCACTGTGGCTCACATGGGTTTGCTCTTCCCACTGATTGTCTTTTTCTCCTAGCAAAATGGTCTCCCATTCCTCCGTCTCCATGGTATTTGTGTGTTGGCTCCATCCGGTTCCCTCTCGGGACTTTCTCACTTGTCCACGGGATCCTGGAGTTGATTTGCTCTTTGGAGTTGTCATTGGGGTCTTCACGGACACTTTGGGAGTCACTGGTTCTTGAAGTCGTCGAAGCTGACTGGACTGAGATCGGTTCACACGGATCTTTTTCTGGGCATCGCGCATCTCTATGTACAGCCGAAGCTTGACCATACATGCTGTCGCTGATGAGTTCTCGTGAATGTGAGTCCTCACCCATTGAATGTATGGTTTGTCTACTTGATAGATCTGGCCGATTGGGATTCTGGATTTCAGGTTCTTGCCGTACTTGCCCACTGTCACGGTGTGAAAGCTCTTGACTGGACAGCTCAGGGGATCGTCCTCGGACATGTCGCTCAAGGCGTCCAGATCCTGCATGGCCATCTCGGAAGGATCTTCTCCGAAGTTGTCCTGGAGTTCCTTCATGAGCCGTCGAGCTAGAGGTGTCTGACTCGAGCTTGGCCCTTGATACGAAATCTTCTCCTAACAAGCAGGCACTCGGCTCAACTGACTTTCGAAATACGTGGCTGCTCTTGTTTGAGAAAAGAGGTATCGCATAGTGGCCTCTCTCAGTGATGCCAAGTTTCACTGTGGTGTTGAGTCGTTTCATAAACATCTCATCATCATTCATATTCATCACGCATCCTAACCACTTCAACAGTTCCTTGGAAAGCAAAAGAGGTGTGCTTGACCCCGCTCCTGGCAACACTGCTGCGTGAATGACAACATTCCTACCCCCAATGTTACTAGGAATCATCGCAACCTCACTGGAAACAAGCTCACCACTATTCCCAAACCTAAAGTAGGTGTTCACCTCATGCCTTCCACAAACAGTACCCCCTAACTGCTCAACATGCCGTTCCATCTCCCGCAGCGTGTAATCGCCGATGAGCGTCTAGCGGCAGGCTGTGTCTGGTACTGCGTGGCTCCCTAATGGAGCTGGGACCTGGTGAGAACTGCGCCCTCCAGTGCTGTGACTGGAGTAAGCTTCAAAAGTTGGCTCCTTGCCCCCCAAAACCTGTGCTTCAAAATTTTCAATCACATTCGGATCCAAAAAGGGTGGATGCTCATTCTGATGCATGACCACCTGTCGGGCACTTTCTCCCTGTTTTTCATGTGACTGAACCTTGATCTCAAACGTGGTATGACCCTTCCACTTTTTCGGCAACAATCTACCCGGGTGACTCGACTGCTTGAAATTATCCTGGATGACATCTTGAGTACCATCTTCATAGTACACAACCGTTTTTCGCATTCCAGTAAAATTATCCCAAGCAATGCCATGCTCACTGGTTCCATTGGCGTGTACAAGGCCTTTCTCAACTTGCGATGACTCTTTGTCCAGCTATCTCCAACTGATGCACTACCTGTCACTTCTGCAGCTGCTTCGCATGATCTCTCCTCGTCCTTGTGGTGCTCAACATCCTCATGGACAAAGACATCACCAGCCTCAGTATCGAGGATTTCCATTTCGCAAAAGTGCACTTCTCTTGTATCAGTCTTCCCAGATTGCTGACCCTCTCTTTTCGCAAACCGATCCGGACATTCTTTTTTCCAATGACCAAGTTTCTTGCACACATTGCATCTAGTTCGTGCCTTGACCGCTTCAATGCGACCACGAATGCTGCCTTGAATGTTCCACTGCTTTGACATCGGCCGATATCCCCTTCCAGTCTTCTTCTCCTGGACACGTTTCTTGATGTCCTTATAAGACTCATACACTTCCAGGGCATCTTCCGATTCATAGTCACTTCCCTGTCCTTGAACTTGATCAGCGATACCTTGCCAGACCTCAAAGATCTCGCTTCGCTCATCAGCCTCATCATCGTCTTAAGGATCACTAATGTCACTATATAATGTGATGCGAACCAAGCTGCTCATTCACAAAGACATCCTTGGTCTTGTTGGTGCGGCTCAGGTCTCCTTTTCCATGAGGAAAAACGGCCTTGATTCCGGTCACAACATTTTTGTAGGCAAGTGAGCCCTGAGTTGCTGTCAGGAGCAAGGCTTCCTGAGTAGCATCAAGATGCAGCTTTTTCATCAAGAACCAACCTCTGACTTCCCGTGGGAGTTCCACTTCATGTGCCACCAGCAGCCTGTAGGATGTCTCGAGCCTGACAATGAAAGCCCTGAACTCTTCTCCTTGGCGGATGGTCACCGTGTAGAAGTATTCACGCCAGGCTCTTTGCAGCTCGTCTTGTTCTCGTTCTTGATACTTGGCATCCAAGATATCAAACACCAGCTTGTATCCTTCTTCTTCGAAGATGTCTTTGACAGGTGTATTTTCAAGCAAATCCCAAGCCTCGCCGGAAAGAGCTTCCAAGAGTCGCGGTCCCCACTTGGATTTACCAACTGTCGAAGGTAATCCTAACAGACAACTCCGCTCTTTTCCTCCAGCGTTTGTACTCCTGGGCACTCCCTGAGAAAACTTCTAACTTCGTGGATCTTTCGTCTTCCCTTGGTCCAGCCACACCCGCCAGCACTATGATCTAAACCCTAGACCCGGCTAGCGGAATCAACAGTGCTCCGCTACCAGCTGTCAAAATTTCCGACAGGTGGTCACGATAGCATCTGTCCACTCTTTTTTTCCGTCCTCCGCCTCTTGGCTTGCATGTTGCAGCGATGAGTGAATTAGCTGACGCAAAGACTTATGAGGGGCCGCAAAAGTAAACTGGTGGTGGACCGATACATAGTCCAATGCCGTCACAATTCCGTCACTTTTTTTTTCCCTCTGGTTTGGCCGATCACGCTCTAAGGCTCGGTCCTTACATGAGAAGAAGCTGTTATCAAGAAAACTTCAACATGGACACAGGTGGTCGCATGAAACATGGCAAATCATAAAAACCAAAACACAAACCACCAAAAACAAAAGGCAAGACGCAGATCCCCCAGCCAGATTTGCGTCTCACCATCCAAAGGACCGCAAAGCAAACAGCGAAAGGGGCAAGAGCCCAACAGAAACAACCACAAAAGAGATTTGCCAAGGACACAGTGGTAAAAACCCACTGTGTCGCAACTGACTCAAAAACATGCAGCAAACGAATTAGT
>Ga0126342_10021546_pt1 | contig 10730 bp, 13 predicted proteins | sample Cyp1metagenome_FD_92528 | JGI IMG/M metagenome (GOLD analysis project Ga0126342, IMG submission 92528) | Coral microbial communities from Lord Howe Island, Old Settlement Bay, Australia - Cyphastrea 1 metagenome | ecosystem: Host-associated > Invertebrates > Cnidaria > Coral ... | reverse complement strand
TACGACCACGACGACTACGACGACGACCACTACTACTTGCATTATGACTACTACGACGATTACGACTACTACGACCACTACTTCAACTACAACCACGACAACAACAACCACCACCACCACCACCACTACTGCAACAACAACAACAACAACACGAATTACTACTGCTACTGCTATTGCTACTGCTACTGCTACTGCTACTATTACTACTACTACTACTACTACTACTACTACTACTACTACTACTACACTTGATTCTGAATTATCCTTTGTAAACATGTTCACACAATCCTCTTCAGTTTTATGCAGGGCCATAGAGACTCCTGCTAGCTTAGTTCTATGTCATGGATGACCTGATGATATGAAATACGGCAGGTTGAGTAACAAGTGGGTGACCACTCTAAAGTGAAAGGTGAGGTACTCTGAGTTGAAACAGCAGGTATCTAGTTGGACCAGGGCTCATAAGTCGGCGGCATGTTGCGGTCCAAGCTGTAGCATCGGTGTTCTCTTCTGCTCATTGTCAGTGACGACTGCAGCCATGCGTAAGAGGGCAGCTGCTGAACCTGTTACTCCGCAGAAGCGTTCTGCTAATTCTCCTCAAGCTAGCGCTGCTGCTACTGAGGCGTCTGATGCTGCCCCGACCTCTCCGCTTCCATCACCCACGCCACCTGGAAGCCCTGCCATTGCTAGCATTGCTGCACCTTTTGCAGGCCTGACCCCGCGTCGTAGCAGCAAGCCCAAGGTTGCGAAGCCGACTGAGGGCCCCAGAGCTTTGGAGGTGACTATTTTGAAGTATGCGGCCAACGGGGCTCGGGTGAACCCTGACTTCGAACCTCAAGAGAGTGCCTATGTGTTGATTCTCGAGCACCCAGGCACTAAGCAGCACCCAAGTTGCTTGTACCAGTTCAAGGACAACTTGGCTGCGTACTTGCAGATCTTGCACAACCAAGATCCCGAGACACCATCCGAGATCATCAAGCTTGTGCCTCGGTTGCACTTGCTTCTTTTTTGATTGTTGTCTTTGGTTTGGCGTTCTGCTTCCATTCTTGCGAATCCGAGGCGGAGTTCATGCAAGTTCATGTGGCCTTTGGCAGTGCACCAACCTGGGCCAAGAGTCTCTACACTGGTGGAGGACCCTCTGGGCCAATTGCTGCCTTGACATTGCTGCACAACTTTGTGGCTTGGCTTCAGCTCCGCATTCCGAACCTTCACAACATCGACCTGCACGTGTACTCCCCTGCCGAGATCGAGCTTGGACAAGTTTTGACTCATGTGGGCGGCAGCAATCCGAACCATAGCCTGTGCACTGCTGCGCCTCCCGCAAGCCGCGGGCACCTGACGCTCAGCTGTCACAAGTCGCAATTGGCAGACGTGTTTCTGCGATTGACGGGAAACACATTCCCTTTGAAATCTTTGAAGGAGTGCATGGATGAGCTGGAGATTGAAGGCACGAACACTACGGATGGGTATGTGCGGACCACCCGGCCGTTGCATCTGAGCAATGACAGCGACTTAAAGTTGATGGGTGCGATCCGCAGCATTGTGGCAGAGACTTTCCATGTCTTGCTCATTGCCAGTGATGTCGCTCCAGCTCATGCAACCACTTTCCGGCTACTTCCCTGAGCCTGAAGCCGCCGGCTGACTGCATACATGCGGTGATCTCCGGATGGATGCAAATGCGTATATCATCTTTAATTCCATATAGCTGCAACATTGGATTTACCAAATGGTGATACCTGATACCTACTATGACTGCATCCTAGACTTTGGAGGCCATGACCTATGTACAGCATAGCTTGATGCAATTGGAGCGTGGGCTGGATGTTTGAACTCCAGCGTGAGGCAGAAGCCAATTCATCAATCTAAAGCTCATGGCGTTATCTTGAGGCAGCATCTGTGGTTAGATCTCAAGGTTTGGAGTTAACATGATTGTTGATTTGGTGCTGGCTTCTCCTGCACGTTGTGTGCGATGTGGTCCGCGGCTTGTGTCAGGATTAGTGGGTTGTGATAACCATGGCAGAGAAACGCAGAAAGCACAGTGTCAAAATGGTGTGGTGCGCATGTTGCGGCAGGTCATTTAACCAGTAAAACTAGAGGTGTTGAGAGGATGAAACCTGCATGCATATACCTGTGGTTTTGCTTGTTTGGTAGTTTTATCATTTCCGTTAAGAATTCATGGCAAAAGCGGCCGTTGTCGCTAGGGCGAAGCCTGACCCGGACAACGACCAGCGAGGCGCTTGCAAGCTGAGGTGAACTAAAGCTCGGTTGGTAACGTTCAACCAGTTAGCTAGATATCAGGATAGCCAGCATGAAACATGGAAATATACGATGGTGTATTTAACTAGATACAAGGGAGTATCACGAAGTGATGACGAGTCGGTGGTTGAATTGAAGCGGAATTAAAAAGAAATATATATATATACATTTGTATATACATTTACATTTACATACATCCATTTGATTCTGAGTCATGATGTTCATGTTACTCATCAGAATTGTTATTTAGAGCTCTCCTTCATTTTCATGGAGGTCCATAGAGACTGCTGCTGAGGGATTTGGTGGAGGGTTCATAGATCTCACTTGTACTTGTATTGTATACATATTATATGACAATGAAAACAATTTTTGTAGTTGATAAATGATAAGGCTTGTATGTTTGATATATTATATGAATGTATAGATACCTATGATATGCAAACATTATGTTGATAAATTCCTCCATGGAAGACCTCATGAAAATGCAAATCATTTGGAAGGAAACGATGCTGTAAGACTGACATATTTATATCATATATTTATATTATATATATATAATTTTCTATATTACATACATAAATATATATATACATAACGAGGCAAATTGAAGTGTGTCGTAAGTGTGCTTAAGGCACGTATCATTGGGAGCATTAGATATGCACATTAGATGCACATATAGATCCCCAAATTTTTAGATTCAATTGTCAATTCTCCGAAAAACTGATGGCTAATCCATTATAAGAAGTCACCTTGGACCACCTTTGTGCAAGACGGTCGAGGCAACACGCCTTTGTCGGAGGCCGCGATGCAAGGCCGGCCATGCCATGACGGGGCCCATCACAGGAATATATCCAATCAACAACTTGGCTTGATGTAAAGATCCAAAAAAAATGACATGTATTAGAGATTGTGCATTACAATGCTATTCGACATATTGACATTGTATATAGAAATAGAGATAATACATAGACAGTATATTACTGCATGCATAGTATGATGATATACGTATCTATGACAACATGTCATGTCAATGCATTGGTTGATGAGGCAATCTACCAGAAAATCCAACATGTTAGATGGTAAGTTTTCGGTGTGATTCGTCGCTGCTTTTCTTGTATTTGTATGGTGCTGATGCATAGCCATAGCAAATTGCAGGTCCTTAGCGAGGCCAATAGGTAGTAGTAATTCATGAGTGTAATGGTCTAAATCCCAATCATGTCAGAAGCTTGACTTTCTTCATGGACTGGTCGGGGTGGAATGACCACTCAATACTTTTGAAGTTTCACGGCCATCCATGCAAGTATTGATTATCAGAAGTGACTAGTCCTTGGAGCAAATTTACCTACAGTTCCGTAAGGCTGGGCTCGGAGCAATGCATACCTCAAGCGGTGTCTGCTAATTTTGGATAGGGGCGGTTCATTCCCAAGATGGCTGAAGATCCCAAGCACAGTCATATGAGTGGAAGGTGTCATCGCAGAACTCCTTTCGGCTGCTAGGTAGGAGAAGTGTCGGGATACGGTAGATCTCAGATCATGGCCAGTGTTGTCGTGAAGCTCGCACCAGAGCATAGCTTGAGCCATGTGATGGATCACGATGGTGCACGTCGGCTCTTAGAGAAGCATGTTGATACATCTGCGGTGAAGAAGGTGAGAGCTAACAGCAAGCATCAGATGTTTGTCGTTCTCAAAGAACAATCTGGTCTAACACCGTTCTTGGCGGAAATCCGCAAAGTGACTGCTGTGTTTGCGGCGGCGGTGCCACTGAGTGAGCAAGCGCACAAGGAGAAGGTGGGGCAGGGAAAGGGGAGCTGATGGCTATAACTATAACACTGTAAACATATCATTTCTTGCAAGTGAAACATTAAACAAAAAACAGCTGAGACCGAGTTCCTTGATGTTAGCTGCTGCACCTTCGATTTTGTGTGCAAAGTGCAAAACTTTCTTCCTGGCCAAGGCCAGGAAGCTTCCCGGAGCTTGAATCGCAAAGGAAATACACAACATTCATTGGATCTTTCCTGGTCTACAATGCTCTACATACCCTAGCCAGTTCTAGAGATGATATCGTATTCAGACAACACATACAATGCTCCCGATGTATTCTCGATCCCAATAACCTTTTTTAGCAAGACACCAAACCAGAAACGGTGCTAGCATGCACACACACACACACCAGGTTAGTTGCATTTAAATTTCCTTCAAGATCAGCAAGTGCCCTCGAGGAACCCACGACACTCAATTGTTGATGAACCACCCACTCCATTGGTTTGCTAAGGACCTGCAAGTTGCTATAGGCATAGGGAAAGGGGAGCAGTTGTAATAGCTTTGATTATGCAAGGATGGAGTGATGTCGGGGATCTGTCAGGCTGATGCTGATGCGAGCTATCGGGTTAAGAAAGGGGCACAGATGGACAAGATGGGAGACACGGCGCCAAAGGTATTGAATGTCATGACGCAGATGCTGGGGGTCGTCGGTTCAGAGAAGCAGAAGCGGAAGGCCGTGTTGGCAGCTTTACCGACTTTTGACCGGTGTTCCAAGGTGAGCTGCGATGGTCTCCGCGTGCGTGAAGTGATGTCGACATCAGCTCCAGCAACTGATGAAGCCGATTGAGGGAAGGAAACAAATGTTAAGTCGTGCTCCGAAGAGATGCAAATGCCTTTATTAGACTTCGGAGGCCCGACCTATGTACAGCATAGCTTGACGCAATTGGAGCGTGGGCTGGATGTTTGAATCGTAGCAGGGCGCAGAAGCATTCACGTGGTGCAGATTCATCGGTCTAAGGTTCAGTAAGGTCATCGATTGGCATCCTTAGGCACCTTTTTTTGGTTGGATCCAAGGTTTGGAGTTGACAGTGACCATATTTGTTGGTTTGGTGTAGCTTCTCCGCGTATGCGATGTGTTCCGAGCAAATGGCACTTTCACAGAAAGCGAGCAAGTTGAAAGAGAGCAATGTACAGTTTACAGCATATTTTGACATGCGCTTGGGCAATGGCAACTGGTTGCTTGCAAGTTTGTGTAAGGTCAAAATAGATGCAAACAGATTCAAACAGATTTTCATGTGAAGGATTTTTTCCTAGCTGCTGGCTAGTGCGTTCTGCAGCGCATCGATGGTTTGCTTTCTTTCAACCGGCTTCCATCCAGAGAAGGACATTTGTAGGTCAACTGGATAAGCAAAGGACATTTGCATGTAAAGCGAGCAAGCTGAAAGAGAAGAATGTACAGTCTACAACATTTTGGCTTGCTGCTTCTGGTTCAATCGGCTTCTTCCAGATTTGGATTCTGTCAAGTGGCTGCGACAGTCAGATGTTCGCAAGTCCTGGTCAAAAAAGCAGCGCCCTTGGACAAGGAGGGGGGGTTAGCTCAGTAAGCTTTTGTTTTGTATCGTTGGCGATTTCCAGTGCTATTTTTTTTCGTCATGGTATCAATGTTGGATCTTTCCGATATGCTAGGCCATCTTCAGGCTCAAAAAGAAAAAGTCGAGGTTCACAAGACACAGTTCGGTCAAAGACAAGCAACACAAAAACTTCACGAGGCGGTGTGCAGCACCAGGAACTACCTGACAGTGTGCCAGTCCGTCGCTTGCGAAAAAAAAACCTGCGGCAGAAGTGGAACAGGTCCATGTCAAAGAAGTGACGCAAAAAGAAGTACCGAAAGACACGCAGGACACAGATGAGTCTGCATACTGATGTTTACCCTCTCCGCGTGTGGCAACCGACGCACGGAAACAGAGATCCACGCATAAAGCGTGAATGCACTATCCGCACAGCCGCAGATCTGCTGACTGAAACGCCCACATTACCATCGAGAAGAAACGGAAATAGGGCGGATGTGCACGCATATGATCTGCGAAGTCACCACTGTGCTTTTCGCGGGTGCTTCTTCGAGTGCGAGTCGGCCAAAGACCTTGAAAATCATTTGTTGCAAGAGCATCCGCATGCATTGTTGTCAGTCCCGACTTGTCCACATGCACGGCATCTGAGCAACACTCATGATGCAGGCTGCGTACCAAACGTACTTAGAGATGTTGACATGCCGTTGCCAAATGTTCGCCCCCGTCGCCAACGCTCCTTGGATCGGCGTTGCCTTCGTCGTTTCAGGGAGAACTTCAGTCAGCGACACGTTGGGGCTGCTATGTGGAACCGCGTACTTCAACAACAGCCGGACAAGCTTGAAGCGCTGCTCGGGTTCCAGAGGTATGGGGAGCAGTACGTGGCTTCTCTTGGTGCGAACACGCGTACTGCCTTTCGGGAGGAACTTGGAACATGGACCTGTCAAGTAGCTTGTCCAGGGTTTGCTGTCACTTTACTAGCTTGCCTCGAGGACAAAGTGTGCGACGGTCCACACCGTTGCCCAGCTAACCGTATGTGTGCGCATTGCCGTGTCCCCGTTTGCGTCGCGTGCTGCGACGCTTTGTATCGTCATGGACAGAAGCCGGCAGAGGCGCTGACAAATGATATGATGCTCGGGTACCCGCCACGCGACCTGTATGCGCTGCAATGCACAGTCTTAGAAGTTTTGAGTGCAAGTCCGTGTTTGACCGCGTTGACATGCTTCAGCATTGAATGGCGATACCTGTCAGACCGCAGCTTGGCCCAAGATGCGTTTATGAACCGCCACCGCCTGTGTGCGAAAGGAAATGCCACGAACCTTTCCGTTGCAGTGGGAAGATCTTTTGTCTGAACTGGAAAGGTTGCATCCTAGCACCAGCACGGCCGCAATGAGTCGTCTGCCCCATGTCGGAAGCGAATTGCGCGATAAGATTGCTGTTCTTATCAAGGTGGGAAACAAGCCAGAAGGAGCAACCGTGCCGCAAAAAATTGTGCACCAAGCTGTGGTTCGGCGTCACGTGGTGATCGGTTTGATCGCAGCCATGGTCACCGAGCATACAAAGGTGTCGACATGGGTGCCGTGATACTACGGGCCAAGCAGTTGCCAGAAGACGATGTACCAGCCGAAATTGTCGCCTTGTTCGCGAATGATGGCACTTTGGCGCAAGTGCAACGCCAGAAAGCAGCAACGTCTGTCAATGACGCAATGACGGAAGAGCAGGTCGAACGCGAATTTACGCGCTTCCTGAAGCCAAATGCTGTCGTTTTGGAAAAAAACAGCGCAGGGTTCCATGACATTAGGACTCGGCGACAAAAGTCCGGCGTACGACATTTGGCAACAATAAACTTGGCAGATGTCTATGGGCATCGGCCTGTTGGGTCAGAAGTCTGGTGGCTGTCTCCATACGAGTTCACCGCAGCATGGCGCATTGCCTTGCCTCGCGTGCCAACAACACGTCGCGAATGGGAGTCCGAAGAGGCGGCAAGTTGGGACGTCGCGCTGACACACGTAGGGATGAAGCTAATCAATGACCAAATGGACAAAGACAAAGAGCTACGGTTGAAACCAAGTTTACATTATAAACTCAGCGTGAAGGCATCGGCTGATCGAATTCTATTGGAAGCCGGCACTGCAACAGAAATCTTGGGCACCGCTGTTATTTGCAGCGTCGCATGCGACCTTGTTGTCCCCACTTCGAGACTTCGCCGGTGCCCGTGCACAAAGCTGACGCAGCGGAAACGAATGCGCGCTTAACGATGACATACTTTCGCGCGTGGACTTTGAATGTATCTGCAGCTTCAGCTAATGTCCCTTTTGCGGGTCGCCTCAAATTGCCAGATGAAACCTGGGTCGCGGCCATGCGCCTGTGGTTGTCGCATCTTCCATGCAAAGAAACAAAACGATACGTCGGAAATTTTCTGTCTGTTTACCGGGTGCGACCCACCAACGTCGAAGACGGCAATAGCGACGACAGTGGAGTCGATGAAGCTTTGGTGGTCACGCCTGCCACCTTGCCTGTAGCTATGCAAACATCGTTTCGGCAAACCGGCAAGCATGCAGAAAATTCAAAGCGTGGTGCTGCAGCCGCTATGGATGATCCCTTGCTTGCAAGTTATCAAGAGGCAGCACAGCAAGCTGAAGCAGCTTGGCAAGCCCCGCCCACTGCAGTTCCTGTTCCAGGCAGGAATCCGTATGAAGCACAGGCGGTGGCCGATACCCGACAAGCTTTGAAGACTATACGCAAGCGAGGCCAAACGCCGACACCGCAAGCAACAGCACCGACTGCCGGATCCTGGCAAGCAGTAGCTCATGACACAGTACAGAAGGTGGATCAGTTCCTCGTCGACATCAACAGCAGCGGGAAATGCAATCTCGAGCATGCAATTGGCATTCCTAGAAACTGTGTGTGCAAGAGTCAAAGCAGAAGCTGTGAGTGGGCAAGATCGTGGCGGGATGGCCGAAATCAACACGGAGGCCTTGCGATGGGCTTTGCACGGTGGACCCGGCACAGGCAAATCGTATGTTTTAAATTTGTTGCGCTGCGAACTTTTCGAACATTGCTTAGGCTGGCGGCAAGGTGTTGAATTCCAAGTCGTCGCATTCCAAGCGGTGAACGCTGAGCCTCTGGACGGTGAAACGATCCACAAAGCGTTAGGGTCAGCATGGCATGGAAATGACCACATCATTGATGCGCAACGCATATTGGATTTAGCAAAACAGGCGGTGCAATGGCGTTGGTTGCTCATCGATGAAATCAGCATGGTCAGTGCGGAAATGCTTGCGCGCCTCGAAGCGCGCTGCCGTCAACTCATCATGGACCTATCAGCAACGAAATACGCAAAACAAAGCACTTACTGGGTAGCACCCTTTGGTGGACTCAATGTTATTTTTTCCGGCGGTTTGTGGCAGCTACCTCCGCCTCGTGGGGCATTTCTAGGCCAAATCCCTCGTCACCGGCATTTCGTCCAAAAAATTGCCTGTGAGCCTTCAAGGCCAGCAACTCGTTTGGGCAAGCAGCCGCCAAGGCGGAGTGCAAGGGGTCACGGAACTGACGTGTTGTGAACGCACGCAAGATGGTTGGCTGCAAGAGCTGCAAGCGGAGTTGCGGCATGGTCGCCTGTCGGAAGACAATCATGCTTTCCTCCACGGCAAACCAACCAAGGTGTGCGGTAGCTGGTCCACCGCCACCGCACAAGCATCATGCGGACAGGCTACTTGTCAACTTTTGTCCGAATATGAGTCAACGCCAACTACCATCCAAGCGCTCGAGTGTGCGTTTTGTCGGACTGAGCGCGCCAGCAAGCAGTTGGTTGCGACGGGCCCCGATGACCCGCGCTTCAGTGATTTTGAGCTGGCGCGTGCCCTCTTCCACACAAATGGAGTTAAATGTCATGCTAACAAGCAGCGGGCCGAACGCTGGGCGGTAACGCGTCACCAACGTCTACACTATGCTGTGGCCACAGATCGAATTTCGTCGCACGCCCTGCACGAGAAACCTGACATCGCGCAAGACAAGCTGACGTGGTTGCAACGCAGCGACGCCGACTGTGGCAATCGGTACGGGGTGCTCCCTCTGTGTCTGGGCATGCCCGTGCAAGCACGTGAGCACCTTCATGACTTTAAGATTTTGCGTGGGTGCCGCGGCGTCGTGTGTGGTTGGTCTGCGGTGCCCGCTGAGACAGCCACGCCCGATGGCCACATGATCTGGAACACATTGCCCGAATTCATTTTCGTACGTTTCCAGACGCGAACGCGGTGGACGATTCCCGGCGTAGACGAAAACGTTTTTCCAGTCAGCGTGCAAAGCAAACAATGGTTTCTAGATGCTGGCCGTCTGGACCCAAAGCTGAAAATTACAAGGTACCAGTTCCCACTGGCCCCAGATTTTGCGGACACCTTTCACGGTGCACAAGGCAGTACAGCAGAGCCTGGTATCATCGCCGATTTGTGCGGAGTTGACCCCATTGCAGGATACATCGGCATGACACGCAGTCGTACGCGACACAAGATTTTGATTTATCGACCGTTTCCGTTAGCTCCATTTCAAATTGGTCTTCCGCTCGGACGGCAACTTCTGCTGGATGTCTGGAAACAGGAGCCGGTGGACTGGGATGCCTTGCGCAAGAAGTATTTGGATGAAAGGCCTTGCCAATGTGTGGAGAGATGAAGCGCAAAGATGCTTTCACCAAAGCTCAGTGGAAACAAGATACATATCGCGTGTGCAAGGAGTGCACAACGCAGAAGCGTGAAGCAGGTACGCCGTATCGCTGTACACAGTGCGGCCTCTGGCACGCTGCATGCCACTTTGCAAGCAAGCATCAGAACCCTCGGTGGAGCATGTATCGAGTCTGCTCGTCGTGCGATGCGAAGACACAATGTGGTGTCTGCCAAACAAAGAAAACCAAAGAGTATTTTAGCGCCGCGGCGTGGAAAGCCAGCAACCTGGAGCGAAGAGTGTGCTTACAATGCCAAACAAAGACGCGGGGTCATTGGACATGCGCCCAACGTCAGAAACGCCTGCCCATGCGACAGTTTTCAACCTTTTCCTCAAAGCGCCCTTCCAGTCAAGATGGCACTCAGACATGCAATGCCTGTTGCACGGTGCTGACACAGGCTGCTGTGCGCAAGCGTGCTGCCATATCCAGCACGTT
>Ga0126342_10021545_pt1 | contig 10732 bp, 14 predicted proteins | sample Cyp1metagenome_FD_92528 | JGI IMG/M metagenome (GOLD analysis project Ga0126342, IMG submission 92528) | Coral microbial communities from Lord Howe Island, Old Settlement Bay, Australia - Cyphastrea 1 metagenome | ecosystem: Host-associated > Invertebrates > Cnidaria > Coral ... | reverse complement strand
TGGTTCCTCCTGCTTCGGGCTGGGGTTCCGGTGCTTGTCTCCCTTCTTCTCCCTTTTTTTTGTGTGCCAGACAGTTCCATGAATTTTGAATTGCACATGACCTTGGTGGAAACATGCGTTGTTGCTGTTTGGGGTCTATGCTGGTGTAATTTTTGAATGTTTTTGCATTTTTTTGCTATAAATGGAAAAAAACTAGCCATGGCCATAACCAGCAAAAGATTAATTGATCATGTCATGGATGGGTGCTGGGAAGACGCCGACTTTCGCCGGCCAGTCGACTGTCAATGCTCCAAAAAACGGTAACCCCCAAGAGGTATTCCGGACCCCAAATAGGTTTGTCTGAGAATAGGGTTACCCCAAATGTCCAGTTGGTTTATCATCATTTTCCCGATGAACATGGTGTAACATGGTTGTTTGGGGTAGAATTCAGCCAGTGTAGTCCCTTCATGTGTTCCAGAAAAGACGAGTGCGCCAACTTCAGCCAGGTTGCCACTCATTTTAGCCTTGCAGAAGCCAGCTCCTAAGATTCAGCGCTTTGCACATAGAATGTCGAGCAGAGCGTTGTTTGGCATGTTTTTTTTGAACTGCCGAAATGATGAAGATCAGACATTTTTCAAGACTCGAACATTGAAGAGGACGAAAAACGAATGGGTTTGCCAAACAAAACTAGTACTATATCATAGTACATCCCCCCATCTAATGCTTAAAAGTTTTAACAACCCTATTCTCCCTGGATCTCCTCCATGCAGCAAAGTGAGGGTCGTGCAGTCCAATCTGCAGCCGGCATGGAGGCGTTATCGCCAGGACTGGCACCAAGTCTTACCTCTGTGGCGTTTTGTTGTGGTTTTTCAAAGGTTGATCTTGAAATCCAACCAATTTTTGTATATGATCTATAGGCATCTATAGGATCTTATAGGCCTATGGGATTATTGTAAACAACCAATTTTTGTATATACAACCAATTTTTGGTAATATACAACTTGAAATCCACCCAATTTTTGTATATGACCTATAGGCCTATAGAATCTTATAGGATCCTATATGCCTGTCTATGGGCAAAAAAGTCGTCGCAGGGCTGCAGGCTTTTTCACTCATCGACTCTGCACCATACGTGGAGGATCAGACTTGGATCCAACACATAGATCTACATCAAAAACTCAAATGGCACGTTCCCAGCCACTTAACCAAGCGGCACGGCTTGGCACTGTGGAGGCTGTCTTCTTGCAGCGGGATGTGGATCGGAGGTTGAGATTGCGCTAGGCTGAGGTTTTCAATGAACAATGAGCAGCGGAGACTGCGGGAGAAACATCGCGCTCCGGAGGAAACTGAACAAATTGTCATTGGGTGACCATGCAATTTCATGCATCATATTTGGTGTGTACACCCATGGGTTTGAGGAAAATTAAAACCATTGTAACTAAAAGGGCAAACACCTCGGTTTGGCCGAGGCACTCTCAAAACACTGTAAATCATAGGTCATTCTGGCCTGAAAGATGCAGGTAAGGGACTTGTGCATCATTGCGCAAATGATCCTGAACCCTGACATACTAAAGCCGTAAAACCCAGCCCAAATCCAAAACCCTATACCCTAGACCCTAAAAACCCTGAAAAAGAAGCAGGAAAACACCCTATATAAACGCTAAACGCCTAAACACTAACCTCCTGATGTTGGGCGAAATGAGGTCTCTCGGCGTAAGTAAAGCATGCCAATTAGCCAAGATGGCAAGATTGAGATTCTTCTGCATGTACGTCAAATCTCTTATGGAACCCCTCAAATATGTTCCGAGAATCCAGGACATGTTGGTATATGAGTTGTTAAAGCGATGTTTTTCATGCTTTTTGAACTGATTTTGATAGTGATACCCAAAAATCTTGCCGAACAACACCTGCAGAAACCAGTCACTGTCGTTCGCCCCTGAGGCTTCACATTATCCGCTGGAAGATGATGAACACCATGGCGCAGGTGAGGATTGTTCAACAGCCAATGCTAAAACTGCGGGGAATCCACAGCTTTCCGAATGTAGGGCCCATGATTTTCAGGTTGACATCTATTTTTTTTGGTAATCGACAGCGTTTTGGCGACGCTCGGCAGGTTCACTACTGTCAAACGCTGTTCCCTGGCTGCAGATACCGTGCAATTATATGTATATATATTATATATATATGTATCATCAAATCACATATCACAACATGACCTTTCTATCAATATAGATATCATTTGATATCTATAATATAGTAGATACTTATTTGATAGATATTTCAGCATGTTTTTCTGCATATCAAATATCCATATATCAGATTTCCAGATATTTCATGATATGTCCACTATTGAAATATCGTTGAAATCTCCATCCAACTCCTGATATCCAAAAAACATACCTTCCAAGAGGGGAAACGGGGACCCTGGTGACGTTTTCCCAGGCAACGCTTGGGATTGGCTGGCTTGTGGTTGGCCTGGGAGCCCAATGGTTGGACCTCAGATACTTGGCACATATTGGCCCAGTATTAGCTCGCCATGTATATGTTGAATATATATATATACATTGATACATATATATATATATATGATATGTATATATCAAATCATATGTGTTGTTGTTGTTGTTGTTGTTCAAATCATATGTGTTGTTGTTGTTGTTGTTGTTGTTGTTGTCGTTGTCGTTGTCGTTGTTGTTGTTGTTGTTGTTGTTGTGGGTGCTGTTGGTGCTGTTGGTGCTGCCAATGTTTGCATCCATTTGATGGATGTTTCACGGCATACCCATCCCAAACTGACACCCAGTTGATGGATCAATGGATTGGTTTAAGGGAAAATTTACAGGAAAGCCCCATATTTAATGGGAAAATCTATGGTTTCCTGTAGATTTTCCCTTAAACCAATCCATTGAATGGATGTTTCATTTTTTCTAGCAGATTATTAAATTTCGGGAGATACCCGACAATTGATCAACCAAGAAGTACATGATTGTTAATCACCATTATATCCGAGACTACCGCTATCAACCCTGGATTCATAATTCATTTGGAAGTCTGTATGCGATATGAACGCTCGGAAACCCTGTTTCTAAGAACGTGTATCTCGCTCAGGGCATTCCTCAATGTTTACAATCGAAAACCGCTGAGGCAGCGACGTGCCAGTGAGGGGGGTAAAAACATTTTCTTCCCCGGGCCATTCAGCTCCCTCAATAGTTCAACAGTTTGGTTTTCTGAACCAGAGTTCCCAGAAACGCTGAGGGCGACATACCATTGAGAGGGAGAAATAATGTGAGAACAGGTCTTCGATGAATCAACCTCGGATTCCAATTGTAAGTTCGATATACATAATAAATAACCCCAACAGTTCTGCTAGTTTTTTGCAACATATATATAGTTATACTAGTTAATATTAACATATGTCAACTATCATTTAGCAGCAGGGTTGACATTACTGGAAGACGAGTTTATGGATCCATTGGCTGCTGCTAAGGCGTCCAAGAGCAAGGACGTTGCATCACGCTCTCCATCTCCAGCCAACTCGCCAGAGGCCGCTGACCGTGGTTGGTTTCAGCTATTCTAATTCCGGCATATTTATTCCAAATACATGTTTTTAAACGCATTGATATTCCAAATCCTGGTTAGTTTGTGACTCTGGATTTGTCAGCTTAAACGTTGTGGTCGTTAAGTTGTGACCTTTTGGTGAAAGGGGCCGTTGACAGATAGCCGAGCCTGGCCTTAGGTTGGGTGGAGCTCGGCCAAGAGCCATGTCCAGCAGGCTACGGTCCTTTCCGCTTGTTTTATGGGGTCAAAATGATTGAAGTCATGGTAAACAAACAACGGCCCAAAATGGGATGCTTTGCTGAAATTGGCTAACATCTGTTATGTTAAGAAGTGGTTTGTTCTCAGCCTATCATACACGACCGCGGATGGATCGTAGTACCAAGATACGACCAAGGATCATAAATGGGAACATATCGATAGTTACTAATAGCTACATAACTTACATAACCGTTAACATATATGTACATATAGGTATAGATGGATGGATGGGTGGATAGATAGATAGATAGATAGATAGATAGATAAGATAAGATAAGATTAGATTAGACTAGATTAGATTAGATTAGATTAGATTGGATTAGATTAGATTAGATAGATAGATAGATAGATAGATAGATAGATAGATATTGAAATTCCTCGGTATGTCCTTCACGGAGTGCGTCTCCCTTGGGATCGTTTAGGTCGTGAGCCGAGCGTGGCGGAAATGGTGGTTTGCAACACGTGGCACTCCTCAGATGTCTCCCGATGTCAGTGGTCGTGCCGAAATTGACCAATTTTTCTAACATCTTTGGCCAGTTAATGTTGGGTCATGGGAAAAAAACATGGTGTATCTCTGAAAGTGACAAGTCAAACTCGTCATTTCTCCCTTTCAACTCTCTGACAAGCAAGAAAGCAGCGAGTCCAAGTTTTGTGCAGTTGCTGCTTGTGATGAATTCGTTGCTCCATGGCATTTCTTGGTTCAAGCGGTCGATGTGAAAATCACACGTGTGGGTGGCCAAACAGGTTCGCCCGGAAACGCGACAAAGCAACGCCAATGCCATGCCCAGAGCACACTTGGGATGCTGAAGACTCTTTGATCGCTGAGGCCCTTGGCTGTATTTGCTGCTCGATATTAGCATTGATTCAGTCAAGCCAATGGTATCTTCCTGGGCTTCCATTGATTGTGGCCTGACTCAGGGTCCAACATCTCATTCAAATATAGCGAATGATACCCCTATTTTGGTTGATGACCCCCAAGTCTTAGGACCCAATGGCTCATTTCTGCTGAAGTGCTTAACATTAAAAACCATATACAGCAACCCCCAAACAGATAGAAAAGCAACATTTAAACCCAAAAATCGTGGTAAATGACCACAATTTGTGGTAAATTTATGTAAATTGAATCTCTTCTATCTTTTTGGGTGGCTACTATAAGACCATTCTTGTTGCGCCTTGTTTATCGCCGGTAGGTAACAGAGATCCACCACGATGGAGCGTGGAAGCGCCACCGCTTGCCGGCCGGCGTGGCCTCCATCACCGCCGCGGTGATTGGTTTGGTGCTGTGGACTGGACATGGCAGGCACGGGGATGGGGTTGGTGATAGTGATAGGATAGTTTTGATCGTTGATGTCACATGATGTCGCAACAGGGGTGGAATAGTTCCTGATTTTTGGAAAGTGAAACACCATGGCAATAGAAACTGAGGCAATAGCTGAGACCATGAGTGTTTTTGCGGGTGCGTGGACCTAAGGACCTAAGGACCTAAGGCTTAGCCTGAATACATATCAGGCAAAAAGCAATCCATTGAGTTTAGGATGGTGCACATCATTTAACCAGTTTGGATGGTGAACCATTTTTGAGCCTCATGACATGAGGCTCAACTGCTCTGAATCCATCGGTTTTTTAGGACGGCGTGTAGTGAAAATACCGTCCAAATTGAATCCCATCGAGGATGGTTAAAGCTGGTCGATCAGTTTTCCTATGAAGAAATGGTCATTTAAATTGTGGGGTCAATCCCCAATTTTCAGACACCCAAAAGAACGGTTATAAGCACACATTATCAACGAATGAATTTCCCTGACAAAATTTGCTTCGCATCCACTTTGGATTCAGTTTTTTTTTTTTTTTCGACACTTATTTCCCTGCATGAATGGATACTAGTGGATATTAAATCCGAATTGGTATTCATGCGAAATAAATGTGAATATTAATGGACTAGTGGTGGGCATTAATTAATTGGATATTATATTACCCTCCCGTAAACTAACATAGATGTGGAAAACCCACAACTTTTAGATCCCTTGGGCCCTTGGAATGGGAAATCATTGGTTTTCCACATCTATGTTAGTTTACCCTAGGGTACCACTTCGGTAATCAAACGTGGCAACGATCAAAACCAGAGGTTTGAATGCATTTTTACGTGCCACGTTTGATTACTGGAGGGTATTGTCGATCATATTCCCATGATATTCCCATTGATGTTCCATGGATATCCTATCATGGTCAAAAAGATCCAGGACATTCCCATACCCATTACCTATTCCAATGAAGATTTCACTAAGTCCCATGAAAAATCTCATTTTCAATCCCTTGAAATTGATAGTTATCTTAGTTATCTTCCATGAAATCCCTATGATTCATTCCCTAAAAAAGGATGATATCCCCAGTTATCCCATGATGTCCCCAGTTCCGTTCTCCGCGAAACGGTTTTGAACACCGGCCAGGCCCATGGACCGAATAGACGTGGCCGCGGCCACCTGCGAGGAGTTGATCCAGCGCATTCCAAGCAACGGCTCAGAGCTGGAGGCGCTGCGGCCCTTTGGGGACGGCTTAAAAGGGATGCTGACCGAGTTTTAATGGAATTTTATAGGGATATCTCCTTCATTTACTGGGATTTAATGGTTTTTAATGGGACTTTCGAGTGATGATATAGTGATATCTCCTTCATGAAAAAAGGGATTTTTCTATGGTTTTGTTCATGGATTTTTCGGACTTTCTGACTGTGGAAAAAAAAGGGATTTCATGGGATTTAATGGATTTTATCATTAATTGATTTTTCATGGGACTTTCTGACTGATTTAATGATTCCATTGAGATCCCCTCTTAAATTCCAATAAGATGTCAGAAAGAGTCATGAGCTTTTCCATTGTCAATCCCCAGTGATATCTCCCTGATATGGGATTTCATGAAATTGATCCTAGTATAAATGGGGTTTTCTGACTGATTTAATGGGGCTTTATTGGGATCTCACTGGAATCCTGGGGATATTTCATGGGAAGCCTGGAAGATTTTCATAAAGCTGTAGGGATAACCATGAGGCCCCGAAAAAGCTATGGTGAGTCCTCTATCCACGAACAGTTCACTGGCGGTTCACTGCACTTCCATAGCAGGAGACTGATGGGAATGCAATGGGAATATAACCACCATGGGATATAATCTTAGAAGGGATATATATATATATATAATATATATATATAATGGAATAATAATTAGGATATTACCTCTGAGAATCAAACATGGCAATCTAAAATCATACGTCGATGGAGATTGATTTTCCAGCAAGCTTTTTTGCGGATTACCAGAGGGTAATTGGAATCGGATATACCAATTAACAAATGGATATTTCCATTAACTGGATTATTTCCATAATCGGTTTGATGCCAATAATCCAGTAAATTAACAAACCGATATGCAAAAGCCACCATGAATGATTCGATCATTTCCCGAGGGGGATTGTGAGAAAACTGGACCAGGATTGTTCCCCCCAAAAAACCAGGCATCTTCAGGTCAGGTAGCTGATTTCATATGAACAAATACCCTAGTAAACTAACATGACGATGTGCAAAGCTGCCGGTTTTCTCAGGAACATCATCTTCAAATGGTGGCTTCTCCACATCGAACTGTAAGTTTACAGGAGGAAAATATGGGGATTCCGGCAGAACGCCAGGTTTGGGGCAAGAAATTTGTCTCCGATGCCGTCGAACATGCCAAGGGCTGCTTAGCTTCACAAAGCTGGCGAAACTTTTGGTAGGTTATGTAACGTACATTCGTGAATCATCCACTTTCTTGGTTTCTTCCATTTCCATTTCACACAGCCAGTCTTGTTGGTCGATTTGCCCATTTGGCTCAGTTGCAACTCTCATTTTCGGATCATTTTGGTCGTTCGTTTCCCTCCTTGTGCCTAGGTCTGCCGGACCAGCCGCTGCGGAATCTGAAGGAGAGCGGCAGCCAGTTTTTTCGAAAGACGCAGTTCTGTTCACACGCAGCACACCGTTGGGATAGCAATGAAACATTGGGATTTAACAATGAATCTGATCAAACCTTTGGGATTGAACTCTTCAAAACAGTGATGATATCACTATGGTCATCATCATAATATGGCTGTGGGTCCATCTTGGGCCAGGATGTGTTCTACCAGGAAATCCAGGAGACATCGGAGGATTATCCCTTCATCCGCACGGAGTGTGTGATTGACACCGTTCAGGCCACCACCTATTTGATGGAAGGCATCGTGAATTTGTATCGTGCCATTGACCAACGTGGCCAGAAGTGCGTGAGCGATGGCCGAAATGACGTGCGCTGTGCTGTGAATGTCATCGGCTTCATCACCTGCATGTCCTGGGTGGCTGCCTATCTGAGCCTGGCAGCCTCTGCATGTGCTCAAGCAGTGAACCCTGGAGCACTCTGTGCTGCGGATTGGACCACCATTGCAGGAGCCTTCGGGGAAATCGCATATGCTGGTGCTGGGGTGCGACAGGATTGCAAAATCTATGGCAAATGGGCAAAACGCAAGGGCTATGGGTTGTCTACCACACGCAGGCGGGGCGTAGCTTTCCAATAGCTTAACTTCTATCAGAATAATGCGATGTCGGTGAACCCGCTCCAGGGTTTGACCAAAGTCGAGGTAAAAAAAAACATGGTGCCTTTACCGTCGCAACCTGCACCATGGCAAGGCCTTATTTGCGCTTCTTCCCTGATGCACGCCGGCTACAAGGCCCGGCCCCAGTCCCGGCCCCGGCCCCGGTCCCGGCCCACCCAGACCGCCGCCAGGGACACCTCCATCAACAGCCGATGCAGCCAATGCGGTACTTCCGGGGGATAAGATTGAAACGATCTACAAGTTTGACTTGCTGAACTCCGTAGCTGTGCTGCAAGGATCTGAGAGCTACAAAGATTACTGTAAGAAGATGTGTTCTTCCGGTGATTTTACTGTAATGATTCTTTAGGCAATAAATAGGGATTTGACCAACATCAATGTGGGAAATTCAAGTCAGCCGTAGAAGTGTACGATCAAATTAGTTCAGAGGCAGCAAATTATGGGTGAGGTTCCCAATCTCACAACCATCCTCCAGGGGCATAGGTGCACCTTTGGGAGATGAATTTTGCATCACCCTGAGATGGTTGGAGAACCCCCTGTCTAGCGCGAGGCTTGGGTAAGGTTCAAATGGCAGCACGTTTTTCTTCTTTCAAGATCCGCAGGCACGGAGATATCGGAAATTTGATATCACTGCATGTGTGGCTGATGCCTTCCAAGCTGCCACCTGGCACAAAAGGATGGGTGGCGGGGTTGAGAGACTTGGTGATGTGAAGAAGGTTGAAGTACTGAATAGAAGTACCACGATTCTTGATAAGATTTAAGTGTTTCATTTTCTTGGGGGTTGCAAAATGTGGTTTGTTCGTTTTTGCCAATGGAGTTGATTCCTCCCTTTGTTGGCTCGGACGGGAAAGTCAGACAGCCGAGCTTTGAGCACGGCCTTGTCAATGTATGGGGCATCCCATGGGCACATTTTAGAGAGTTTTTTCTGGATTTTGGCCATCAAGTGCACACACAAATCATGTCCTTGGCCAAGCAATCTTTAATTACAGCCATTATGATCAATATTATGATCCAACGTCACTAAAGCATAGAAAATCTGTTGACGCACCAATCCCAATGGGTTTTCTTGGGAACATCTGCAGAAGTCCCCGGATCAATTTGAGGCTAAAAAGATCTATGGTAACCATGGCTTCACCATGCTTTCCTGCAGACTTTCCCAAGAAACCATCCATGGAACCCAGGGAACCGCCAGGGAACCGCCAGGGAGGAGCCCGACCAAGGCGTCTTTCCTCATTCGTGCCTTGTTGCAGATCAGAGATTCAGCCCAAGCCTGTCCAGATCCAAGGCCTCCCCAAATTTCGGGGGAAGCTGCCCTAGGTGCCCTAGGTCCAAGGGCTGGGCCCGGGGCGACAGCAAAGATGGTTTATGAATGTGTATGACTAGGTGAATTCTATGTTTAACTATGGATGTTTATGGGATGTTTATGGTAGATATAGCTGTAACTATAGTTCATGTTATTTTTCAAGCAAGTTGTTGCTGGGGAGGCCAGCTTGTCCCAAGACCTGCCAGGAACTGTGCCATCAACATCATGAATGTGATCTCCTCCTTTTCATGGATCTCGCATTTTTCGTTCCGAGCTCAGCGTTTTTTTTTTCCATGTTTTTGTGGATCAAACTTCAGGGCCCCTCCGTTCAACCAATGGTGGCGCACGCTGAGGGTGCAAGCTGTGGACGATTGTGCCACCTTGGGCTCACAAGAGGCTCGCTGCGGCGCGGAGATTTCAGCCTTGATCGCTGCCTTGATGATGTCACCTGCTGCTGGCTATGCAACCACCTCGGCACCTTGGCCGCCATGTTATCTTTGTTGCATTTGGTGCCACTGGTGATTTTTCCAAAGTTCAAATCCAAGAGATCTCCACATCCAGTGATGGACCCGGAAATGGGGAAATGTTTGCCAGCCCTCTGAGGATTGTGCTAAAAACCCGGATCCGAAATATGAGTTGCTACACGAGCCAACACCTTGAATTGAAGCGACCCGGTTCTGCGCAGAGTGGCAGATGGTTTGAGTAGGGAAATTCCTGAACAGCACAATACTAGTTGGCTAAAATATTGGAGAATGAACATCTCCAGGTTCCGCCCCTTGTGGGAAGACTTTCCCTATATGTAATAATAATAATAACAACAACAATAATGATAATAAGAATAATAATGATAATTATATATATATATAATATAATATATAATAACTATATAATATATAATATATAATATATAATATATAATATATAATATATATAATATATATAATATATATAATATATATAATATATATAATATATATAATATATAATATATATAATATATATAATATATATAATATATAATATATATAATATATATAATA
>Ga0126342_10021544_pt1 | contig 10732 bp, 12 predicted proteins | sample Cyp1metagenome_FD_92528 | JGI IMG/M metagenome (GOLD analysis project Ga0126342, IMG submission 92528) | Coral microbial communities from Lord Howe Island, Old Settlement Bay, Australia - Cyphastrea 1 metagenome | ecosystem: Host-associated > Invertebrates > Cnidaria > Coral ... | reverse complement strand
ATGTAAGTATGTAAGTATGTAAGTATGTAAGTATGTAAGTATGTAAGTATGTAAGTATGTAAGTATGTAAGTATGTAAGTATGTAAGTATGTAAGTATGTATGTATGTATGTATGTATGTATGGTAGGGTAGGTAGGTAGGTAGGTGGGTAGGTAGGTAGGTAGGTAGGTAGGTAGGTTAGGTAGGTAGGTAGGTAAGTATGTAGGTATGTAGGTATGTATGTATGTACGTATGTCTGTGTATGCGTGTGTGTGTGTGTGTGCGTGTGCGTGTCTGCATGTCTGCATGTATGTATGATGTAAGTATGTAAGTAAGTAAGTAAGTATGTAAGTAAGTAAGTACGTGCGCAAGTACGCAAGTACGCAAGTACGCAAGTACGCAAGTACGTAAGTACGTACGAAGTACGTAAGTAAGTAAGTAAGTAAGGAAGGAAGGAAGGAAGTAAGCAAGTAAGTAAGTATATTTTTCAAAATTAGTTATTTATCTACGTATTTACAAATGTATGTTAAAGACCGTACCGTAGAGTACAGTACTGTACCGTATGTCTGTTTGTGGGCATATGTCGTGTGTGTGTGTGCGTGTTCGCTGGCATTTTTGCACTTGGTGATCCATTGTCATTTATACTTCCTGATCCTTTCCACATTGTGGGAATCCAAGTGTATAAAGATGTGGAATTCTGTAAGGCAAAGGTGAATTTTCTTGTACAAATGTGCGCAGTAGGTCCATTGCTGTTCTGTAGACGGACCTGCCTTTTTGCAAACTTTCGAGCCCATACCATGAGCCAAACACACTCCCACCCTTGGACCCCTTGGGTGAAAGAAAGGAAAAGAAAAAGGAATAAGTTCGGAATAAGATTCATTCAGGCAACTAAATGTCCAAAGGATGCAACTCCAAAGATCATGAAAAAGCTTCCGACGCATCGGCCCAGCTTGCTCTTAGGAGCTATGTCGCCGAACCCAACGGTTGAAAACGTTATCACTGCCTCACCAAGGTCACAAAATGTGAATGTTTAGTAGCATTGATATAGCCTGGTGGTCTTGGTATAGCATAAATAAACATGAAGACCAAAGTTGCAATGTTTACAGGCAGACATGCACTCATGCAAAAGGTTGTTGTTTCTTCAGCAAGTGCAGCAAGTGTTTCAGCAGGTGTTTCACTATCCCGCTTGACCTTTTGCAGCTGGGCCGCCATGTAAAGCGCGCTGTGAATATCAGTCTGGTAACCTCCAGTTACTTTGCACTGAGGGCCATCTATGCAATTGGCAACGCGTGTACTTCCATAGGAGCAGGTACAGCTCTCCTTGGCTTTCGATTTGGCAAACCCTTGTGTGCATGTGTGCCGTTTTTCTCAGAAAATGCAGACTGCTGGGTCACTGAATGCAGCAGGCATCGTAGTGGGCAAAAAACATGACCCAAATGAAAATAACGAGGCCCAGGATGATGACAGACGACAAGAGAGGAAGGTACTTGCTCGGGTACCTGCTAGGTGCTGGTGAAACTTCAGCTCTCCAAACGCCACTGAGCCAACCACAGAAAGACTCGGCTCTGAAATCTGAGTATCCCATTGCATCCACTGGTTGACCATCATTTTAACAAAAATTGCCACAAATTGCCATAAATTGGGTATACCTGTGGCAAAAACCTCATTTTCAGACACAGAACTCTTCTTTCAACATATGTCAACTAAGTAGCTTTGGCTTCTTGCCATCGAATCTCAGTCTCTCCCTTAAGGCAGCCAAGGTGGTGTCAAGCCGAATTTCAGTTCTGCGGATCCTGGATGACGCAGGACGCAGTGATTCACCACTTGAAATTGGTGGGCTGCCATGATGAGAAAATCTGAGACATGCACAGCAAACAAGCTGCTGGCATAGGATTGCATACGTGTTTTTTTGATAAAAATAAATCTAATCTAGGTCCATCTAGGTTCACAAAATGCACAAACACAATTACACCTCCGATTTGTGAAGATCGGGGCTGGTGTATGCCATTCATTTCTGTCAAAATGTTGGGTTTACCATGCAAATGACAATCAAAATGGCGATCCCAGAGTCGCTGCATCAAAGACATCTGTTGCCACATTGGTAAATATAAGGGCACCAAGCAGGACGTAAACCGTCAGAAATGTCTGGGCGTTGTAGCTTGGATGAACCGCATCGCCATATCCTGAAGTTATGGATCGTACTATAAAGATACAATACATTACATAACATGTTAGATGTTCACGTACTCAACTCTACACCACTGATCTAGTGCTCATCTTGACTCATCTTGATTGAACTTTGGCAAGAAAAAATGTCAAACCTTGGGGCTCCAGCCAATTGTTGTAATGATCTGCGCCAGCATATACACTGCGGTCTCTGGCTGAGCACCTTCTTGAAGCACGAAGAATGCAAAGCCAGTGGTGAGGAAACCCAGGAGAAGCAACCTGATTTACTTTGAGAGGATGTGTAGGCAATAAAAAAGTTTCTATCTATGTAGATCTATGTAGTATCATTGAGAATCAATTACAATCATCTGAATATTAAAGAAAAATTAAATGATTTTCAACGATCACAAGGGCACTTGCAAAGTTGAAATGTGTCGAGAGGCAAGTTTGTTAGCCTAGGGAATCGCACATAGAACGGGCCGACTGAAATGACTGGAATGAATGGCTGCTTCATCTCGGTGGTTTCCATAGCACGCGATGCACGCGGAGATGCATTGGGAGGGCGAGTAAATTGCGGCCCCTAAATGCTGCTGATGTGATAAGCTGCGGTAAATTGCGGCCGTCAATGCCGTCAGTCAATGGCGCACAGAAAGGCACGGCAACTTGACAAATAAAAAGAAAAACCATATCTCACCAAGGGTTTGACGAAGTACACGGCCATCCTTGGTGCCTTGCCAAGATCTGCCGAGAAAAAGACAACATCAGGAGTGCGACATTAGCAGTTCGTGAATCAATTCGAATCTCTTGTGAATTTCTGCCCGTCTCCACCTTGTGACCTCAATTAGCTATAGCCAATCAGACGCCTGGGCTGCATCTGGAAGACGTTTCAATGTTTTTGGACCACAGGATACCACAGGATACCACAGGTTATATTTGCCTTCAAGTCAAGTTGACTGCCCCTGCAAGCAAAATCCATCGCATTGGGGCCCAACACTTGTGAACCCCAATTTAACCTGTCAATGGTCTATTGAGGCAGTTCAGGCAAGCTATGCTTACCTCGTCTGAATCAGTGCAGCTGCGGTGCGCTGAATTGTGGCTGGCAACACGGAGAACCACTTGCACCGTGGTCGCCGGGCCCGCCCGCCCAAGTACAACTCAGGAGGGGTCACTTTTGCTACCCTGGAGCCCAGTGATGCGAAGCGTGCCCGCATCATTTGCAAATGATATTACAATCCCATCCCCTAATATGTCCCCAAAATGTTTTAGACCCAATACGTAAGAGTGGCATGTGTATCTAATTTTTTCGGCAGCAACTGTGTACAGCACACACCTGGTTTCACTTGAAAAGTCGTGGTTTTGACAGTTTGATACAGACGCGGATCTTTTCCATCTTCCAGGATGTTGGCGCATCAGATAAGTCGCATGCGGCACACGGCCATGCATCGCGAGGTGCAAGTCAGTCAAGTCAGCGAGGCTTTCCGTCTGGATGAAACTGCTGGTCCAATTTTGTAGCAACCGCACCTATCATGGCCGCCCAGTCTATTGAAATTGTAGCCTTGGGAGGCTTGGAAGCCTGTGCTTGCCTCAGCGGCCTGGCAAACTCAAGGACTTGTTCAACCATAGCCTCAGCATTTCCGGTGGCGTCAAGTGACAGGAAGGCATCCTGAAAAACCTCATGCAGGGCATCAATTTCTGCAGCATCTCGCTCTTCGAACGCCTTCACTCTGCTGATGTCATCCATCTCAGATAGGCCCAGTCTTTCATCTCCTTCTCGATGGTCGCGCTGCTTTAGTCTCAACAACATTTCGTTTTGTGGGCATGCCAGCTTCACAACTGCCACCAAATTGCATCCCACCACGCGCTGAAATGTTGGCAGTTCTGCTGGCCGCAGTCCATCAACGATGATGCCAACTGTCTCAGGGCTCGCCCGCAGACCTTCTGCAACGACTTTGTGCAGCACATCCGTCAAGCGACTGAAGGCCACTTTGCGGCGACGCCGGTCTGCCAGCTGCCTCCGGATGCTGCTCAAAAACGGGGAGCCCTCATGGGGCGTCACCAATCGAGCGAGCTCACCCGAAGAAACATGGACAAAGCCAGGCAACTGGGCCCTTAGCCACGGCACTGGCTGTGTGGAACTGGGAAATATTCGGAATATTGATGTTGCAAAGAAATGCAAAGAATAGATCTTGTGGAAAGGATTGTGCAATGCCACCCTGTGGAGTGAAGTGAGAACACCACGCACTGACACATCTTTTCAAATCATCTGATTTGCATGTGTGGCCTAAGGCCCAACCAAATGTATGAACACACACAAGGAAACACCAAATCATGAACCATCCGAAACCATCAATTCCTCAATCATTGCAACCTTGGAGCTGCAAAAGCCTGCCAAGAGTTGTTTTCCCGCTGGCAGGTCCGCCAAACAATGCCTTTGCTCAAAGCACGAAACGGCTAAGATCCAAATCTGTTGAGAGCCGCTAAGCCATGCACGCAGCAGGTCACGGTGTGGCTGCCTGGAGACACCAAGCAGAATGGACCCCTGAAAATTTAGCGGGATCTGCATGATCTGAGGACGCATGGACATGGGATCTTACAGAGCTTTCGGTTGTTTCCATTATATATTCCATTACGCCAAATAGTGAGTTTTCCATTTCCACGATACGTTTCCAAGACATTCCAAAACTGTGCCTGGCCTCTCTCCTCGCTTCCCACGCTTTTGTCAATGTCTCCTGCTTGGAGGCTTCTGTCCTGGAACTGCCGGTCAGACCGTGCTACCAGGTCTACCAGGTATTAACCATCCACAACTCTTGGCCTACGCAGCCAAAAAGTGAGGAAACCCTTCCAAGGGCTGATCAAAAACCCTGGTGGACATCAGAACTGGCAATCCGATCACCCCAGAAATGGTTCCGTGATGTTCCGTGGCTGATCCATCCCCAAGTCTGCGTAAGCACAACTTGTGTGCCTCATGTGCTTGGATTCGAGGGGAGCGAGAGCGAGCACGGGGACTAGTCATCAACACTTGCGTCCTGAACGCAACACATTTGGTGTCATGCACATGCAGTCATGATTCCATCATGGTGTATCATACACATATGTATTCGAGGCTTACCTTACTGTACCTGTGTCATCCTGTGTCATTCTGTGTCTGTGAGTGTCCTCATGCATGAGTGGAGGAATCAATAAAATGGAATTCTGACAACGGCAACGGAAATCTACCGAGTCTTTGTTCCACCTCAAACAGCCCTCCATAAGTCCATACGCAAATGGTTTGAGCTGAAACAGCTGCAGCTTGAGAACTCCATGATACTCCATGCACCGCCAGGACCCCGTTTGGCTTGTTTCGGCCTCTGGAGTGAACTTGGAAATTAGGAGTCTGTCTGAGCAGCCTGAGCATATGAGAAAGAGTTGCTGCATGTTACTTTCAAAGGGACCAGCAAGAGTCACTGCCGACATGGGTGCACAATTGGTGCACATCAAACGGAATCCGCGTCCAGCGGATGAAGCTGTGGCAGCTGTGGCAGCAACATCTTTTCCGTTTGAAGTTCCTAAGCTCTCTGAGTCTATGCAGGCCTCAGAGGTGGACTTCAAACGCGGGCTGTTAGGGTCACTTCGGCATGGCACGGCCACAGCTGAGAGACACACGTGGAAGAGCCGAAGGACGGCTCCAGGGGAAGACACACCTTGAGCACAGAATCCCAACGACTCACCACTGAGCCCATTCCGAAGTGCATTTCTGCGGCCTGTCATCTCTCCGAGTTTGCCACCTCTTCTGTTGTCTGCGGTGTCTTTTGCCTGGCCAAAGGAGTTGAACATATGGTTTGCAGCCAGCTTGGAGCAAAATCCCAGGCGGCCAAATCAGCTGGTTTTGCAACCTTTGGATCTGCAGGAGTTGCAGTTCCTGAATTTGGCACGCCTGGCATATGCTGCAACTTCGGCATGCTTGCAAGAAGCATAGACATCATTCTAAGATATTTATAGATATTTCATATGTTAGTATCTGTGAGACTCCGAAAATATATTCAATCTATCTCTGCGAATCGCCAAGATCAAAATAGTTCGAAAGTAGTTCAAATACTTTTAAATCAACTCCATGAACGTTACCGCCCGTTTGGACCATGCGTCACCTGCTGCTGGAGTTGTTGCAGGTGTTGCTGCTGCATCTGTTGCATGTGCTGCTCGAATTGGAGCTGCTGCCTGGACAGGAAGCGGCTGGGAAATCCCCATCAAAATCATCAAAAATGGCGATTTGATATTGGGAAAATCAGATGATAGCTGAGGGATTTTCCATGATTTTCCATTGCCAAATAGTTAATGATCAAAGGGTAAGAATTCCCATAGACCACCACCCCTGTCTCAGGCGCTGGCTGCTTCAGTTCTTGCTGCTGGCCTGCTGCATTTTCTAAATGGTTCTGCAGACTGAAGAGATGCAGCCACCCCGCCACCCTGCCTGACAGGTCCTGCCGCAAATTGTGTATTATGACCTTCAGCTGGCATCATTTCAACAGGGTCTCTGCAACTTTAAGGCTGGGCTGGTGACATCCTTCTTGATGACTTCATCAGTCATTGAAGTGACTTGTTCCTGCGACTAAGGGATGGGAGCCTCGCTTGCAGAGCCATTTCCACTATGCCAAACACCTATGGCAGTTGGGCCAAATTCCGCTCCTCCAACTGCGCTCCTTTGCGCACAGCTCGGACCAGAAGTTCCCGCCTGGAGGATTGCTTCAGCTGACACACGTTCTAATAGGTTTTTGTGGCGGCTTCCTGGGACCCAAACTGCCGCACACACGCCTGCTGCACCTACGCAATCGTGAGTTGCAGTACCCAACTGGAAAGAAAAAGTCCAAGGCCAAGCCAAGTCTAGCAGTCTAGCAAATCTAACACAGCTTTTGGTTCCGGGTTTTGTGTCGCCCTTGACCCCAAGTCCAGCGCCTCAGAGAGTTGGCTATGCAAGGCTTGTATTGAGTGAGCATCTGGCACCTGAGTTGGGTATCGCTCCAGATCTGCGCACAGGAACCACATACTAGTAGATCATTTGGAACAATCTTGGATCTGAACTAGCTAAACCTTGTAGTCTTGTGGGTTAACTACCGTCGGGTAATTTGTTACATAGCTATGGAGAATCGCCATTTTCAAGAGGTCAACTGTAGCTACGTCGCAGCTACGTTCCAAGGCCCACGGCATGTTCACTGCCTTGGTGCCAAAGCGGGTGAACAGCATTCAACACCTACTAATTATATAACATATATGCATATATAATTATATCTATATAATATTATATATATATATAAATATTATATAGCTTCAACAGAAATTGCACCAGTAGTGCTGCGCATCTTTTTCATCTCCAGTGAGCCCCAAGTAGTTTCGCAGAACTTGACTCAGCTCAGCCCAGTGAGACACACGGGCTCATGGACTTCAGAAATTAAAATTGGTTCCAGTCTTCTCAGGGACCCGTCGGGACCAAGCCTGCCAGTTGAGAATGGGATGCAGCATCCAAAGGGGAAAAAGAGCAGGACCATGAGCTCTAAATGGGGGTTGACATAGGTTGATGCTTTTTTTCATGCCAGGGGGCCATGCCGGCCATGCCACACACACTGCCCTGGCCTGAAACCCTTGCATCAGCTGGCGGTTTTCAAGCTGAATGACCTGGTTCATCTCCAACTCCAGTGAATCACTATAACCGGGGCGGGTCCAGCTTAAACAATAGCCATCCTATGCCATCCTAATCATCCTATGCCATCCAATGCCATCCTGACATACATCACTATCATCACTGCATTGCGTTGATCTGGCTGGAAGATGCTGGAAGATGCTGGAAGATGCTGGAAGAACTGTACAGCAACCCTGCCTCACCAACCACCTTCAACTGTGATGCACTCTCAGTGACATTGAAACTACCTGCACGTTGATTGCACCCACAATGGGGCCCGGTAAATACTACCACACACTGCATCCATAGCTGTTGAAGTTGTGCAAGACAAGAAACACCCACACACACACAGACAATGCCGACGCCGCACCAAAGTTATGTCACACTCACTTAGGAACTCAACAAGAACTTGAAGCGTCCTCCTGTCCTCTGCCTCTGATCCAGCTCTGTCCATGTCAAGTTACTAAGTTGGTGAAGATACAAGAAGCACAGACTAATGCGACCGCCTCTGAAAAGGTCATTTAGATCGGCACAGAGGGCTGTCAGGCCACAGAAGGAGCCAGTCATGATTGTGAAGACCAAGCGCAAGCCTTGTCGCGACTTGGCACTTGGCAGCGTGGCGTCGCTCAGACGAGCTGAGGCTGGTGCGTGTTGAGTCCTCCGGCCTCTCTGCCAGAAAGCGGCCTTCGGATTGATCAACCTGGCAGCCGGCCGGAGAAGGTATAAAGGGTGGCAACGTTTGGCACTTTGTTGCTGCATGCCATAAATGAAGAATTCAATATGCAATCAGTGCGTGATTTTGGGACAACCTCTGCCATGATGGGAAATGTCCACCTCGATTAGGAAACACAGCGTGATCGAGGATGCAAGAAGCGCCAAAATGACCTCAGTGTTGAGAGATCTCAGAAGATGTCAAAAGGTCTCTTGTGTGCTTGCCCTGCAGCACTGAATCTGCACTGAAGGGCAACTAAGGTTCAAGCCCAGTGAAGCGGTGGGAACCTTTAGCTGGCTATCAGGGCTGTCAGGGCTGTCAGGGCTGTCAGTCTCTGACTTTCACATCTGAGCCCACGGCGCTGTGTTGATGGAAGAAAGCCGATCCGAACGAAAGTCATTTAAGCGGGACACCCTCACAGCCACATCATCTCTGACAGACATGACCTTGGCTGCGGCTGCAACACTCCCTCCGCATCTGCGGCACAACAGGATTCCCTCAAGCATTCCAGTGCAGGGCTGAACCTGGCCATGATCCTACAGCAAGCAAAAGAGCCATGAAAACTCAGCACCACGCGGAAAAGCGCGGTGGCTGGCGAAGTACCACCAGTGAATTCAAGATGCCCAACAGCTCGGTGTCTGGCCTCGTAAGTTGGGGTTCAAAGGTTATCTCACAGCTAAAGATGAGACTGTAGGTACCTCAACATGCACTCAGACGCTCTCAGACGCTCTCAAGCCCCAAGTCAGCCCTAAGTGCTGTGCACTGTCTGCCTCTGCAAGGCTGCAAGGTCTGCATCTGCGGTGGATTCTGAGTGGATGCGTGCCTCACAATAACAAATTTCATGTGAGCCGTCACAAGGAACTGAGGAACTTTAAGCTTCAAACATTGACTTCACAATATACCATGATGTGAAACAGTGCCATCACGTCATGAGACTCCAGGAGCTGAGGTTTGTACAGCGTACATGTGCAGTAGCTCCAAGCAACGGAGGTACACCGTCATCTTTTCCACATCTGCCTCTGAACCTCACGTGGTGCTGGCACAGATCTTGGGTGCAGCATCATGCACAAGTCAGAAGCTAAGTTCGATGAAAAGATGCGCTCTGCATGGCTCACCCATCTCCAAGTTGAGAAGTACCCAGAACTTTATCCAAGCTCGTTGAGGGATGTGCAGGAAGATCGGCATGAATCCTCAACATTAAGGCCTTTGCAGGCGAAAATCGCGAAAGAAAACAGGATTCGCTTCTTGGAGTCTAGCAGGCCAATCAGAAACATCCATTCTTTCCCATGTTCACGTAGTTCGGTGACAAACTGTTGGAAAGCCAGAGGAAAACGGCTGGAAAGAGTAGACAACTCAAGTAAGCTCTCAACGAAACATTGAAACGAACAAGGCCTGCTGTTGCGCAAATGAGAAAGTTGGGAGGACGATGGCACTGTGAAATCTGAATTCTCATAGGCCATGGCCTGTAGGAGCCGGATGTCACATGCCTAGGTCCACGGAAGCTGGTGAAACAAGGGCTGCATCAATGTGCATCAATGTGCATCAAGAATCCCGCCTCCTTGTTGAGACATTGCCTTAGGAGAAATCTTTGCGATCCCTCTTCTGCTACTGACAGATCCTGCTTTTGAAGTACTTATACTTCTCTGGAGTACTCTTCCCCGATGTCAAACAGAAGCCGCTTGCATTTACTGGAGAACACTATCTGAAACCATTCTTTCCACTCAACTTTGACAACGTCTGTGAACTTGCCATGTGCAGCCACTTCTTCAAAACAACGCCAAAGATCACAAAAATCCGCCGCACTCCCCGGAAACATGCCCTTCTCGGTCAAGATGCCGGATCTCTTTCTGACGCTGGCGCAGCGAGGAAATCGTTAGCGATGTCAAGGTACCAAAAGCGATGGAAAGCGATGCGATGACCTGCCAGAAGCAAACAAACTCAGTGACAAACTCCATCCACTCATAGAGCAATCTGGGTCGGGGACAATTCCATTGGTCGCTGGAGTAAGAGTCACCTGCCCACAAATTCACAGAGAGTGAAACCATGAAACCCACCAAATCACATTGCTTGTGCACAAGAAGCAGCTGCTGAAAAAAAAAAAATACTTCGTGTGATCCCCACCATGACATTTATACATTTTCTTACTGGCAAATCTTCTGGCATTCTATCTGACATATCTTCTGGCATTCTATCTGGCATATCTTCTGGCATATCTTCTGGCATAT
>Ga0126342_10021543_pt1:7500-10732 | contig 10732 bp, 6 predicted proteins | sample Cyp1metagenome_FD_92528 | JGI IMG/M metagenome (GOLD analysis project Ga0126342, IMG submission 92528) | Coral microbial communities from Lord Howe Island, Old Settlement Bay, Australia - Cyphastrea 1 metagenome | ecosystem: Host-associated > Invertebrates > Cnidaria > Coral ... | reverse complement strand
TTCGCACAACTTTCTTTTCTGCGTTGCTTTTCCTTCCTTTGCTGGCACCGTTGTCTTGTCGCTGGGCTTGGGGTCTTCCTTCTCTTTCGCCTGCAAGTCTGGCTGCCCTTCCCGGGCCTCGTGTGTTCCATCTTTGCGTTTCTTTGCTCTTCGCTCTGCGTCCTCTGTTTCGGCGTTGTCCATGTCTTGTTTCCCAAAGAAGGAGGGGTCGGCGGCACCCGGGCGCTAGCCCGTTTTATAGTTGATTCATGTTGATTACCTATTAAAGTGGAGTTTACCATATACCAGAGGCCAACCCACCACCCGCCGGCACGTGAAACGGCGAAACTCGTCCGGTCCTTAGGATTGGTATGCCGGAAAACATCTTTGTTGCACAGCTTGGAGCAAAGAATGTTCCAAGAGGTCACGGTCACCTGCCAAGGCTGGTTGCCTGGTTGGACCGAGGGACCCTATAGCAGAATACTTCCAGGTGAGGGATCGGATGACATCCCCATGTTGGTCATGGCTGAGTTACATGTCGATTGGATATTGCTTGGGGCATATGTTTGTCCTATCAGTAGTTGGGGAAGAGTTGATGCCCTGCCAAATGTTGAACATTACGTGGTAAATGTAGCAAATACAGTGAGACAATCCGAAAAAAAAAGTGCATGGCAAAACAGCAATGAATTTTGGTGCAGTATTCCTGAACTTTCGATCTCTCTACATACACTCAGGAACTGAAAATCCACATGGCACAACACAGCCAGAGGTTTCCTAAAAATGGGGTACCCCCAGTTCTCATCCATTCTATGAAAGAATTTTCCATGAAATAAACCATCCAGCGAGCTTGAGGTATCCCCATGGAAACCACCATGTTACCATCGTGGTTTCATACGTTGAAGGGCATGTGTTGGGATATGGTTCTTTCCAATCAACTCAAATCATTCAACTCAAATCATTCAATAACAACCAATAGTTTAGTAACCCCACAAAAATGATAGAAAACGTTCAAATTACCACTATTCAGTTGCCGTCTTCGTGGGATGTTCGGATTAGGGTATAGTAAATCCCTAATCGGACCCCCTACTTGGAGGATCATCTCACTTAGTATCTGATTAAAAGTCATAGTTACAACCCGATTATATTAATGGGATAACCTCATTCAATTTTTTAATAGGGGAGTGATAGTAATTAGGCTTATTATGGGTTATGAAAACCGCTATAGCAATTAGGGTTATTAACATTTATTTTATTAACCACTTTCAAAAAACGTGGGATGATCCATGATGATCCTACAAAAACTACTTCGATCACCAATTTTTCAGCGTGCGATGTTAGCCTAGGAAAATGATCTCCACATGGCGGATATATTTTCCACATCGAACGAACAACGACCCGGGACCCAACCTCGGGCGCAGGGGCTGGGCCTCAACGAACACTGTTCAGGGATTTTTTTTGGGGAGGTTTCCCAAAATGGGGGATACCAAAAAACCCGAGGTTTCAATACTATGATCTCATGTAGGATGATTTGGGGTACCCCCGCAATTTAGGAAACCTCTCGAAAAAGTGGCGATTGAATCTGCATAATCAATGAACAAACGTGGGTTTCACAATGAAGAATTGGTGGATTTGGCTCACTTAATCTGACCATGAAATCAGAACAGGGGGTAAGTTAACCATGAAACAAATGGATATAGTACCATTGGCATGGATAGGATATGATGTATAACCAGTTTCACAAAAATTGAGAGCATGAAGATATCATGGGGATATGTTAGGGATACAGTGAAGTACAATTTTGGATGACACCAATCATATTTTTGAGATGGGGGGTGTCTGGATTTTTTCAGCTACACCTCCCTATTTATGGTACTTTTTAAAATCGACCGTGATCAAAATTGACAATGGATCAATGGGGGCGTCAAATCTTCGGACCCAGCCATATCTTAATGGCGCCACTGTAGTGAAAACTATAGGTATTGCGGAAAGTCTGACGATTTGTCTGAGGCGGATGGTTTAAAAGTTCGTAAAGTTCAAATATCATGTGTTCCAGTTCCAATGTTCAAATCCTTTCTGAATCCAACCTTATCAAATTGGTTGGTAAATAGGTATCCTGTTGTGGGTTGCAATAATCATTGGTAATATTTATAATAATTGCTCTGTGAAAATGGGGCAACAATGATTAATCTACAATCGTTTGTCAAACACGAAAAAACACCTGTGCAACATGGTAGAAAGGCAAATATTGTTCATGATAGGAACACACATGATTAAAATTAATGATCAAAAGTGGAATCTGAAACCATCAAGGATGAACAATTCCATCATCATCCGTCATCAAATTTAGCAATGGAATCCTGTCAATCGCGAAATAACACGAGAAATCATCCCGTAAAGTCCACATACACAATCATAGACATGGACATCTACATCCATGAAAATGATACATATATGGATACAAATGATAAACATCATGGTTTTCCATCGCAAACTATCAAATTTCCAGAGGATACACCTCCTATTTGGGGATACACATCCACATTTTTGGAGATTATTTTCTGAAAGGCTTTTCCCCATGGTTTTTCCGTGATCTTTTTAGCCCCGGCCTTGGCCATTGAGCCGCACCTCATCGAGGACACTCTTGGGAGGTGGTAAGCTGTTGGGAAGTATTTGTCACCAACCGTCACAGGGTATTCCTCCCGAATGGCCATTTGAATAGGGAAAATGATTATATTGGAATTGGGGATACCATATATTTCAGACAAACCTATTTTATCTTCAGGCATATAAACTGTTCTTCCCTACCTTCTTCGAGGGTCCTTCCAGGCATGCACATGCGATTCAATTTAAAAAAAAGTTGCGAGAATAATGTTGATTTTGTCTAAGGCCTATCTGGGTTCCACTACTGAATCATCTGGACTTCAATCGTGGCGAATCCACTGTCTCAGTTGGTGACTCATACCTTGTTTTAGCATTCTCAAGCGCGTTTGCCCAATTCGTTGATCTGTTGGTGCAATAAACAATCACTAATGGGAAACATAAATATACCATAATATACCTATATATGCGGGTTTGTCTAAAACTAGGGTACCCTAAAATCTCATGGTCAGTCATGGGTCATGATTCAATTTTCCATACCCGCTGGCAATCAAACGTGGCAATGGGAACTCCCTTATCAATGGAGGTTTAATGGGATAATCACCTATAAATGGTGGATTTTTCAATTGCCACGTTTGATTACCGGAGGGTAAAT
>Ga0126342_10021543_pt1:0-2500 | contig 10732 bp, 6 predicted proteins | sample Cyp1metagenome_FD_92528 | JGI IMG/M metagenome (GOLD analysis project Ga0126342, IMG submission 92528) | Coral microbial communities from Lord Howe Island, Old Settlement Bay, Australia - Cyphastrea 1 metagenome | ecosystem: Host-associated > Invertebrates > Cnidaria > Coral ... | reverse complement strand
CCCTGTGGACGGACCATGGTGGTCCAGCGCTTCGTGGCCAAATTACTGGTATTAGGACAGACACAAGATATACAAAGTATGGTGTTGTGCTGTGTAATAGTTTTATATTGTGAAACATTTTGCAGCGTTGTTTCTGGTGTATATATATATACAAATATATATATATATATATATTCATGGTAAACCACCGGCAAGAGGTACGAGATGGTATGAGTATGACCTTGAAAAGGATAATGCGGCATGAAAGATAAGATCTTGACAGGAACATCAATGAATATCCAATGTCCACGTGATTGTTGGTCGCATTCTTGCTACATCCTTGCCCCCTGCTAGCTGCTAGCTGTACCTCAATCAGCTAGATGTGGGTCATGTGTGCTCTCCATTGTTGTTTCAATAGACTGTAAATATGTTGGATTCATGTTATAATTTAGAAGTAAGTAAATTGTAAATCTGATACAAACTGAGGCCCTCTGGTTATAAGTTGGTTTATACCTAGTTATATTCCCTAAAAGCCCTAGATCCTAGATAACCAACCTTATATCCGGTTCTAAACTGAAACTGATCGCCATTTTACAACGCGCCTCGTGCACGCCTTGGGCGTGACGCCTTGGAATTGGCCTGGCGATCCTATCTTATGACACTGGCTGGTGAATATTTATCTCAATTATGGGTAGCACAACCTCATGTAGTCAATCGGGAGGTGTATTGTTCATGACACACTTAGTGATCAATTTGAGGATATGGGGATAGTTGAAGATAGACAATGGGAATATAGAGAAGTGGTCCTATTTAGGTATTGGCCAATAAACCATTGCATTTTTCATGGCACATTTGGGAATAAAATTGAGGATACGATGGGAATATAATTGAGATACCACTCTTGGGGACGGTTTATAGCATCCATAAATTGGTGATATTGGGGATTGTTTCCTAGTGGGTTTACCATATTAGTGGGCATACAATCGGGATAGATAATTTAATGAGAAGATATTTGAGGATATACTGGCCGTATCATAGGAATATGATTGGATCCAAGGGGAATAGAACGTGAATATAAAACGCAATCCATTTCTCAATGTCAAACAATTAGCATGTGTAAATCATATTTGGAAGACTGGAATATATGGCAAATACATTGAAATATAATGGCATATAACTAGCACTGTGTGATATCGGACAATGGAATAGTATAGGTATAGGCGTATCCGACACACAAGAATGGTTCTGCTGTTTTGTGATAGTTGCCCGAATCCTAGCCATCATTCCAGAGATGTTGCAGTGAGGTTGTTATACGTTACTCAGAACATTATAGGAATATTACAGGGTTTACGGAGGATACAGCGGGAAATGTAGGACCACCATGGGTATATATATATATCCTATCTGCAAATAAACATATATATGTTAAAAAAACATGAATACAAACTATATACAATTGTGTAGGTATTAGTATTTATATTTAAACATATACGAACATATACGATATGTATAAATGCACATATGTATGTGTCTATATAAATAAAAAGCTTTATATATATAGTTATCTATATAAATTACATGTTATTTTTGTTGAATATATGTAAAATAAAAGTATTTTATATGAAAATAATGATATGTATAAATATAATATGTGTTTTTTTGATATATAATTATAAATATATATAAATATGTATATTTATATATATATACCATTTATGTATATATATAACATGTGTAGCTATGTATATGTATATATATATATATATATATATAAATGAATTGCATATTCTTTTCCTCACCGTTTAAAACACAACAATATACATTTTCGGGGATGTGGAAACAATAAATTACCTTATAAGACAGCTAAAATGAACATGAAAATCCAAAATGACCCAGAATGAATAGTAACGGATAAATAATAATGGCGTTGCTTGCTTGCAAAGGGAGTGTCAAAAAAAACACCATCCAAGGCTGCAAGGTTTGACAAAAATAAGAATCTAAAAATGCAAGACCTTTTGCCCAAACAAAAAATTGAACTGGAGATACTTCAGGAAATAAACTTGAGAATCCTTTGGTAAAACTGCACGTGCTTTTCAAAACTTAGTATAAGCTGCATCATTTCCCAAAAAACATGTTCCTGCGTTTTCCTTAAGATTTGTCAAGCATCTAAAAAAAATAGTACGTGAATTTGCACGACCTTGGCAAACAGAGGTTCAAGAGTAATTCTCACATATAAAGGATACATAGTTTGATGTCAGAAGACAATAATATATATATATATATCACAAGTAAAACCGAATTGGAAACTCACCCAACAACAGCAACGCATCAAAGTTGGGCGGCGACATTCAAAAAACAAAATCGCAGTCTTGGCTGCTCAGAGGAGATGTGACAATCCCCCCCTCGGCCGGACATGCAGCTCTTGCTGCAGTCGGCCGAGGAAGTGCAGCAAATCACCTCCCTCGGCGACATAAGCCGTCTTAGTCAAGTTCTACCACAAGACACATGCGCACATACAAGC
>Ga0126342_10021542_pt1 | contig 10733 bp, 11 predicted proteins | sample Cyp1metagenome_FD_92528 | JGI IMG/M metagenome (GOLD analysis project Ga0126342, IMG submission 92528) | Coral microbial communities from Lord Howe Island, Old Settlement Bay, Australia - Cyphastrea 1 metagenome | ecosystem: Host-associated > Invertebrates > Cnidaria > Coral ... | reverse complement strand
TTTGCTGCAATTCTAGCAGATGGCAGCGTTGTGACGTGGGGCTATCCAACCTTTGGTGGCGACAGCACCAGGGTCAGCGATCAGCTCAAAAATGTCCAGCAGATTTATGCCACAAACTCTGCTTTTGCTGCAATTCTAGCAGATGGCAGCGTTGTGACGTGGGGATGTTCCGACCGTGGTGGCGACAGCACCGTGGTCAGGGATCAGCTCAAGAATGTTCAACAGATTCATGCCACAGACGAGGCATTTGCTGCAATTCTAGCAGATGGCAGCGTTGTGACGTGGGGCGATCCAGACTCTGGTGGCGACAGCACCAGGGCCAGCGATCAGCTCAAAAATGCCCAGCAGATCCATGCCACAAACTCCGCTTTTGCTGCAATTCTAGAAGATGGCAGCGTTGTGACGTGGGGCGATGGATTCAATGGCGGCGACAGCACCAGAGTGATGGATCAGCTCAAGAATGTGCAGCAGATTCATGCCACACTCTCTGCTTTTGCTGCCATATTGGCAGATGGCAGCGTTGTGACGTGAGGCGATCCATCGAGAGGGGGCGACAGCACCATGGTCACAAATCACCTCAGGCATTTGTAAAGACATGCCCGCTTTTCTGAGTAACGGCTGGAGTGCCTCAGGGTCGGCATCGGTGCGGCAGAACCAAAGGGGCATAGATCATTTTATGATCAATCAGCCCAGACCTGTGTGGTGTTTGCATGCAATGGAAAATCCTGGTTCTGCCGGGGAAACTGGACCCTTCACGAGTTCAGCAAGTCCCTGGCTTGGTGGTTTCACGTTTTCTGGATGAATGAGAAATAATCACTGCATGACCCACGCCGTCACTGGAATGTTGTTTGGAAGTCTCAGCTATTTTTTGCTATCTCGAGGTCAGTGATTATTATTCCGCCAATGAGTATTGGAAAATCTTCCTATATCTTCCCATTCAATCCCATTAATCAGGATTCGCTGAAGATGATCTTTACTGATGTGTGAATTTTCCGGGGGAAATCCACTCCAAATGGGGATTCGATTAAGGGAATATGTTCTTAGAATGGCGGGTAGCGATGGGTCAAAACCATGTGACTGCGGGCCCTTAACCATCCCTGAGGGACCGCTGGGATCTACAAGGCCAGCGAACTCACCAAAACAGTCTATGAAAATTATTTAAAATATTGAAAATATTTAAAATATTTATCCCAACTAGAAATAAGATATAATACTATAATTATACATATATGTCAAACACAGTCAGCACAACTGCTACCTTTGGCGGGCCAGTCTGTGTGCTCCCAGTTCCGGTTCGCCTTTCGAACAGGCCTCCATGGGGCCGCCGCCGAAAAAGGGCAGTGACCGTTGAGCAACTCGTGGTGACGGGCCATAGGAGATCACCTATTCAACAATGGGAAGAACATGGAAAAAACTAGGTACAAATGGAGGTTTGAATGGAAGAATCATCTATAAATGGTAGATTTATGTGGATTTTACATTGCTACGTTTGATTTCTGGGGCTTGCCTGGATGGATTGACGCATTTTGGATTTGACTGACACATGGCTACCAATGGGCCCACCAAATCTCTCCAACTGAAAACCCTTGGGAAATGTTCACAAAAAATCATCCAGATCTTGAGTCCGCCCTACCAAAGCAGCACTCTGTGCAATCTCCGTAGCCTTCAAAAAACATATAGGTCACTAAGGATTTCACCCCGACAGTTCTGTGGTGATTTGTGGTGCACGCGCCTGCAGCTGTGGTTCAGATGTCGCGATGTGGCCATGTGGGATGACGATGAGGCGGGGTGATCCCAAGTCTATGATCCATTTGACTAGAGGTTGTGGGAGTACTTATCTCAGGATACAGGGAATGGATTGGGACATGTGACATGTGGTACAAATAGCCAGAAATGAGGTGAAGAAGGGCCGGCCTCACTGCAGATGACGACCATAGAATTGGGGGAAACCAGCCAGAGATGCTTTCGCCCAACCAACGCAGCCCAGCCCAGGAGGAAGATGGAAACTGGGACGAGATGGACGGTATCTTTACCGGCACCTCGGCCCGAGCGTGGCCAGAAATGCTAGGTTTAATTTAAAATGAGCAAAAAATGATGGGATTTACAGGGATACAATGGGGAGATCAGGGGAAAATATGCACAAAAAATGTATCGGTTTAAGGAAGAATCTACCGGAAGACCATGCTGTTCCAACGTCAAATTCTGGGAGTGTTGGGTTCCGGTTTCCCCGGGAAACCCAACAAAGGCTGCAACAAAACACACACCGGACATATGCTGGAAATATAGTGCAAAAAAAGGAATGTAGCAATCAAACATAGAGATACAAGCAAGAATGAATGAATTTAATCGTAGTGACAGTAAGTTGGAAATCATTCGGAAATTGGGAAACCCAAAAACTTGAAAGTCGCAAAGTAAAGAGATTCAACATTCAACGGTATCTGGAAATTGAAGTCCACTAATTGGATAAATACGTACTGCAAGTGTGGGTCGCGAGTATGGTCTTGTGTTCATGGGACAATCCATGACAATCCAGGGAACTTCTGACCCTCATGAGATGGTTAGAAAGTCCCCTCCAGCTCCTACCATATCCATTTTTGGATGTATTTAACCACATGGCAGTTGGCTAATTTATCCTTATTATCTTATTGGCATTACATGGCTATTTCTTTCTATTTCCAACCAAAATGAACCCAATTATATATATATATATATAAATAAACTATTTAAACCTGAATTTACCGTGCATTTCCCATATTTTCCATATTTCCCCATGTTTTGCCAAACCAAAAGGGAAAAACACCACCTCTTCAGGTGTCGACCCAGCCAGCTCCAAGACGACTCCGCCAGTGGAGGTGCCAAAGGTGCCGCCGGGGTTGGGAAAATCAGGTGACTTAACCAACAAAAATGAGTGATTTCATGGGATTTGCGGCTGAATTGTAGCTAAGTTGACTTATAACCTGGTTAACGTTTGGGTTTATTGGGGGGATATAACTATAGTTGACGGGTTTAAAACCCACCAGCCATACATAACTGGGGGTCTCACCTTGTATGGGCGGTAGTATGGGATGTAATGGAAACATCATTTGTAAATGGATAATGGGGGGGATTTTCGATCTTCTGGCAAACCATCCCCGATTCAAATTTTTGAGGTTGGGGGTTATGGGATCTACATGGAGATATATGATATATTGTGAGTAATTTGATGGATTTGTTTGGACCAACCATATGATTTTTGGGTGTCCTGGGTTTGTTTAAGGTGATTTTGTTATTTTCCCAAAGGAACACCCACTCTTCGGGGAATCTATGAGGGATTTCAATTTGTTTTGGTTTTCTTAAGCAAATCCAAGGTGTGTCGAAAAAATGATTTTCTGGTTGGTTGCATGACCCAGCTACTTGCCATGAAACCAAAGTTCGGAGATCTCAAATCACATGAAAAAACTTTTAACGACCCCCCGTGACGCCACTGGGAATTGGATTGAGGTAATCAGGTTGGTAAGTGATTTAATTTGATCTATATCCAGATTTGTGATTTGTGAAATCCCCTGCCTATATTGATACACAGTCGTTACACACAGTTTTCTTGTATATGTGTATCCATACATGTTACAGAATCATTTCTTGTGTCTGTAAAATGCAGGATATATGCTATATGCACATATTCATATAGATGGTACCAGCAGTAATGTCTAGATTCCCAAGTCTCTATTGGTTGTGTCACTTCTCTCCATCAATAAAATGTGTTGCCAAGCTCCCCTTGCGACGGAGGCAGCGGTGCCAACAGCACCTCTCAAAGGCTCCGTCGGCAAGATCCTGTCAGGACGGGGACGACTGGACTGGGATGACTGCGGGATCCACAGTGTTGTATAATGCCATCATTTATAATTTACAACATGGTAGTCGATCTAAAGGTCCATGTAAGGAGTTTTAATTGCGAAAGCTGTGCATGTTTTGTTGGAAATTCTCACGAAAGTTTTTTTTCGAGCTCGCGAAAGAAAATTTTGATTTCGCGAAAGTTTCGCAAAAGCTGGATATTATGAATCATTATCATTGTATACATTACAGATTGTTAAGGGCTACCACCTCCTGCCGCTCGGGGTCCGGCAGGAGAATGGCACCGCTCCATAGGTAGCAGCCAAGCTTCCGAAGGTGATCCAAATACCATGGTCTTGAAGCACCTCCTTGCACCTGCCGCTGGTACTGTCTAACGTTGCTTTCTGAAGTCTCCAGAAACAAGCTCCAAATTCAGCAGCCAAGCTTCCAAAAGTGAGGCTTTGCGAGAGCCAAACACCAAGCCCCCAGGTGTTTGCTTTTCCTCTGGTGTGTATAGATTTCCGTTTCTAGAACAACATTGGTGTGTAATCTGTGATTGTGTAACATGTATATGCAATATTGAGATGGAATCTTGATATGCAATGTTGATATGCAGTATGAACTGCAATCTGATAAGTAATATGGTCTAAAATCTAAAACTATTTCCAGGAAACCGTAGGTGGATAGTTTAACTCTTGGCTTCTGGGGACGATCGATGTAATGCTGCTAGGTTGAACTGAAGACATGGACCTTATGGCAAACGCCCAAAAAAGATGGACCATGTTCAGATTCAAACGACTATTTTAGTGGAATTTTAACCACTTAAGTATTTTTTGGGGCTCTGCCATTTGACTGGTTATTTTCCTCGTGTTGCTGACCCCGGGATGCAGCTGCTTCGGATGGTGTACCGTCCCCTGGTGAGCCACCCCCTTGGTAAACCACAATTTTTAGTAGATAAGTAGATAAATCATCTCATGAGCCATGGCTTCCATAGCAAACGGTGAAATTACCAGAGGGCATGTCATCTCCCATTTTCCTTAGATATATCCCCCTGGTATTTCCATTGTAACCACTGGAGAGCTCAATCCCCCATATTGGCAAAGCTCCGAACAGTTCACTTTGATGACGCGCCCATGGAGATGTCGAGTATATCTTGGTATCTGGGATTGGTTTCCCAAGCTATAAATGGGACAACCCCCAGGAATCGGGGACTAACAAGGGTTTGAACCATTGCTAGCTGGGAGGGGCCCATGATGTATGTTTGTTCGTGTCATCCCTGTTTCGGTCCGTCGGCTGCCAATATTTTGCCAATATCCCAGCTAGTGTCATTTTGTTATATTTTGTTGGATAGATATCGTTGTTGTTGTTGTTGCTTCAATTTCCCGTTTTTAATTATAGAACCCATCTCAAGTCCGCCGCTTAAAACTCCTAATCCTAAAGATATTGTTGTTAAATCCCATGTCTCGTGCTGATCTGCCAGTTATTGCTGCCTCATCCCTAGTTTTGGTGAATAGGCATGTTTCTGTTTCTTGGTGAACTCTCTATTTTTCTTGATGAAATCGTATTAAAAAAAACTATTAAATGTCAATTTCATCTCATAAATCGTTTTTTGGGGTAGGAAGGTTGTTTCCTTGGAACCAGAGGAGTCGACTCACTTTCGGGGCCTGGAGTCCGGGGTCAGCAGGTTCCAGTGCTGTCGGGGGAAGAGATATATGAAATACCATCATAAAATGTTTGGTTTCATCCCTAAAAATATCGGTTCATTCCTGCAGTAGCCATTATTCTTGCAGTATTCATTGCTCAAATCTCTATTCTTGATGGTTAAAATCCCCCTTTTGGCTGGCTAAATTTCATTCATCATTCATTTCCACTGGGATAAGACAATTACTGGCGCTCTTCCAAGTACCCATTGACAATTCACGCGTTCCTTTTATCACCTTTAATCAGCACCATGTTGATTGGGTTCACACAAAGTCATAGCATCATGATTCCCCCACGGTCATCATCATTACAAAGCCTTGGTCAAATCCACCCTTAACAATCATAGTCATTGCCATCATCAAAACATGGGAAAATTTGCCAATTCTCCATCACCATCATCACCATCATCACCATCAACACCATCATCATCATCATCATCATCTTCATCATCACCGTTTATGTCTTAATCCCAATTTACATTCAGTCCCCTTATACAAGTTCCATTACCACCATAATATTTTTGACTGTTTAAATCTTATCCTTTCTGACTGGTTGAACCTGGTCTCTCCACAACATCCTTCATGTGAATGATTATTGCCAATCCCATCAGTCCATAGTCATGTTAATCATCATGCTGGTGCTGAGTATAGCAATTGCAATTATAACCCGCAATCATCATCATCATCATCATCATCATCATCACCATCGTCATCCTATCCCATCATCCCTATATTTTTTTTTAATACAATATTATATGTATATATCCCATATGTGTGTATGGGTTTATTGTATGTCCCCATTGATGGATGAGCTTCTCTTCTTGCCTGGTTCACCACTTTATTTTTTTTTGTAAGTTCCCCGTTAAATCCAGTTTGTTTAATAATATACTACCCACTATCCCCATTATACCGTAATAAGATTATGGGATTAAAGATCGTTTCAGAAGGAAAGATTAGTGATGGTCCTATTCAATGATCAATGGTTTTCAACCATGATTATGAATCACAATGGGTTATAATATTGTGTGGAGATCTAGATGGTGATCAACGTCATTGTGTAGATTCATGGCTGGTCTACATGTTATAAATGGATTGCATTCTTGCAATTGTTAATCACATTGAGCAATCAACCGTTATGTAAGTTATACTGTATTGATTAGTTGCTAATCAAGTGTAACTATAATTTTCACTCATGATTAAGTGTCAAACGTACCTATAAATATCAACTATTACAATTAATCATCAACTATTACAAGTGTTAACCATGATTGTTAATCACACTAATTCTTGCGTCCGGGTGTCCAGAATCATCTTATCTGGATCTACAGGAATTTCCGAGAACCCTTCAGGGAATACTTGGACATCCTTAAAATCACTGAAATACCAAAGATTTAGATCCAAGAGCGCTGGGGTTTTAAAACAATTCATCAATATTCCATATTGTACCCCATACTATGTCCGCACTATGTCATTCCCAGATCATATGCCTACTCCATTCCCATTACTTGTCCGTTATAGCCCTCATATTTGTTGCACCCAATCATATCCAATATCATATCCAGCATTCCATATCATTATGTACCAATTTGTATCCTATATTATTTACCAAATGGTGCCGTTTATTAAATCCCTTATGATATACCATTAAATCCATTCGCTCTGTCTGATGAGTAGATCCCCACTTTTTCAGACGAACCTGACGAACCTCATATTACATCCCCATTAAATCCCCATATTTTTCATCCCCAGACCAGATCATATCCCCAATTCCCATGATATTCCCATGTTTTTTGGTTTTGCTATATACATTTTTCCCACTAAATCCCCATGAAATCACTATTAAATTTCCATTCTTTAATTCTTGGTGTATTCCCAGCCATCCCCACGAGAGTCTCGTTTGCAGGCACAGCCAGCCGCACGTCCCAGTGCAGCGCCTCCAAAAAAGGTGGAAATCATCAGAAGAAAATGTGGAGTTAACCATGGTAAATCATGGTCTATAGTTAATGTTTGATAATGGTTAGTTAATAAATTGTTAATTAATGTTTGATAATGGTTAATTCATGGTTAATATTAGAAAATCAACAGCACCGAAATGGAGATTTGATAGGATTTGATCCAGAAAAACGTTGGAATTATATGGTATTGTTTGATTTTTATGGAATCTCCCGAATTCACTTTAATCTAAGTGTCAATTTGGTGAACGACTATAAACTCTGCCGGATAAACACTGACGGGGTTTGGAGGGGAACTTCCATTTGTTTCTTGTGGTTCTTATATACCAACAAAAGTCAACGGTCCTTTGGCCACGTAAACCCACTCAGATATTTGAGTACTTGAACTCCCAGCTACAGATTCTTCCTGATGATTGCAAGCTTGTTCAGTTTTCCGTGTCCAGGCAACCCCGGTCAGGAAGTGTTTGTTGATGTGTGCTGGAAGCGCGTTTCGTGCGGCATATGATTTCATGGCGATCCGCGGTAGATTCAGATAGACACACCATCCTGTGGACAATAAATCCCGGGAAATGGTCTTACAGAACCACAGGGTAGATTGAAAAGAGGATATGGCCAGAATTGCAACCAACCAAGCACCGTTCGACTGGTTCCTTATGATGATTCGGGGACTGGGATTGGTCATGATTTTCCGTTCTGAACATATGTTGTTTTTTTGGGTCATTTTCAGACAAACCAACATATCAGATGGTTGGTTGTATATCCTATTGCACCCCCGGTATATTCCCAGTAATGGCTGGGTGTTATACCCATTATCTTCCCTTTCATGGTTGGGTTTTATACCCATCATGTTTGATTGGGTTTATATCCGTTATCATTCCATTCTTGATGGTTAATCCCCATTTGTGGATATTTATGGTATATATCAATATCATCATTTATGCCAGTGTTATCCCATGATTGCATGACTATCACATTGTCTTGACATGAGAATCCCCATATGAAGGTTTCCCAAAATGGTGGTGCCCCTAAATCATCCATTTTAGATGGGGATTTTCCATTATATAAACCATCCAGCGATAAAGGGATACACCCATTGATGGAAACCCACATAGGAACATCCCATTTTTCACCCATATTTTCATCATTTCGTTGGACACCAAAAAGCTGTCAGGCTGCGCTGACATTGGAGGCGCCCGTGGCGCCTGTGGCACCCGTGGCGAGTGCTCCAAGTGCTCCAAGTGCCCCAAGTTCCAGCAAGGCGCTGTGGATCGAAGGGTGGGGCACTTCAAGGGCGCTAAAAAGGAAGATGGGTCAAAATTTAAGAGAAGGGACCACCTATGTTCGTATATGTCTAGTATTTACCATCGAATTTAGTTGGAATAGCCAATTTTGAACTACACCCAAATGGGAGCCACAACAAGTATTCTTCTAGAAAAAATAGGGTTGCGACCTCACTGCAAGCTCGCTGGAATGATATCCCAAAATAGCTCCAAGTTTCAGATGAGTGAGCCATTTACATCCATTTACCCAGAATTGTTTGTTGCAAGGAAAGCCAATCTTAAAATAAAGAAGCATTATTTTGAGCCATCCCAATTGACGTGAATCACCAAGCAGTTGATATTACTTGGATGTACAACACCGAGAAAAGATGCTTATTCCTATTCCTATCACCATACTTTTTGGTCTAGGCCATGCTATACATGTTCTGTTCGTTTTAGTACCATCAATGTAACGATTTTGTCTTGATTTCCACTGATGGCATCTCGATTCTTTTTAATCTAGTTCAAACGACAAAACTTGCTGTGTTTGTTGGCCATATACTTATCACTTCACTTTCCCAAAGCGAGCCTGGGCCAGCACGATCGGCTTCAGCCAGGTGCCTCATGAAGTGAAAGTGACTTTGATGAAGGCCACCCCTAAAGCCATGGCTACACCCAAGGCCACTCAGCCAGTCAATGACCAGCGGAAACGCAAGAATCCGCCAGAGCAGCAGCAGCAGCAGCAGAAGCAGCAGCAGAAGCAGCAGCAGCAACAGCAGCAGCAGAAGCAGCAGCAGCAGCAGCAGCAGCAGCCGCAGCAGCATCAGCAGCAGCCGAAGCAGCCGAAGCAGCAGCAGAAGCAGCAGAAGCAGCAGAAGCAGCAGCCGAAGCAACAGCTGACAAATCAGCAGTGGAAGAAACGACGGAAGACAGAAAGGCAGCAGTTGCGCCAGACTCAGGCGCTTCGCTGACCTGTTCTGAGGTTGGAATATTCTGGGAGTTCAAGATTTCAAGACATGGAAAAAGGCCAATTTCACCTTTACCATTTGCCTTAGTTGTCAAAATGGGGAAACATCACAACATGCAAAAAATAGAATGCATAGTCTATGGAGATCTTTTTTCGAATACAACATAGCTTGCGACCCAGGGCTGTGTGGTGGGAAAAGCCACGGTAAGAGGCGTGTCCAAGAGAAAAGTCATATGGGTGTGTCAATGTGGGATAGTGCAGATAGCACCAGAGGGAAGATTATGATTAACCCATTGGATTTTGGATCATGGTGGTTTGCAAAGCCACTCCATGTCAGCTATGGCTCATTTACAATGGGGTTTTGGAATAGGTAAGTCATAAAGTGCCAAATGCCAGAAATTTTGCAATTGGGTTTTCATAAAATCCCGTCATTTTAAGTGGTATTAAAAACAATAAATCCAGTCTAATCCAGTCCCAGAATCACGGGGATCATCACCTCCAGAGGTTACGATCCAGAGATCACTGGGGGGAAAGTGGTTGACTCCCATGACATTAAAAAGAAAAAGCACTGCAAACTGATTCCCATCTTCCAACAGCTGGTTGGAGCAGTGATTTGCTTCAGATTATTTTCGTGCGCCAAGTTCAATATATATATACATAGAGAGAGAGAGACATATATTATAATATATATATGGTCACCGACAGAATTATGGAAAAAAATAAAACGTTCAACTTAGACAGGCGGCGCCTGCGTCCGATTTTTCCATAATTGGATTTTTCCACATAAGGGTTTAAAATATCCCGGAAATGATCCGAACCTTTTTTTTTTCCCATAATTCTTGGAGGTGGCCATTATTTCCATAATTGATTTTTCCTGTGAAATCAGGGGGCTAGGGCAGATTGACCGGTTTTTCCATAATTGTTTTTTCCATAATTAATGTTTGGGGCTCCACCTGTTGGACATGTCATGGATCCACAATTCAAACCCGTTTTTTTTGGGGGTTATGGAAATATGTATGCAAATGCAAGTATGTAGTATCAACCC
>Ga0126342_10021541_pt1 | contig 10734 bp, 9 predicted proteins | sample Cyp1metagenome_FD_92528 | JGI IMG/M metagenome (GOLD analysis project Ga0126342, IMG submission 92528) | Coral microbial communities from Lord Howe Island, Old Settlement Bay, Australia - Cyphastrea 1 metagenome | ecosystem: Host-associated > Invertebrates > Cnidaria > Coral ... | reverse complement strand
TTCCCCTATCTCGCTGAAATTGGCCTTGAGCCACGAGTCAAAAGGCACATGATGAATGTGCTTTCCCCTGACAGGAAACAATCGAAGGTGTATGCGGCAGCAGCAAGTTACAAAACTCACATACATATATGTATATGATATACTCTATGGGATTCAAACATGGCAATGAGCAATTTCCCATTTCCAGAGGATTTTCCGATAAAAGACCGCCATTTCGTAAGGGGATTTTCCACAGGAGCTTGGAGGAGCCGAGGCTAATGGCTTCCATCAAACATACGCAGAAACAACTGGCAGCATGTGGGGACTGGACATCATGGGATTTACCCTCTGGCTATTTAACGTAGCCATGGAAAATCACCATTTTTAATAGGTAAACCATCTATAGATGGGCAATTTTCCATGGCTATGTTAAATAACCATAGGGTATATCTTGGGATTTTACTGATGGTTTGAGGGATTTGTTTGTGCATGAAACCCAATGTTTCTTGGCAAGATGGGTTTAATAAACAAATGGTGTTTCCTGTAAATATTCGTTTCATCCAACCCATTCAATGGGGATTTTTCATGGCTACATCTCACAACAATGGGGTGGCAGTAAAGAACAGATGCTAATGGCTAAAGTATATCCGCTGACGAGAGGATGTTCAGCAATGATACAGTAACTACCCTCCGGTAGTCACTGGAAATTCGCCACAAATGGAGGATTACCCTCTGGTAATTTGTTACATATCTATTGAAAATGGTGATTTATAGTGGATTTACCCATTGAAAATGGTAATTTTCCAGTTCGTCATGTAAACGTTTACCAGAGGATTAGTTTGGAGAATCATCGGTTATTGAACGGTGGATTTTCCAGCATGTTTGATGACACCGGTTGCCGATTGAAGCTCCCATGACGTGGGGGTAAAACTCATCATATACCCGGCCTGGTAAAACTAACAGTTTGCTGTAGAAAATCACCATCCTTTCGTTCGGTAAATCAACGATTTCTATAGGTGCCATTTTCAATAACAAACTGTAACAGTCATTACCAGAGGGTAAAATCCATTAATATCCCATTATTCACCATTAAATCACAACGTCCAGGAGTTCTCATCCTGACCATAGAGGTGTACATAGGAAGTCTCAGCCAGTTTGCACTTGTTGGTGCCGACTCCCAGACAAGCCTGGGATTTGCCATACCCAGGCACGTATTGGGAATCACGCAAAAAATAGGATTGAGTATATTGAGTTCAAAGAAAAAAATCCGACAGAAATGAATTCCGACATGGGGCTAAAAGATCTGGAAAAGCGAAAATGTGGGAAAGCCCTTGAGAAAATGAGGAAAACATATGTAAAAATATGCAAAAGGTATGCCAAAAAAACGAAACACATATGAAAAAATAGATAATACAATGGGAAAAAAAAAACAGTATTTGTCATGTTTGAAACTCACAGGATGTGTCTGTAACCCGAACATATTATTAAATATTCGAAGTAGATTCCCCAGTCCTGGCGGATTCAGCAATTGCACAATAGAAACACCGACTCAGAAAATCGACAAGTCATCCACTTGGTGCACCAGCATTTTGCTGTTGATCCCTAGATTTGTTGATGAAAATGGATGTCTTAGCATCACTTACCCTCTGGTAAACTAACATAGCTATTGAAAATGGCCATTTATAGTGAGTTTTCCCATCAAAAATGGTGATTTTCCATAGCTACGTTAAATTACCAGAGGGTAGATTTGTTTTTCATGATACACTTTTTAATGGTTACCCTCCTGGGTCCAAAAAAAAGTGGGGCCGCTGGGAAATTCCCGTGCCGTAGGCATGGAGCTTTATTTCGCCGGGAAAATCATTGAAGAAGAGCTGGGGAATTGCCGGAGGGGTAAAAAAAAAAAAATACCCCCCATCTTCGATTTTCGAGAAATCCAAGAAGCATGGGTTCCAACATGGTGGAAGCAAATGTAACACGCAGTCTCACGGGGCAATGCTGCGCGGGTTTGCACTCCATCTGTGTGGGCCGCCTTGTCACAACGCTGGAAGGTGGAGCCTTTGTCCAAAATCGCATTGCCATTCGATGGGTCACAGCCTTGGATGTCTAGGTCCATCTTCAGTGGACTTTCCAGTGATCCAAATGGGGATGGATCAAAACTTGTCATTTTTCAGGGCAAGGCCACTTTACCAACTACTTCGATGTTAGGAATGTTAGGGTAGTAGGCTAGCATTTTTTCCTACTGGAATTCTCCATTTCTTCGATGATTTTCCCACTGAAACCTCCATGTTCCAGGTGTTTTTCCATATTCTCCCATGATTTCCCAAAAAAAAAATCTTACAGGGGATATCCCAACTGATGTCTAAAAAAAGTCCAATGCTTTCCCCATGGATTCCCCCCAAAAAAAAAATTACAGCAAGAATACCCTCTGGTAAACATACAAATAACGAACTGGAAAATCACCATTTTTAATAGGTAAATCAACTATAAATGGACCATGTTCAATCGCTACGTTAAATTACCAGAGGGTATCCCCAGCTCGTCACCTTTCACTCCAGGTGGCAGTACCATTCAAAACAGGGCCTCGAGAAATCCAGCACCGTCACTTCGATGCTGGAGCCCTCAGAGACTCCAAACCTGGAAAAGCCATAGGAAACGAGGGATTTCATGGGAGTGACCCCCCAAAAAAATGTCGAAACCCTAGAAAAACCCTAGGAAAAATGGTGGTTTGAGCAACAAAGATGTTTTGAAAAGATCATGGGATTGCTGATTCATGATAGCTAAGTTCGACGCCAAACATTGGGGATGTCTTTTCGCCTAGCGGATCCCAGAAATCCTGATCCCAGCGATCCCTTCCCTGGCCACGAAACCATGGTAAAAAGTACAGGATGGGGAAAACCCAGTGATGTGAATGTTGGTTTATAAACCCATCTAAATATAGTTATTTGCGTATCATACACCAACTTGTTATTATAGTTCTAAACGATTTTTTCCACATTTTTCTGGGGACCTAAATTTTAACAACATCAACAATCTGTTTCGATGATCCTCCAAGGGGCTCATCCACAAAAAATCAAAAAATCGATGCACCATGGAATTCACTGGAAAATAACTTAAATCGACTCAGCTACCCTCTGGTTATGTCAAAATAGCTATTGAAGCCATGGCCCAGTCATTAGAAATAGTGGATTTACCCATGAAAATAGCATGGTGATTTTCCATATTTGTATGTTTACCAGAGGCTAATCCAAGAAACTTTTCGAGTGGCCAATCCTCTTCCAGTATCGATGTTCCGAGGGTAAAGACGAAGACACCTGAAAATAGCGCCAATGGGGAAGCGTCCAAGTACCATGACTGGGGATGGTAAAGAAGCGCACCCATGACTGGTGATGACTTGGGAATGGTTTATGAAATTGGGTTTGCCACACTGTGGATGCTCAAAACCGCATCTCTGTGAGTTTAGCCTACTTGGATGTGGCCCACGAATCGGATCCATAGTTTGTAATCCATACATAACCCATACTTCATCCCATATCATGGAGGATATAACCCATGAATCTACCTGGGTATAACTCATCCATTTACGAAACGTGGTGCCCACCGCACCCCACGTTTAGTGCCCAAAACACGGCTGGAAAAAACCATGGAAAAACCCGGCACCTTTCGCCTCTTTGCCCATTTCCTTCAAGGACGTCCTGATCGTCTCCGCTGCCGGGGCATCAATCCGAAGCTGCAAGGTCTGCAGGAGACCACTGGGTGCAACAAGCTGCACTTCTGCTGTCCCCGGGGTGCCCGGTTTCTCCATGGCAGGCGGTCTGGGTGCAGTCCTCTTTGGGACTTGAGAAAGATGGCTCTATGTATATGTACATCTCTGAGACAAATAAATATGTACATACATATATATATATATATATATACATCGATAAATAAATATATGTGCGTTTAAAGAAAAAGAGTTTGCTTGCCAAAGAGTTTCGTGTGGATTATGATTCTCTAATTTGGAACGCCAAGCTACTCGTTGCAAGGCCTGTTCCTTGGCGCCCGTCTGCCGAGTCGTGCGCGCTCTGGTACTTCGTCCATCCTTACGTACAGCAGAACACGTGCGGTGTTTCATGGGGGTTTAAGCAACAAACCATAAGGAAAACTATGAGGAAAACCATAGGCAAAAACCATAAGGAAAACCATAGGAAAAACCATAAGGAAAAACCACAAGGAAAAACCATAAGGAAAAACCATAAGGAAAACCTAAGGAAAATCAATATGAACCTACTGGGCGTGGGAGAGATCGCAAGAAAGTAAAAAGGCCCAATGAATGCTCAAATCCCCAAAAGAAAGCGACCCCCAAGTTGAGGTAGACACGTGACTAAAATAATTGTAAATTGTGTTGCTGTATTTCTCTTACTGCTGCGTTTTTACGTAGGGAATGGATGGGTTGCTGGGGGTTGCTGGGATGATGAAATTACTAGTGATGACTGGGATCATTCCCGAAAATTCCCTGCTAAGTAAGCACCAGTAAGTTTTTGGCTTTCCCATAAACCAATGTAGATACCATCTGGTTATGACTAACAGTTTGCCATGGAAAATCACCATTTTATAGCTAGGTAAACCATCTATTTCGATTAGGGCCATCTATACCATGGCAAACTGTTAGTCATAACCAATGTAGATACATCAAATTCCAGAATTTCTAGATCGTTTCCCCAGGGCTTTCCCCTCGCGTCTTATCCATTGATCAATCAGCTCCGCTGGAAAATCCCCCATTAAAAAACCATGGGTTTTCCCATGAGACCCATGGCCACTTCGGAGATTTCCCAACGCCCCGAGCGCTCCGCCACACAGCTGGTGACCGGACGTTGGTCATGGACCAAGCAAGCTAAGCAGCCACGTTCCCCATGGATTTCCAAGGCAAGGCACTCCAGTGAGCTCTTCGTCCTCATCTTCAATGCCGTCCCTGGCCGGAAGTAGCTTCATTTGGTTCATAGCCTCTGGTTATCTAATTCTTTGCAAGCCATGGCCCATTGAGTTCAATGATTTATGATGATTTACCATGTTTAAATCACCAGTTCGCAAACAACAAAATTACCACAGGGTAAGCCACAAAAAGTCACCAAAAAAAAATGAAATCATTCCCTGTTTCTCCAGTTTCATGGCTAAAGAAACCTCCATCGATGGGACGTTTGATGAGAAAACATCGAAGTATATACCCTCTGGTAAACTTTTACATAACTATGGAACACCACCATGCTATTAATGGGAAAATCCACTATTTCTATGGTCATGTTCAATAGCTATTTTGACATAACCAGAGGGTAAATGGGCCAGTTTCCATAGATTACCAAATGGATTGGGTAATCTAGGGTAAACATTGAAAAAAACCTGGAAAACCAATGGTTTCCCGTGCGGAAAATGGTTTAGAAATGGTGGGTTTTCCGCGTAACTATGGTAGTTACTGGAAATCACTAGTCCTCTACGGGTTGAGTATTGCGGGTCTGGTTTGGCCAGGCTCAGTTTGAAACAGCATCCCAAATTGATGGCAACATATGTACCGGGTCACAATCATACTGCTGACTGACAATAATCAATATTTTTATAACAGTAAGGATAATAGTACTTATGTATGGCTATAGCATAGTGTCATCCAGTCGTAAAATAAGGGTGGTAGCCCTAAGTGTACCATTTAAACATGGCGCCAACACAGCCATGACAGCCATGACCATCAAGGAGTCATGTATCCTGGGCTACCCCACTGAAGGGTTATCAACAATCACTGCTGTTTATTCTGATTGGTCTTATCTTATACCCATTTCTTGTTGGTTAAAAAAAAAAAACAAGTTCTCGTGAAATACTCCCATTTGATCCCATTCTTAGCTCTTAAATCGTCCACCCCCCTAAATATCCCTAAATCCAAGACATTTTATCAACAAAAAAGAAACTCGTCTAGTCAATGGGAATTTCAGGATCCTGAAATGGAGGTACGTTAGTACCATTTTTCAGGCCATATGAATTGTGGGGATATTCCTACTGTAGATATGGCCACTTGAAACTGGCTGCCTCAGTCTCTGAGATGATCCTCACGCCTCAGCCTCTCTAGAAGACGTTTGCAGGTGGGCACAGTACTGGCACGCCAGACCTCATCCAGTCTGGACTCTGGACCGCTGGTTGCGGAGAAAACATCCAAAATCTTGGTGAATTCATGGGCATTTCATGGAGTTTTCATGGGGGTTTTATGGGATTTTTCACCATCTTGGAATCCAGTGATTCATGAGTTTGCAATGGACTACCCCAATGTAATGACAGCTTGACCCTGGTTGATTTTGGGGATCCGTGGGTTTCCCCCAGGTGATGCCATCCATCACCATACTGACCATACTGACCATAATGAAAAGATATGGAAAGTGAAAAATCCTCAAAAACACCAACCATTCAAAAAACTTGGGCCAAACAATCATAAACAATCCTGATCCTGCTTGGATTGGATCCAACTTTAAACTTAAACCATACCCGGCTGGGAGGCAACCCTGGGCCCGGGGGAGCGCCCAACCGGCTCCAGGTTGCCCAACTGGCATGGTCAGTTCAAAGTCATAGATTTCCTGGAAGAACAACCTGAGAGATGGCTTTCAATGGGGTTGATTGGGTACTCCAACATGTTTCGAATGGTGAAAAACCTGACTGAACCCTATGGGAGGTCGTTAAAAAAAGGATGAAAGGTCAAGGACAGCAACGGTGGCGCAGCTACACGCGTTGTGCCCATGACGGGCTGTGCCCAAATGTGAAGCTTTGTAGATATAGCCTGATGTATCCTTCAAAATGCAGATGTAGCAAATCCGCAAATGGGCTGCTCACCCTGAGGCAAAGAAACATGGATACTGGTAGACGTGTGACATGAAAAAAATGATGAAAATGCCTGGTTTCCCCAGGATTTTTTTAGCGGATACTATCATGATAGCTCATAGATTCATAGATATTTCATGCCTGGTTTCCCGGTACAAAAATCCGTTGAGGATGGTCAAAAACCCATTTATCCAATAGTCAGACTATAGTCATAATGACTAATAATCATTACTAACCATCATTTATTGTTGTTAAAGTCTTACTAGATCATGAAAAATCACTATTATCTACTGTGTTAAATTCCCAACCTTACATTGCCCATTATATAACCAGTAGTTATTATCCATTATATAAGCGTTACAGATATAATCATCATGATAATTATAACCACTAGTTAATTACGAACCATGATTCATTGTTCTTAAATTCCTAACATTAAATCGCCATTTATCCATTAACCCTCATAGTATAGTTGGTATCCATTACTAACCATTAATAAAAATTAGTCCTTACTAACCATTTCTAACCATAATATAGCAAAATATCAATTATCCATTAATCCTTACTAACTGTTCGTTAATTCCCAGATTACATCGGACGAAAAAACAACTCCCCCCCGTCGGCAGAGCCCCGAGGGACTTGAAGGCCACCTGCACGCGTGGCTGTTTCTTGCCGAACTTGTCCACCTGCCACGGCCATTCTCAGCAGTGAATTCATGGTGACTAATGCTAAATTACTGGTGATTTAATGGGATTATGGTGATTTAATGGGATTTACTTGGGTTTAATGGTGTTTTTTATGGTGATTGAATGTGGTCTTTCATGGTGATTAATGGTGACTTGTGATGATTTCATGGTGATTAGTGGTGATTCATGGAATCACATACCCTCCGGTGTCATCGACCCTGGCTGGGAAATCCCCGAACTTTCTATGAAGGTTCAAAGATGGGAAAATCATCGAACTAAATGGTGGAATTTCCAGCAAGCCATGTTTGATTACTGGGTATCTAAGATAACTTTTAGTGATTTTAGTCATTGTTTGTCGCTTTTAGTCATTCTCTGCTTTGATCCTTGTAAGGTCGCTTCGGAACTTGAAAGGATGCTACTGATCTTGAAAATCTGGAGGTCCAGACTCAATCAGGATGTTGCTTGGCACAATGTGGGGCCCCCAAACGATAGCATAGCTCAGTTGGTGCAAATAACTCCAATAACTTATGGTTTATGACACTTGTAACTATAGTTAATGAGTGTTATAAAACCAACTACTTATACAGCAACTGAGGGGCCCCTTGCTTGGTAAGCGCCATGATGTTTCACTCACTGGCAATTTCTGGATCGAACATGACGCTCTTGGCACGAACCTCAATAGAGAATACTCACCACTTTTTGGTGGCCAAAACTCAGTTTACCGGTAATTTGTTAGTTAGCTATGGAAGCCATGGTCCATTTAGTTCGTTGCTTTCCCGAACTTAAAATGGTGACTTTCCAGTTCGCAAACTCTTGATTTACTATTTTGGGTATGTTCCATTTTTGGTGGCTTCTTGGTCTTGACCAACATCTGGTGGTCTTTCATGGATCTAAGAGTATAAATCATGGAAAGTCCTTGCTATGACTTGGATCTTTTTTTTGCATGTTGTTGGGGGCATATTGTAATCATCAACTAACCATCATTTATCAGTTCTTATCCACTAAGAAATCCCTATAGTCATGGGCTTATCCCCAGAGTCATCCTGTCTTGATGAACCCAGTGGATTCGTATATCATAACAGTTAATGGTATATCCCGCATTATATATATATAATATATGTATATTTATGTATATTACCCTCCGGTAAATTAACATAGACCCTGGCAGATAGGGGTTGGAAGATTAGTTTCCATTAAAAATTAGTTATTTTCAGGGTCCGTTTTAATTTACCAGAGGGTATCTTACTCATGTGGTATATCCTTATAATATGCATTAATACTAGTTCATACACCTATCCACATGAAACATCCCTAGGCCACTGGGTCCTGGCGCTTCACCCCTTCACCGTGCCTTGTTACACTCCATTTCGTTCTGGACGGGGCCCTTGGCAAAACTCAGCAATGGCTCCTGCGGCTTCGAAAAGTGCGGCCCCCAAGATTCATAGGTTTCAGTTGGCATAACGAGACTAGCTAGGATTTATGGTGGATACCCTCCAGCAAACTAACATGGCCATAGAAAATTGCCTTTTATAGATGATTTACCTACAAAAAAATGGTGATTTTCCAGTTCGCTCTCTCAAATTACTAGAGGGTATATCATAGTTAGATGAGAGTACAATTAAATCCATGCCCTGCCCTGAATTTCAACGCCTGGAACCACATCATGAATTTCATCAAGAAGCAAACAGTAGGGGGATCCACTAAACCATAGACCATCCACAGTCTATGAAAATTGGGTATCCTCTGGTAATTTAACATAGCTATGGAAAATCACCATTTTTAATGGGAAAATCCACTATAAATGGCCATTTTCAATAGCTATGTTAGTTTACCAGAGGGTACACCTCCACTTGGGACGATTTTTTTCAAGATTGAAATGATTGGTGAGATGGTTTATGCTCCTGGATGCCACATGATGCCACATCAGTGCAGCGCAGTTTTCGTTTGAGGCATGAAACCAAAGGACTCCCGTTTTTGTGACTTGGAACCCTCACGGCATTCAACAATTCAAGGCCTTAAACAGCGCATCTCAGCCCTACAGGAAAGTTTGCAACCCCAAAAGCCGCAAGACACTTCGCTAAATTCATCAGATGAATTGATCATATCCCATGATAGCAGGGGTTTCAATGGGGAATCTGAAAAAATATTCCATTCTGTTGGTCATGTTTCAACCCATGGAAACCATAGTTTTCTGGTTGGTGGTTGACCTACCCCTCTGAAAAAAATGCTCGTCAGTTGGGATGATGACATTCCCAATATATGGAAAGTCATAAAATTCCATGGTTCCAAACCACCAACCAGATATATATATATATATATAAATCCAAAGATCAAGATGATCAAGTTCTTACACCGTTAGATCCTAGAAAATATCCTAAAAACAGAATGGATGATTTTAAGATCATATCCCATTATATCTGCAGGTTAGATTATATCGCCATGTTTCACGCTGAAATCCCCAAGTTTCCCGGGCCAAAAAAGAGGTCGGTCTCCGAAAGTCTACGCGCCTCGCAGAAACAATCGAATTTGTTGATCCTCCAGCGAGCCCAGTTCCAAATCTCCAGTCCTGAGATGTGGAGATCTGACCTCTCCAAAAATGGACCAAAAACCCTGGGATTTCACCAAAAATGGTGGTTGAACCATCAAAAATGGATAAAATCGTGAATTTCACCAACAAAAATGGTGGTTGAACCATCCCAAAAATTGGGCTTTGAACGACCACAATGGTGAACTTCACCACCTGATCTGTGCGAATCGCAGCTAGAAGTGTGACTATGGATTGATTTAGGGGATATAACTAGTGATCCATGTTTTTAGCTATAGCTAATCCATAGTTATATCATTGATTTAGTGTGACTATAGTTAATCCATGTTTTTTTTTGTATCCACAACTATAAATAATGATTCCGTCCAAGTGTCTTAGCCATTGCGGGGTAAGCTAGTAACTGGTGCATAGTCCACATGAAACAACTGTGGGAAACATCATCCTGCCCAGCCACAAGGTGATGGGCCTTAAAAAAAGGAGAAATTGACTAAGCCAAGTGCAGAATTTGACTTGGGGCTGGTGATAATCATTTTATCTGGGTAAATTATAACATTTCACTAACCTGAATTAAGGCCATTTGAGCTGAAAAAAAAAACTGGTATGTAAATCCTTATCCCAAAAGCAAATCATGTGATTTCCAAGCGGCGGTCTTCATACTTATGTCTCGCCGCTTGATTCTGAACTGTTTGAACTAGA
>Ga0126342_10021540_pt1 | contig 10734 bp, 15 predicted proteins | sample Cyp1metagenome_FD_92528 | JGI IMG/M metagenome (GOLD analysis project Ga0126342, IMG submission 92528) | Coral microbial communities from Lord Howe Island, Old Settlement Bay, Australia - Cyphastrea 1 metagenome | ecosystem: Host-associated > Invertebrates > Cnidaria > Coral ... | reverse complement strand
AGTAGTAGGAGTAGGAGTAGTAGGAGTAGTAGGAGTAGTAGGAGTAGTAGGAGTAGTAGGAGTAGTAGGAGTAGTAGGAGTAGTAGGAGGAGTAGTAGTAGTAGTAGTAGTGTTGTTGTTGTTGTTGTGTAGAGTGATGTAATTAGCGGTGTGTAGTGTAATGTAGTTGTACCTGTAGTTGTAGTTATTGTAGTTGTAGTTGTAGTGTAGTGGCAGTGGTAGTTGTAGTTGTCTATCTATCTGTTTCTCTACAAGCTTGAAAACGAAACTATTCTGCGAGACTTCCTCAATGTTTCATCTTGGCAACGTCAAAAAAGAAGCAATTCTGCGAGACTTCCTCAATATCCTAAATTTTCGAAGTTGACAAAATCAAAAACGAAACGCACGCGACATGCATCTTTCCAGATCCTCTTCAAATGCTCACACCTGCCATCGTTTTTGGACATGCTACAAATCCCGCACGTTTTGCTCACTTTTGGCAAGGTGCAGAATCCCCTGCGCCTGCCACGCAAAACCACATCTGAACCTTCAAAAGTGGTCCGAGCATGTCGTGTTTTCTTCGCGCCGCAACGGCGTGCACTTTTTCGGCATGTCAACTTCTAAAAATGCTCCGAGCATGGTGTGCTTTGTACATTTTGACTTCGAAATGTGCTTCGCGCCGCAGGGGCGTGCCATTTTCCATCTCTCATCTGGCCAGATGGCTCCGCACCCGTCGCTTTAGCGAGCCTACTTTTCGACCCTCCGGAGCCACAAATCCTTGGAAAACACTGTGAGTCGAGACTTTTCTACCTTTTCGTGCGCCAGCATCTTCTTTCCTCTGACTCTTTCTCTTTTCTGATCTTCTTTCTTCTTCTCTTCTCTTCTCTTCTCTTCTCTGACTCTTCCCACCTCTGCTTTTCCATCTGTCCATATATTGTCCGAAGTTTGACTTCTAAACTTCCTTCGATAATCATTTTGTACATTGCTACAGTATGCAGAACGCACAACAATTTAAAAGAAGGAATTTGACTCTGTGCTGCTACATGTATGTTGCCATTGGACCATGCAAAGAACCAGAATCAAAGAACCTTATGGTATGTAGAGGAACAAAATCATGCATGAAACACCGATCAACGTCCGGCTGCTTGCAAAAATCAAAGTATCGAATAGTATCGACGTTGATGCCCTGGCTATCCCTGGGTTCTGTGCCGACACATGAAAGAAGGAGTGCTGTGACTCCTTGCCTTCTTCTGGGCCGTGTCTTCGGCAAGGCTTGCGGCAAGTTCCAACCTTTGAACAAACTGGCATAGGCAAGTTTTTCAAACCATAATTTGGACACAATTGAAGTCTTGCAGGAAAAGAGGAAGTTCAAACATATTCAAACTATCCTCTCTGCATCTGCATCTCATGCCACATTTCTGAATTCCGAGCATTGTCGGAAAAAGAAGGCCAACACGGACATAGGATGTGGGAAGGATGAAACCCAACATTCTTGTTGAAATTAATTGGAGATCAGCTGGAAGCGGACTTGTCTTCCAAAAGCAAGATCCTGCGTCAAAACATATCCGGATTCCACCCTGCAAGACGATCAAGGTGTACAAAACAAAGCAAGCTGCGCTGGACGTCGAAGTCTCTCAGATCGCGGGTCCCATGATGCGTCCTCGATCAGTGTCTGGGACCAACAAGCACAAACGCAGCGATCTGCCGCTGGAATGCCTAAAAGATCCCAAAAGGCTGAAGAAGGCAGAGGAGCAGAATATAGCAGAATACTGAGAAGAGAGAAGAGACTGCGCTGCTTTGCATATCACACGAACAAGCAAGAAGCTTACTGACCACAACAATCTGTGAGTGCAGGCGTTCCATGCACACTGTCTATAACAACCTGCCACATCTTCTTGGCATCTTGGACACTTCCACGGATGTCTGTGTGTATGAGCAGGGATCTCCACCCCTCCTCCCCCCACCCGCCCACATGATTCCCCCTTCCCTTGTGGCCTGGGGGGTCCACAGGTATTTAGGCAGTAGACAGGGAGTGCATAGATATATCATATACCGGCACGATATGCATTGAGTGGTATACAGGTACGCTATGAAACATGTGCAGGCGGTAGACATTCCGCTTGTGTTAGTTGGGGCGGCTGGGTCTTATACAGGTGTAAGGAGTATATAAGTAGTGATGAGGCATTGTATATGCTATACATAGGTATATGATGTTAGTAGGTGTATTTATTTTTAGTTTTTTTTGAAGTATATAGGTTTGAAGGTATATGCTGCGTCCAGATACATAGCATGTAGGTATGCATAGGTACGCTTTGACTAACGTATAGGTGGCAAACATGAAGTATAAAGGCATACACTGAGAAGTAAATTTTGTGTGAGGTACGCTATAAGCCTATAGGCAGTATATAAACAGGTTATAGGTATGACGAAGTTGTGGCTCTTCAATGCTGCAAAAAAAACGTACAAATGGGAGGCTGTGCCTCCCAAATGCTGAAACAAATGCGAGGTTTTGGGAGGTGGGGAGGGGGGTGTGACCATACCATCGTGCGGGGGCCGGACTCATATATATATATATATACATACACACATACATACATACATACATACATACATATTATATACTCGTGCATGCATAATCAACATGCAAACTAGAGTATCCAAAAATGAAGATCCAAAGTTCTCCAAGCCCATAATCAAACGCAAAAATTGAAGCACTGTTATCCAATCAGTTCCAGCAACAAAGTTCTCCAAAACCTTTTTTTTGAACGTACAATATTGGCAACCAATAAAGCATGATTGCTGGTGCTCCTCCAGATTGTATCATTTTTGTGCCTTGAAACCGTTACTGCCTGTTACAGGTATATGGTGGCATTCAATATCTATAATACATACATTCCTCTCCATACAAGACATGTAACATTATGATGCACCGCGAAGGATAGAGCGCCACGCACAGGAAGTTGCAGTAGGTACAACTTGAAGATTCAAGTGAGGACTGACGGAAGTGGGTTGAACATCTCAAACTTTTGGAATAGGAGGCGAAGAGCGACGTTGCTATGGAACATCAATGTATGGTATTAGGAGTATATATACCCACCCCAGGACTATAAATTCCCACCCCAGGTAAACTTCACATTCAGCTGGGAAGATCAAGCAAGGGCAGTAGGATTGTAAATTCCCACCCCTGTCAAGCTTTACATGAAACTTGCTGCTCATGGAAGATGTGATAAGGGAGACCAAGAGGGACCTTGATATGGAAGGTGTGCGCGGTTGTAACTGGACACCAAGAAAAGACCTGTAGCTTGATGCCGGGGTTCAGCACGCTCACCGACGGGGGGGGTCACCCACGCGGTCGAGTGGACCGGGTACAGCGCTTGGGACCAGGCACGGGTCCGAGCACCTGCCCCGGAAGCTTTACGACACGGAGCTTTTGGACAATTTCCTAAAAGCCCTGAGCAGATCTGAGAAGAAAGACGTATCCACCCAGACGGCTTATTCCTGGTTGGAGCAGCATCTCGACATAAGATTAGGATGGTTCGATGCTGGTGAGTGCATGGTGAGCATGACACATAAGTACAGTACGGCATAGATAGAACACGCACCATCTATGCTCACGCCACGTGCTCCTACCCTATTGCTCTGATCGGAGGTCCGCTGAGAAGAGGCGACGCGTGGACCGCAGTCGCTTCAGTTGGTGAGATGCCGCCGCTGCCCAGCAAGCGCAGCGCTTGCTCCAGCACAACCTACTCAGAAATTCGGGTTACAGCGGGCGGGCCGAGAATCGCCGCTTCCGCACCAAGCATGGCCTGGCCTACACAGGAAACGCTTCGGACAAACAGCAGTTCGGATCTGGGTTGAAGGATATCATGCAACCATATGAAGAGATCTGCGCCATCAGTCTGCCGCCAAAAAGTATTTGGAGAAGCACGGGGTCAAAAGGAGCTGTCTGACTGTCTTTCATTGCTGGGGGCTGAGGGTGTTCCTGTCCTGTGACAACTCAGACCACATGGGGGTGTCAAACCAAAGTTTGTGCTGCGCGCGCAGGATTTACCAATCCGCTGCTATCATTTCTCCCTTGTCTTGCTGCTACTGATGGAGCCGAACCAGACTAAGCCACGTCGCCGCGTTTCTCAAGGCTTGCTATTTGTTGGGATGCAAGGCGGCGAGCGACTCAGCCGCACACCTACTGAAGCTGATCTTACCGTTGCAAAACGCTCTTATGCTGAGGAAGCTCACTTTAACAAGGAGTTTGTCGAGGTAGACTCTGGACGGTTCGGCACGCAGAAGCGCAAGGGATCTGAGAATTTGGGAAGGACACCTGTCATGATAGGCAGGTTCGCTAGAAACAAAAGTGGCTGCCGCGAGGAATTCCGAATTGCACGGGCCCCACAGGGAGAATGGGGCCAGAAACGAAGGAAGAAGTCACTCCCACCATCATTGCCAAACTGGAGAAGGCGATCTCCAAAACGCATATATCCAACTCATCCTATACTTGAAGTAAGAAGCCCAATAGCTTGGCTATCTGGGGAAAAACTGTGAAATGAACGTATACAAGCAATTGGTAGTTTTGGCGCTGGCCAGCACTGTAGTTTCCCTTTTGCAATCTACATCATCCTGGGGATGTGTTTCTATCTCTTGGGGGGTGCTGAATTGTTACTATGACATGCATATACTATGTATGTTTGTATGTATGTATGTATGTATGTATGCATGTCTGTATGTATGTATGTATGTATGTTTGTATGTAGGTATGCATGCATGCATGTCTGTATGTATGTATGTATGCATGTATGTATACATGCATGCATGCATGCATGCATTTATATATGTATGCATGTATGTCAATGTATGTAAATGTATATATGTATATATGTATGTATGTATGTATGTCAATGTGTGTCTGTATGTCAATGTATGTATATGTATGTATGTATGGATGGATGGATGGATGTATGTATGTCAATGTCAATGTCAATGTGTCTGTATGTCAATGAATGTATGTATGTATGTCAATGTCAATGTCAATGTCAATGTCAATGCCAATGTCAATGTCAATGTCTATGTATGTATGTATGTATGCATCCATGTATGTATGTATGTCAACGTATGTATGTGAATGTGTGTATGTGTGTATGTGTGTATGTGTGTATGTATGTATGTGTGTATGTGTGTATGTATGTATGTATATATATACATGTATGTATGTATGTATGTATTTCTGTGTTCCCGAATAGAATTGAACATGTCAAACAAAAACAGTCAACTGCAGCAGCACATCATCTTTTGCTATGCAGTTGGCCTGTGCGGCTGGGTTTCTGTCTGATGCCAAATGCATCAAGTTCCATACAAAGGTCTCCCTGAAACCACAAAAGACCAGTGATGGTGTCACACATCTTTTTCACCCAGCCCGCCGGAGCCATCGGCTCACGCGAGAGGAGTCCAAAAACGGGTTTGGGTGTGGAAGCCACCGCTGTGGAAGAAAGTCAGCCGCGACCACCAGGCTCCAGTGGACCTTAGGTGGCCTATGAGTCGGTCTTACGACGTTTGGAATTAGATCCAACACAAGCAGGGCCAATCGTTTGGTCATCTAAGAGGGCCCATAAGAATTTAAAATGAGAAAAACCTCGCTCACTCGTAGTTGTCGGTCAGGTCGAAAGCCAGTATATTGGGAATGAGTGAGTTCATCTGCCCATTGGTTGAAGTCCCAGTTGGACCCCGGCCGTGTGGAGCACGACGATGAGTTGCATAAGGAAATTCTGGTTCAGCAGTGCAAAGATGTTGCCTTGATTGTCAGAGATCAAGCTAAGTCTAGTACGCAACAGGGTCTTGCCTCCCAGGATCAAAGGAAATGGGTGAGAATCAAGGTGCCAAACATCTCCAATGCAGCAATCCGTCTAGTCGGGTCACCATCCTTATGGGCCCAATGATGATCTTCCAATGGCACCCTGTAATGGAACCACCATGTGTCTTCCTTATTAGAAGGGTTTTCTTTGTCCGCGATCCATCCCCCAATGTAAGCCCCATCCACTGGGTGCGCACTAGCATCACTAGCTCCCCACCAGTTGGAAGCGGGTCGTATGGACAAGGCTGTACTTGGGGATGGTGTAGCAAGTGGAGAAGTAGTCTTGCAAAGGATCTGATGGGTTTGCTAGGCCTTCCAGATGATGGAGTAGCAGCCTTCCACGCCCAGAAAGGTTGGAGGAAAGGACGGCTAAGGGGCCATGCTGATGTGGCCCAGTTCAGACGGCCTAGAGCACGTTCGATGTCCTTTGCAGTGAAGGAGTTGCCAGCAATGATCTTGTTGAGTAGGGATCCGAAGGGGTTTTTGCTGTGCATGGGGAAGTCCACAACAGGTCCACAGGGGTTGACAATCCCAACCATGTGTTGACCTCAGAGAGGACTGTCTTGTGTCAACTCAAGGCAAGCGGGGACCGCCAGGAAAAGGAGCAGTTTGGCCATGTCCTGAGTGGCCGTGCCCGTCCTAAGGAGCCAGCAGAAGTCATCAACGAAGACAAACCCCCAGTCCACCTGCAGAAAGATCATGTAGCAGAGTCTGAGGAGGAGGGCCGCCATCCTGCCCCAATATAGTTGGGCACTTGCCATGCCATAGGTGCCCAGCTTGTTGATCCACCATTCCCCATCAAGTTGTGCCACCTGGAAACGCCACCCCTCTTGTGTGACTTTGATTCGTCGGTGGGCCTTCGAGACATCTGCCTTCAGGATTGCCCAGGTGGTATTCGTGTGAGGGGTTGACCACCCCAGGTCAGTGCCCGTGGCTACTGTTGGGGTGGCCTTCCCCTTTGTTGTGTTCAGCCAATGGATTGCCTGGACACAGTCCATGATTGTGGGGCTGGGGTCTTCTCTTCTGTGTTTTGTTGGATGTGGGAGTTGGCGTGGCCCCAACTGCCATCGTAGATGGTACGGATTTTGTCACCCTCATCGATACAGGTGGACGTTGAAGGCAGGACCGATGGTGCTAGAATATGTGTTCCTGCATGGAACGCCGTGGTCACAGCTAAGTCAGAAAAGGCAGAACCTGGACTATGAAACCCAATGGAAACACTTTAACGCTTACGGTTGGTAGACGTGAAAACACTCACTTCCAGAAGCCTCTTTCCAATGGAACGCCGGTACCCAAACTACTAAACATATTTGGTTGATCACTCACCATTCCCACGGAACGCTGGCTTTTACTGATGCTTCAGACCTGCACAAACCACTTGAGCAAATCCCCATGTGAACTCCGCTTCTCAAGGCTACTCCTGCCAGAATCTCAGGCGGAGTGTGTTTTAATTCAGACTGGAACTCCGGATTCACAAGTCAGGTTTGGACAGAAGGGTTGCATATCCAAAACTGTGGTGGAAAAGGATGCATTTATACGAGGTCCGCTACGAGGTCTATACGAGGTCAACGCGAGGTCAGTCTATATGGTTTGTCCAGGAGCTCGCCATGAGGTTCTGAAGCGGGATTGCTCCAATTGAGCTGGCACTTGTTGTGAAAACAGTGGGCAGCTAAAACATGAGAATATCTCAGCTACTGATTCCTTCTCCCAACGGAACTCCGGCTGTAGGCAGACCTTTTGGGAATTGAACAGGCACACCTTTCACCACCTACTGTACTTGCATTATTTTCCGTTCATTCGCATTGCTTTTATTCATTTAGCATTATTTTCCTTCATTCTGCATTCATTTTCTCGCTTCTTGTATTCATGTCCTTTCATTTTAATTGCATGTCTTTCCATTTTGATGATCCAAGGTCTGGCATGTATAATCCAATGCCTGTGAAACGCATACTAAACGCTAAAGGTACCGCCTTCACCTGACTGCTTTTTTACAAGGGAACAGCTCTATTTTATACCACCGGTACCGTCTTCAACATCTGCCTGTAGCTGCCACGGGGCCTGGGCAGAGCTTATCTGGTGTGCAGCCACACCGTTGCGCTGCTTCTTCTTGAGGGAGTGGCCCTTCCACCATCCCCAGGGCCACTTCCTCCACAAAGGGTCTGACGAACCTGTGCGGAGAAATCCTTCGTGGACGGGTAGTTATCCTTACCCATGGGCAGGAATAGATCTTCCCACGCAGGGGACTCTCCTTTCAGTTCCTACATCCAAGTGGGTGTTGTAACCCCCAAGGAGTACCCCTGTGGCCACATCCCTGGGGTACGTAGCATCAATGTCACCCCCAGCTAGGGCGGTGATCAGATCCAGGTGGAATGGTTGGCCCTCTGCCACCATCTCTGCCTCCTCTAGGGTGCCTTGTGTTGCGCAAGATTTCACTGAAAAAGGGATGCTTGCGGTCCCCCCGGTTGGACTTCCTGAGCACACGATTGTGCCAGCGGGGCAATCAGTGGTTTGAGGTTTGCTAATCTGGATGGGGGCCTCAAGGGAGGAAGTCTCCGGCCTGGGGATGTTGCTTCTGACTGGTCTGGTTTTCTGATTGGACAATGATTGGGGTCGTCCCTCAGTGTCATGGCTTGGGCCATGGGATAGGGGGACCGAGGAGGATCTGTCCGTCCTGCCCGGTGGTTCGCCCTGGTCGTTGGTGGCTGTCGGAGGGGGCCCCTCCCCGTGCAGACTCTGTGCAATCGCTTCTGCTAGCCCCTGCACCATCTGTGGAGGGTAGCGGCTCAGGTCATCTGATCTCATCTCCTTTGGCCTGTGTGCTCCCCATGGTTACACTCGAGGCCTGGCCAGTGATGAAGTGGTAGATCTGTGGAGAGTGCCCCAAACGGCATTGGTCTAGGTGGATCTTCCGATGGTGCAGTGTCTTGGCCCAGTGCCGGTATACTTCAGTCGCCCAAATTGATGAGCACTTGGTTGCTGCCGGCGCCCGGCTGGTCAGCGCCAGCGGCTGCTGCCGGGGGAGGGCGGCCAAGATCTCCCACTTCAATGTACCCCGCATCCTTAGTCACCTTAGCATCATACAGGACCCAGGTCGGGTCAGCATCACTGAACCTCAGTTGCCAAGTCTTGCCATCCACCTCGATGACTGACAGTGGAGTGGTGGTCAAATCAATCGGCAAGGTGCCTTTGCAAAGGAGGCATTTTGAGTGGGACCCCCAGGGTGCATTGCAATCAGAACAAATCAACGAAGGTGCATCCCCCGGGTCCTTCTCTGTCAAAGTTTCCATGGAGCCACAACGCTGGGAGGTGTGCTTCACTTTAAGCATCTCCGTGTGCTCCGCCGAGCGCTTGGCGATCACATAGATCTCGAGGATCTTTGCCACCAAAGGAGCCGTCCATGAAGAGCCTTTGAACTCAGAGAGCAGGGATGTGAGCTCCCCATGTGTGATCACCCTGGCGAATCTGGCCGACGTCTCCGGCAGAGGAGGGAGGACCGTCTACCAGCCTTCAATGACAAAGGTTCAAGCATCCTTGTCCATGGTCAGGTTCAGTACTTCACGTTCCAGGGTCTGAAGGGTTTTCAAAAGCCTGCAGGCGGTTCGGAGCCCTTGGCTTCCGTACCCGGTGCTGGCCTGTTCTCCAACCCCATCTTCGCCATGACCTTCTGAAGCTCTGTCAGCTGAGCATCCAGGTCTGCCTTTGTGACGTTCATGTTGACATCTTCCAGGATTGGTTCGTCAGCCTGCGCGGCATCGGCCTCACTGGGTAGGTCAATGAGTAGATAATCTTCCCCTGTAGTGGAATCCATATCCACAATGGAAATCGAATCAAGAGTCGCAGGCTCACTTGCCATAGAGCTCGAAGCAGCCATGGTCAAGACAAAGAAAGCGAAAGACTTTTCGATATACTTCAAAGCGAGGGGAAGACTTGAGCCAAAATGGCATAGCCATTTTGGCAACTATATCGACAACACATTACTTGCTCCCCACAAGTTCCAAGCAAAGAAACAAGTATGTATGTATGCATGCATGCATGTAACATGTATGTATGTATGTATGTATGTATGTATGTGTGTGTTTGTATGTATGTATGTATGTATGTATGTATGTGTGTATGTGTGTATGTATGTATGTATGTATGTATGTAAATATATATACATGTATGTATGTATGTATGTATGTATGTATGTATGTCAATGAATGTATGTATGTATGTATGTATGAATGTCAATGAATGTATGTATGTATGTCAATGTATGTATGTATGTATGTATGTATGTATATATGTATGTCAATGTGTATGTATGTCAATGTATGTATGCCAATGTATGTATGCCAATGTATGTATGTCAATGTATGTATGTCAATGTATGTATGTCAATGGATGTATGTCAATGTATCTATGCCAATGTATGTATGTCAATGTATGTATGTCAATGTGTGTGTATGTCAATGTGTGTGTATGTCAATGTGTGTGTATGTCAATGTGTGTGTATGTCAATGTATGTATGTCAATGTGTGTGTATGTCAATGTGTATGTATGTCAATGTGTATGTATGTCAATGAGTATGTATGTCAATGTGTATGTATGTATGTATGTCAATGTGTATGTATGTCCATGTGTATGTATGTCAATGTGTATGTATGTCAATGTGTATATATGTCAATGTGTATGTATGTCAATGTGTATATATGTCAATGTGTATGTATGTCAATGTGTATGTATGTGTGTGTATGTATGTGTGTGTGTATGTATGTGTGTATGTATGTATGTGAGTATGTATGTATGTCAGTATGTATGTATGTCAGTATCTATGTATGTATGTCAGTATCTATGTATGTATGTCAGTATGTATGTATGTCAGTATGTATGTATGTCAGTATGTATGTATGTCAGTATGTATGTATGTATGT
>Ga0126342_10021539_pt1 | contig 10735 bp, 6 predicted proteins | sample Cyp1metagenome_FD_92528 | JGI IMG/M metagenome (GOLD analysis project Ga0126342, IMG submission 92528) | Coral microbial communities from Lord Howe Island, Old Settlement Bay, Australia - Cyphastrea 1 metagenome | ecosystem: Host-associated > Invertebrates > Cnidaria > Coral ... | reverse complement strand
TCTGGCACAGCTTGCTGCAATAGTGAACCCAGCAAACAAACTTACTCAGATAGAGATGCATTTACAGGCTCAGATAGAGAGATGAGCAAAAACTTGACTGAGCTACAGCGTTTTTGAGAAAAACAATTGCCTCTCAGCAATTACATGTTTTTTTCAAAAAAAAGGGCTCTCCCAACTTTGTCTTGCCACAAAAGCGAACCCTCCAAACAATACATGAGTTTCAGAATAATTTGGAAAAAATTGCCACAATAGCGACCCTAGCTACTAATCAGGAGCTAACATTAGTGATTGCCCATCATATTTGATGTCACCCAAAGGGCTGCAATTATAAATAGCTCAGAATAACATGAACATCCCACTGCAACCAGAAAGAACAGTAAACGGTGTATACTGTATATCCCATGAATTATCCCATAATGTCATATTCATTGTATTCTTTCTTGCAGGTATACTCGAAAATGCAGACCATTTAAGCTAATAAACAATAATAAACAATCATTTTACTGAAAGACTGAAAGTTGTGAATTTACCCTTCAGTAATCGAAGACATGTTGGTTAAATCTTATGGTTTGATTCGCTAGATCCAAATGTTCATTGTTTGGATGTGTCTTAGAATGATATACCCCAAAACGGCCATTTTTGAAGGACAAATTACTGTATGATAAACAACATCACCAACTTGCGCAAACAATCTAAATCATACTGTTAGTTTATTGTACCATTACATCCCCATCAGTTATCATGTTATCCCTGTGAAAAATCCCCAGAAAGTGTTGGTCATTTACTCACCTTATCCTATGAAAACCATGTTTTTGTTTCCATCAGGTGGTGCCCCTAAGTCGTAAGTTATAAGTTGGTTTATGTTACCCCTGTTATATAACTATGGTTAGCCTCCGGTAATCAAAGCGTGCCTGCCTCGACAAAAAAAGATAAATGAAGGTTATTATAGCTGGGAAAATCATTGAACTAATCCGAACTAAATGGTGGATTTTACAGCAGACCATAGCAGACAATGTTTAATTGGCGGAGGGTATCTCATCACCATAAGCCCAACATTTATATAACCTAGATGTGTTCACCAACTTTGCGCAAATTCAGTATAAATCCCCCATTCTAGATGCTACTAGATGGACGGACATCTTCCCCTGACATTCGCTGGGGGGGCACCACCGGCACCACCTTGTACTATAGCCCCATCCAGGTTAGTAAAATCCCAAGTATATTTCCTCAGTGGTTGATACAATTCCCAACTACGAACCATAAATCCCGATAGATCCCCATAAATCCCTCCAGAAATCCTGACAGAATCCATATAAAAGCCTCACACATTTGCATAAATCCCAATAAATCCGAATAAATCAATCCCCATAAATCTCCTATAATCTCCTATATCTCCGCCGTCCCCGGCCTTAGGGTTGTACTTCGCACCGCGCGACAGCAACAGCTCCACGGTGCTTGTGTGGCCACCGTGGGCAGCCAGGTGCAAAGGGGTCCAATTGAGGTCTTTCTTGTTGCCCTCACCTTCAGGATGGTGCCCCCCAGCCAAGTTATGAGTTGGTTTATAAGCCCCATGAGGTATAGTTATATCTACCATAAACCATAGTTATGTCACTTATAAGGCAACCGAACGCTATCGAACGGGGGCTCCATCCTGTTAAGATGAACATACCTTGAACCTTGGGCATTACCCCTATAGATCAACCATTTCTTGGAGAAGATTGATCACATATAGATATAACCCATATCACTTCCATTCCCTTGGAACTCGCGGATCTATAACAATACATGGTGGTATAATTACATATTCCTATTACGGAATAGTTACCATGAGTTAGATAATCCATAGAAATTGTGAATTCACCGAGAAAAAACATGGATTTATGAGATTTATCTGTTGAATCGGGCAATAATGGGAGAATAATGGGATAATATAACCAACCAATAATCGAGCTTATGCAAGGTGGGCCCCTCGTTTACAATAGCTGTCTGTGAACATCACTTGGTTAAGTCGGTGTTGGGTTGAGAAGGGTGGATATAAGTGTACCTAATTATATAAGTTCATGTCAGTTCACCATCAAACATGTTGGAAATTAATGGTCAAGTTTGTATACCTAGGATCTTGGAGAAAAAGAAACTGCTGGGCTGAACCACCAAAACTTGGGATATGCCAACATGCCAACTAGATATCGAGGGGTATGATCTTGATCTAACCAACAATAAACTGGTTAGTATGCCTTGGATCTGGAAAACGCGATACAGGTTTCCAACTTAGGGTGTTCAAGTTTGATATCAGCTGGGGGTTTATGGTTGACAAACACCAGTTCACCCTGGTACCCTTCTGTTCACCCCAAAATAGCGGATATGTAAATGGATGGTCATCCCGCCAATGGAGTCAGAAGAAATCAGGAAAAAAGAACTGGACATAGCTGTGAGGGTCCACTGACTCGGTCAGAAACACCATGACTCGGCATTTAATATGTTTTAATATGTTTCTTTCAGACTTTCAGACGTCCCAGTGATCCGAGTGACTTTGTCCCAAGGCTTCTATCTTCGCATTCTTGTCCAGAAGCACTTGCACCACTTTGTCTTGGCCATTGAAAGCTGCCACTTGAAGCGGTGTGAGGTAGAACGGCAATGATTCCTGCCGGTGGCAGTGCCAAGGGTGTTGAGCGGGTTGAGCCGGTTGAGAAAGGACTGGAGATGGAATGTTTCCTTTATAAAATGAGTCAGGGAAATTATGATGGTGTCTACACTACAAAGGATGTTTATGGAAGTTAACCAAAATCATGATGTTAAATAATCAGATGATCATGATGATCGTCTCAAATCCTCCATCGACGAATAGTTGCTTAGCTTAAATAATTAGTTCACCGACGAATGACCCATCCAGATCCGATCAGAAACCGGATCCTGAACCGACCGTCCTTGTCATCCCTGCCGCATTCTTCCAGATTGGCGTCCTTCTGGATCAACTCCTCGACAAGTTTCTCATCGCCAACACGAGCCGCCTGGTACAACCTGACGACACAACAGCTTAAGATCCAACAACGGATATCTATATATATATATATAGAAACAAGTGTGCTTTTTCAAGGGGAAATCCATGGAAATCCCATGAACAAAATGGGGGAACATGTGGATTCAATGGATTTAAGCAACAAACATGGGGATTTCAAATCAATCTATAGTGAGTAAGTTGTTTTTTTTCACTAGGCTTACGATTAATTAGTGTAATGGATAGATAGGTGAACATAATCCAAATTACAACATCTTATAACTCGGGTAACCCTTCTTCTTGCGACAGCCCGTGGATTTACTGTTAACCATTTCTCAGGAACATGAGCCGTGTGGTGGATCAGATCCTGGGCATTGCATGCCTTTCCGCGGTGCAACAAGTGACAACTTTGAAAAGGCGAACTCAACAAATGCAAAACAATATATTGTTTTCTGCCCGTTTTCAACCAAAAGTTATGCTCATGGCACATTCAAGTCAACTGTCATTTCCCATCATCATGTCACCTTCAGGATACGCATTGTCGAAAGTTGGGAACAAAGGCCTCTTCCCTTGCATTCTCAACCTGGTCATTGAGTTCAAAGGAAGCAATCGAGGAATCATTTTCGCAGCCGAAATCTGTATCTGGAAGTCATGCTCAAGGCCCAACCTTTGCAGGCCATGAGATGAGCTCTTTGTCAAACGCCACTGTAGTCAGCATGCTGTCATTTGTCCTAGAAGCATGGCCTTAACCAAGAGTTTTAATGGAAAACACATTTCTACCATAGCTTGTTCAAAATTGGGCTCCTCAACCAAGAAGCTGCCAAAAGTTTGATGTTGTAATTGACCATTTGGGTTTGAATTCAAGTACATTCATGGAAGGATCCATTTTGGAACCCTGAGATCTTGTGGAAAAAAACGAGCCATCTGGACAAAAAACCAAGCCTTATCCTTACCTGGTTTTCTACAGTACTACTGGTTAAAGGGTAAATAAATCAACGGCCAATGATAATTTATTATTGGTAAACCTATAAATGAGAATTTACCTGTACTGGTTTACCGTTTAAGTATCATTACATCCTGGCTGAACTCATTGCTGAAATAGGCCATTTGGAATGATTCCCCTTGCTATAGTCATTATTCCAGTGACGTCACAGCGAGGTCATTGTTTATGTGTATGTATATATATATATGTACATACATACAATTTATCCAGAATAAATCCGCACCAGTCTGAAACCATGCCATCTTGGGGAGTGTAAGTCACGTATAGACAAGAGTACCACATGTCCCAGTGTAGTCTTCACCAGCATCAATCCACAAAAAAAGACCCAATTGCGGTTGATAATCCTACTCTTAGACATGCAAAGTAAGCTGTAAGCAGACTTGGACCCTTTCAAAATACTCAAGAATAATGCTCTACCATCTCTATCATTCTGTTTACCACCTTGATGAGTGAAAGTAATAATGTCTTGAACCCATCACTGCTGGAGCTGGTGAAAAAAATACAGGTTTCTAGCTTTGTATCCCCATGTGTGCTAGTTTTATTCCTGTTTCTCAGTGATAGATTCGCCCATTGACACTTATGTGTACTTATGTAGCTGTGTCTGAAAATAGGCTACCCAAAATTCCATTGATCTATTGATTTCCATGAATTGTCCACTATCAAAATTGGAGAATAGTACTAAAATTGTTGGACAAACCAACATCATCTAGTTCACTATGAAGCCAATTATATCATCACTAATCATTATGGCTAGCTCAATCCACATTTTATCGGAGTTACCATTTGCCGGTTGCTTAAAACAGATTCCCGCATTGATAATTAGCTATCACTGATCACGATGACCGATTGTCTCCCCATTAATAGCCACATCATATTCCCATTATATCTCGACTATGATGCCCTTCGACCATTTTCACAGTTACTATTGGTGGAACATAGGATAAATTATGTGTTTTCTCACGTTTTGCCCAGAAACTAATGGCTTGATACTGGTAACAATGATCGATATTCCCTTTTTTTCTCCATCATACCTAATCATACCCCGAAAAGAATCCCCGTTGCATCTCCATTATATCCCCATCTCTCTATGATTCAATGGTTACAGTATTTGTTTTATTCTTAAATCATGTTACAGGTCACCATTGTGGCAGGTTTTCCCATCATTCTCCAAGATTTGTTCTCGCTATTTTTGACCAGTTCCTGTCGCTAGATCATGGTGAAATCAACATTTTGAAAGCAAATCCCCGTATACTGATCAGATCCCCAAGATACTGTGGATGGAACGAATCCTGCCCCAGTTGGTAACTATGGGGTTGCATTGGGATGTTTACCATCTACCAACTGGTGCAGGATTTCTTCCATCCACAGTATGTCCATGTTGTTTCGTCCCCATATATAACGATTCATTCCTATAAATCCACATGTTTGATAGATCCCCATAAATCCCCATAAATTCCCAAGAAATGTCCATGAAGCGTTCCTTGTTCAACATGTTTCTCCTACGTGTATACATATGAATATATATATCCGGATATTGGATCATGATGATTATGGTATAAAATGAACCACAATTTTGGATACAAATCCCCATATGATGACTGTTGATCTCTAAGATACGTCCATGAAGTTACGGTGTTTTTCTTGTTTAATGTTAACTCAGGATTAATAAACCCGAAATTCCGAATATGGGGGGTACAAAATAATAAGATTTCCCTTTATAAACGGTACTAGCTCCAATTAGTAAACGAGTTTACGGGTAATTATTAATTGGTAACTGGGGTAATCAAACCTAGTCTAGTAAACTAATCGCTAATCCGGTAGTAAACCAGGTAATTAGTAAACTAGGTTTATTAAACTAGCTCTAATTTATTAATCCGGGGTTGAACTATGGTTAATAGTGACCAGCTTAATGTTGAGTACTAATTTTCATTAATACTGGGTTTATTGTAATGTTGGGGTTGATATTACCTGGTACAGGATGGTGCCACCCAGTTGTAAGTTGGTTTGTAAGCCCCATGAATACTAGTTCGTATATCTACCATAAACCATAGACTTCAGCCACTTATGTTCGGCAACTGAACGCTATCGAACGGGGGCCCCAGCCTGTTAAGATGAACATACCTTGAACCTTGGGCATTACCCCTATAGATCAGCCATTTTTTGGAGAATATTGACCAAATATATATATATATATAATCCATATCATTTACATTACCTTGGAACTCGCAGATCTATAACAATACATGGTGGTATAATTACGTCTTCCTATTATGGAATAGTGACCAAGAGTTAGATAATCCATATTGTGAATTCACCAAGAAAAAACATGGATTTATGAAATTTATCTGTTGAATCGGGCAATAATGGGAGAATAATGGGATAATATAACCAACCAATAATCGAGTTTGTGCAAGGTGGGCCACCATATGGCAGTGTGTCAAAACCTTGTACCCCTGGTGAACATCAAAATAGCTGGTAAATGGATGTTCATCCCACTAAAAATGGTATCTATAGGTATTGACCCATAGCCATATAATTTACATTACCCATTGCCACCACACTCCGCCGACTCCGCGTTGGATCGAGCGTCCGTTGTCCCAGACTCTGATACCGCGCCAAGGCGTCGGATGCCGCGAAGAGTTTTCCCTTGACCACCTATCGACCGCGATTAAGGCACGTGGCGAAGGGTTTCTGGGAAGCATATATATATATATGTATATTCTATATAGATTTATATGTATAATCTAAATATATATATATACAGATACCTATTAAAAAAAGTTTAAGTATACATACGATATGTAATATGCACGCATATGCATATGCGTATATATATATATATACACACACCCATACAATCGGGATATAGTAGTGTTTAATGATGGCTAATACCTAGTCCATATCCTCAAAAAAACAGTTTCTGCTACAGGATGGTGCCCCCCAGTTATAAGTTGGTTTATAAACCCTATTAACTATAGTTCTATCTACCATAAACCATAGTTAAACCACTTATAAGGCAATTTAGCTATCTTGGAGGCCCCATCTGTAGGGAATTTCATGTTTTCATTCCAACGATCAAACCCTGCATACCCTGTTGACAGTTGACATCAAGTCATGGAGGGCCCCCTGTTTGCTGTACAAATGCTTTACCGGGGATGATGAAAAAACAAGCGCCAAACAGATGAAGTTGGCCAATTCATGCGCTAAAATAGTGCTAACTATGATGTTTCTATCTGTTTGGGGGAAACTAAATTTGAATAATTTTCATACATACCCGAATGCAAGGGAAATACAGCAGGAAACACCAGCAGATTCATCGAACAATTGGGACATATTCGATAAGTAGTGGAAATGAAACATGTTTGATCGGATATCATTTTTGATGACTTTGCCAAAACTAAAAAGGTGGGGTCTGGTTTACCACATTCATACGGGATGCCATGAGGATATGAATAAGGAAACTTTAAACCACACATGCCGCATAGGTTTACATGGATGGTTAGTTACATATCCATGTATATATATGCCGTATATACATATATAATATATACCATAATCGCCACTATATTCCCATCAAATGGTTGACAAAAGCCCGTTTTTTTTGCCATTATTGATAACACAATATTAACAACGTTTTTATCAATACTAACATCGCATCAAATCGGTTATATAACATTGTGTATCCCATAAAAAACATATCACCATATCCACATGATATTCCAATCATGGCTGGTTTTATCCCCATAGTATCTTTCAATAATGTTAAGAATGTCAATATAAAAATATATATATATATATATATACATCAATTATTTAGGTTATTATATAAACCACAAACCCATTTTTATATTACATATATGTGAAAATAGATTATTTAATAAATAAATCAGTGTCAATAATGTTGAATGGTTTGTGGTTTCTTGTCGTCCATCCCAAAAGAAGATTGTCTATTCCGATGAACATACGGACCGCTGGCCACCAATGAGTTTTCATGACTTAGTCGAAACCTATCTTGTGACCATGGCACGTATATCCTCCGGTAATCAAACGTGGAATTGAAACATCTCCGTGAATTTGTCATGGTTTTTCCATAAAAACATCCATTTAAAGTTCGGGGATTTCAGCCACGTGGCTGAGGACACCGGCTCACACCCCAATTTTTGGCCTTACCAGACTTGGAGGACATCGTTTTCTCTGGGACATCTTCAGACCTTGGCTGGTGCAATCAAAATTGGGAAAGTCTGAGGATTTGGTTCCAGAGGAATTATAATGGAAGCATCATTATTATTATTGCCGTTCATCATTATTATTATTGCTACTATCAGTATTATCAGTATCATCAAGATGACTAACATGAATGTTATTATCATTATTATGGTTACCAGTAGTGCCGCACAAGGCGGTGGCGGAAGTTTCAAAAATAGGAAACCTATAGGAGGGGTTGGTTGCTGTGAATCGCGGATGGCAGAGCGAAGCCACTGATGGACCGACAGGTGGTTGAGGTCTCCTCTCTTTCTCTCTTTCTTTCTCTCTTTCTCTGACTACCTACCTACCTACCTATCTATCTACCTGCCTGTCTATGTATCTACCTATCTACCTATCTACCTATCTACCTACCTATCTACCTATCTATCTATCTATCTATCTGTCTGTCTGTCTATCTTTCTATCCATCCATCTACCCATCTTTCAATCAATCAATATATCCATCCATCCATCCACCCACCCATCTATCTATCTATCTATCTACCTACCTAACTATCTATCTATCTATCTATCTTTCTATCTATCGATCTATCTAATCTATCTAATCTATCTAATCTATTGAATCTATCTAATCTATCTATCTATCTACCTATCTATCTATCGATCTATCTATCTATCCATCTATCTATCTACCTATCTACCTATCTACCTATCTACCTATCTATCTATATCTATCTATCTATCTACCTATCTATCTATCTATCTATCTATCTCTCTGTCTATCTATCTATCTATCTGTCTATCTATCTATCTATCTACCTATCTATCTATCTATCTATCTATCTATCTATCTATCTATCCTATCTATCTCATCTATCTATCTATCTATCTATCTATCTATCTATCTATCTCATCTGTCTATCTATCTGTCTATCTATCTGTCTATCTATCTATCTATCTGTCTATCTATCTATCTATCTATCGAATCTATCTATCTATCTATCTACCTATCTATCTATCTGTCTATCTATCTATCTATCTATCTAATCTATCTAATCTATCTAATCTATCTAATCTATCTAATCTATCGAATCTATCGAATCTATCGAATCTATCTATCTATCTATCTATCTATCTATCTATCGAATCTATGGAATCTATGGAATCTATCGAATCTATGGAATCTATCGAATATATCTATCTATCTTTCTTTCTATCTATCGATCTATCTAATCTATCTAATCTATTGAATCTATCGAATCTACCTATCTATCTATCTATCGATCTATCTACCTATCTACCTATCTACCTATCTACCTATCTACCTATCTACCTATCTACCTATCTACCTATCTATCTATCTATCTATCTATCTATCTATCTCATCTATCTATCTATCTATCTATCTGTCTAGCTGTCTATCTATCCATCCATCTAGCTGTCTATCTGTCCATCCATCGGTCTATCTATCTTTCTATCTATCTATCTATCTATCTATGTAGCTGTCTATCTATCTATCCATCTATCCATCTACCTATCTATCTATCTATCTACCTATCTATCTATCGATCTATCTATCTATCCATCTATCTATCTATCTATCGATCTATCTATCTATCTACCTGTCTATCTGCAAGCTTGAAAACGCAGCTATTCTGCGAGACGTCCTCAGGTTTTGAACGCAGCAATTCTGCGAGACTCCCTCTATTGTTGAACTTGACAACGTCAAAAACGAAGAAATTCTGCGAGACTTCCTCATTTGTTTAGTTGACAACATCAAAAACGTAGCAATTCTGCGAGACTTTCTCAATGTTTGAACTTGACAACGTCAAAAACGAAGCAATTCTGCGAGTCTTCTTCATTATTCAAAGTTGACAACCTCAAAAACGAAGCAATTCTGCGAGACTTCTTCATTTTTTGAACTGGACAGCCTCCAAAACTGTGCAATTCTGCGAGACTTCTTCAATTTTTGAACTTGACAACATCAATTAAAGGACCGGATAACCCCACATGGCAACTTCTTCCAATAATGAGCAGCAAATGTTGTAGCGGGGACAGGAAAAAAAGAAGAAGAGAAGGAAAGACAAAGGATGTGGTGGAGGACCGACAAGTAAAACAAAGTTGTGTGTGACAAAGTTGTCTGTCCAAGATAATGTGTGACAAAGAAAGATGGTGTGTGTGGGTGACAAAGTTGTGTGTGAAAGATGGTGTGTGACAAAGTTTTGTGCGAACAATGGTGTGGTGAAAGATGGTGTGTGACAAAGTTATGTGAGAAAGATGGTGTGGTGAAAGATGGTGTGTGACAAAGTTATGTGAGAAAGATGGTGTGGTGAAAGATGGTGTGTGACAAAGTGGTGTGTGAAGGATGGTGTGGTGAAAGATGGTGTGGGTGAAAGTTCTGTGTGAAAGAGAGCGTGTGACAAAGTTGTGTGTGAAAGATGGTGTTTGACAAAGTGGTGTGTGAAAGGTGGTGTGGTGAAAGATGGTGTGTGGAAGATGGTGTGGTGAAAGATGGTGTGAAACAAAGTGGTA
>Ga0126342_10021538_pt1 | contig 10735 bp, 9 predicted proteins | sample Cyp1metagenome_FD_92528 | JGI IMG/M metagenome (GOLD analysis project Ga0126342, IMG submission 92528) | Coral microbial communities from Lord Howe Island, Old Settlement Bay, Australia - Cyphastrea 1 metagenome | ecosystem: Host-associated > Invertebrates > Cnidaria > Coral ... | reverse complement strand
TGCTGTCTACTGTAGGACTGGCATGCTTGTTGGACGACCGTTCATTGCATGGCCCCTGCACAAGGATGACCGTTTGCACATGGCTCAAGAAAAGGGCAGACTTTTTGCACCTGCCTTTCGCAGTATCGAATTGCAAGGATTCTTTAGGCTAGTCCAGAGTCTGTCCTGTTTTCCCGGTTAAAGCTATCTTAATGAACATTCATTAATATACATATCTCATATATATATACATATCTTTTGGGGTCTATAGAGAGCCAGTCGTCCATGATAGCATGACAGTATATCATATCCTGTGAACACCACGTGTTGGTTAGGCATATCGCAGCTGTATCTGTGTGTTTTGGTCAAACATGTGTTTTTTTTACAATCTGTCATTTACTCCTTATTTTCCCTGTCTCTGTATATTTTCTGCGTTGAGCTGGATGTTACAAATTAGGTACCTGGGTATGTTTTTCGCACATCCGTACAGGGCCATGGACGACATGCTCCATGGCCTCAGTTTGCTGGGGCCCAGAATCGAGCAGCAGCTCAGCAGCGAACTTGAAGTCTCCAACAAGAATATGATCGGGAGAAACACATGGCAAAACGCCTTATGTTTTTTCCCATTGATAAACGGCAATAAGATGTTGTTTTTCTTGTTGTCTCCAACGGGAAAAGGAGTTGTTGGGAAAAAAACAATCGAATCTTAAGCTGGATCTATTTGAGTCTAATTGAGTCTATTTATTGTTGAAGGGACCTGTTCTTGATTTATCCACTAAATATATTATATATATATTATATCACAAGATGGAGAAGTTGTTTTTATAGTGCTGTCAAATCCACCATATGGATCCATATGGGGCTCAGTTTGCAGACATGAGCACGAACCTGCTTGCAAAATGAGCCCGCAGTTAAATATGTTTTCTAGTTTGCAACCCCAGTTGACTCCCACGAACTATAGAGTTTGCAACCCCAGTTGACTCCCACGAACTATAGATTATGATACCTATACATATATATATATATATAATTATATATATTCATATAACATTCAAATCGAGTACTTAGGCTAGTTACTGAGTTGGCCACTGCAAATCAGCTATAAGAACTTATAAATCCTTTTAAATCCCTATAACTCCCTTTTGCCTTGGTGAAGAATCACCCGTGTTTCGTCGCACCTTTTGAAAAAGCCTGGCGCCATCTCCAAGGATGGCCGCACACATCGAGAAGTTATCCAAGGAGGCGATTCCTGGAAGATGAGTCGAAGGGATCACCTTATGGTTATAATGGCTGATTGGTGGTTTGGAACATGACTTTCCATATATTGGGAATGTCATGATCCCAAATGACGAACTCCATCATTTTTCAGAGGGGTAGGTATACCACCAACCAGATGGAGATTAATGGTGGTATATTGTGGGATAATAGTGGATATAAAGTCTAATTACTGGATAATTGTGATAATTATAATTTACCAAACTATTCAGGTTAGTGAGTTGTTATAACTTACCCAGAATAATGATCAGAGGAGTGTAAACAGATGAATTTATGTCTTTGCTTAGTATCAACCACTGCTAATTAAAAATTAAATAGCGTGGTAACCAACCACTTGCCCTATACTACCATACTACCCAGTAATAACCTATATGTAATTGTTATATTATATGATAACAACGGTAATGATAAATTATTTATGACTTTTGCTTATTATAACAGTAATTGTTGGACATGATATTTCTTGTTGGGATTAAAAATGAGCTGGGAATCCCTATTAGACAGTCAATGTAAAAGGACCACAGAGACATTGCTCATTTGGGATTACCATCTACTAAGAGTTTAAACGCATTCTAATACAGTTCACTATCAACATGGCAAGTCCCTAGTCAAAACTAAATGTTCTGGTTTAATAGAGTTGTATTGCGATGTAAAGCTAGACTTTGAATGACCTAATTAGATGGGTGCCAAGTATAAGCAGCTTATATAACATATATATGTATATATATTGCTTATGAATGATAAACACATATGTTTAGATTGGGTTATTAGAGCTAGTGTTGATAAAGGCGTCTACCACCATCTCTGGGCATAACCTATCTTCATGATTCATTGGTTGAAATCCCTGCGTTAGATTGTAACATCACCATTGGGGGTCATAATAATCATCATGTTTGATGGTTATATACCCATATGTGCGGAGAAATTCCATGCAGGTTCTTACTCTCCAGTAGCAATTGATCTAAAGGATTCCTCATCAGGAGTACCCTCTGGTTATGTCAAAATAGCTATTGAAAATTGCCATAGAAATAGTGGATTTACCCATTAAAAATTGTGATTTTCCATGGTTATGTTAGTTTACCAGAGGGTATTTGATATTAGGGGGTGGGAGTACATCCCATATTTGGAAATCCGTGGTTGAATCCAATCGCTGTAAGTCATCCCAATTTTCGTAGGTGAACCCCTGGTTGCGTGTGTTGAACCAGTATAGCCTCAAATTTGACGGTGGAGAATGGTTTTCTACACCAAAAGAACCATAATTATTCGTATGCAACCCATTTGGGGACAAATGCATTTCCACTGATCATTGTCGATCATTTTATATATATAATATATATATAATATATATATATATATGTACATAATTGGTTGAAGTAATTGGTTGAGTTAAGAACGCCGCATAAATTGATATGGTAGTATGATCGTATAAGTCTGCATTTATAGAAGTCCATAATCCTGTAAATCATTCTAGTTGGTTGTTAGATAATTTCCATCTTGATACCCATTTCTAGGTCAATCTTAGATGGGTAGTTGATTGTAATCCTCTAGTCTTTTGGTATCAATGGGATTATCTACGTTCACCAGCTAAGAAAAGAATTTTTTTACAGGTTATCTAAGATTGGCCATGATTTATAGACAGAGTAAACCATCACTTTCTCATGAACGAAGGATAGTTTTCCCACCTGCATTGAAGAAAGGTTTCATGGGTCTGTCTCAAGAAAGGGCAAGGGCATCTCCCCCAAACTGATTGTTTTAAGAGGGAGCATGATGATTAACCATGTTTTTTGGGGGAGGGGGGGGGATCTTATTTCGATATCAACCTTTATGGGACTTCTGAGATTAGCTTTACCCTCTGGTTATTTCACGCAGCTATGGGCAATCACCATCTTCAATGGGAAAATCATCACACATCATTTGCGAATGGGCCATGATGGGCCATGGTTTCCATAGCTATGTTGAACAATCAGAGGGTCATATGATCTTGAATCCCCATTAAAAACACCATTAAATTAAACACCATTAATCCCCATTAATCCTTATTAATCCCCATCACACATTATTACTATAGCCATATCAACGGCTCCGCTCCTGACAGCAGGTGGGGGATCAGCGTGCACTGCTCATGCAAAAGGCGGAGCAGCAAGACATTGCTCAGCCGCTTGAATCGTTGAATGATCCGATGGAGTTTCCATGGGTGCCGAGTTGGCTCATGGTCTCAAATATAAATCAGAATCAGGGTGAATTTCTAACTGGGAAGTTGTTTTTTTTCTCGCGGGTTTAGTTTTCACATTCAAACTGGTTAAGTTATGTCAAGCCAACACCCCGTTTAAGTGCTTGGAATTCCCTTCGCGCGGCCAAACAACCAGAAAGCCCCCGCCTTGCCATTCCCCCGTTTTAGGTCGTTCAGCATTTGAAAACACTGCTGGGCAGATAGAGATTTTTTTTTGTGGTTTATTCTTCGAAAAAAATGCAGGATTCCAGCCCTTTCTTATATTCATTCATGTTCATCCATCATGATCAGATGGAACCGCGTGTATGATCCTGGTCCATGTTCCTTGCGTGTTGCCGTGGCCATGTCGGAAGTTCTCACCGAAGCTTCGGTGGTGGAGACAGATGGCAAGGCCATTCAGGAGAGCGTCCCAGTAGATGGTCATGTATCAGGGAATGTGTTTCTGGATTAATATGAAGCTGGTGCTGAAATTGACAAATTGGATGTTCAAATTGATATGGTGGAGTGGTGATGGAAAACAAACAGTGACGCTGTCTATCGCTGCCTTTTCTTTAGTGCAAAAAAACGGCTTTGGGCATGTTTATCAATTGAATGACATCGCCCAAATCTTTTCGGTAAATGATAGCCTTTTTGTTGATGGATGCACACACATATATATATACATACATATATATATATATTTTTTTACAGTATATATATATTGAACTTGTCATTTGACCATTGACCGTTGTATATTTACCCAAGATTTGCCAGCCACCCTTGTATGTGTTTGGTGTGTTGGGAGCACCCTGAGCCATTGAACGCCAATGATTCTTTAGTCACAGGGCAGAAAGCAATCCCCAAAAGAATCATTGGTTGATATCATTGTGAAAATGGTCGATCAACAAAACGCAATTGAAGTATTTGAAATAAAGGAATATGTTTTCATCAGTCATTAAAGGAATGCCCAACTTCGGTGAACTTTAATGGTTGATGAACAAAACATACATTGTGGTTGAAATGTATGGTGGATTGTCAGTGGTAGCCCGGTAGCCCCCAATAATTCATAGCGTTTTCATCAACAAATTACTGGCGGCAAATGGCATCTTTAAAAAAATAAGGGATAAGTCACTTTTCATTCTCAGTTACCACCAATCATTGTCAGATTCATAGTCCGTCAAGTTTCACTATTCATTTTTTTTTATGGTTCCTTGACAGCCCAGACTCGCTAGGAGCTCTTAGAATCCGTTGCGCGCGCATGGTGCACTCCCAAGGACCCCTCTGGGATTCGCTCGGCGAGTGGCTGACGTTGGAGGTATGTGCCATATCCCGAGGAAGAAACAAAAAGTAGAATACCTACTCTCTATCAATCTCTATCTCTGCACATATAAAGTATAGATACAGATACAACAAATGTATGATTGTACGTAGATATGCGTAGACACATGATAGTGATGCATAGTTATAGTCATGAATGGTGGAGTTGTCGGAGCTATTTGCAAATATATATATATGTATACACATTCATGTGTTTTTGTATACATCTCATTTGGGTTGCGCTTCACCTTTTCCGTGCTGCCCTCTGTCACGTTTTTTGCGTCATTTGGAATCGAGTTTTGATCCGCCAGAACCTTCAAGACATTAACAATGCTTATATAACACCTGGAATTTCGCAAGTTTCAGTCTACACTTTAAATCACTTTAGTTTAACCATGATGAACGTTGGAGGGACTGGATGCAGTAGAAGGGACAGCGTCATGATAGACATGTTTGCCATGCAGGACAGAAGTCCTGACAATTGGCAAGAGTTCCTGAAGCTTAGTGGGTGGCTTGATCAAAACTTGGAAGTCGGCAAAGTGCTTGTCGGTCCATTCTATATTGAATCTCAGCTATACGACAACATGTAGTTCAGCACATAGCAAATTCCATCAAATTCATTGAATGATGTGCGCGCCAACGTCCGATGCAAAAACACCAAGCACGTGTTTCTTTGTTTACGTCATTATTCAATATTATTCACCCATGTGGTAAACAAATTAAAGCACAAATTGCATGTTTTAATCAATGAACGGCCCCATTAGAGGAGCATTTCAGGAGGAGCAGGCAGGCGATGAATGATATTCACCTCGCAGCGACGTCCCAGCCGGTCATGATGGCTGGTAAGGTAACTCAGGCCATCTCAGCCCCAAACATGCGTTTTTTTTTAAAAAAAAATTGGCCAAGCAACTACAACATATCAAGTATTTATTGATTTTATTGTAGTTGTCAGATATTTAGCCCATCTCAGCCCATCTCTTCAAAATATCTGACAACTGCAATAATGACAATTTGCTTATATTATATATATATGTATGCAAGGAACTAAATTTGACAAGAAACAACCCAATAAGATTGGCTGGTCAATCTGTCATATCTGGATGAAACCCCATGTTTGACAGGTATGTGATGTGTTTGATGGTTTAATGTTCATTTTCACCAATGTTGGCCACTGCTGCAATAGCTGAGATCCCAATGGTTGAAATGTGTCGAGCAGCTAGGCCCCCTGTCATCGATTGGACTGCCGGAGTGGCCCGTGCTAAGTTTGAGTATCTCGAGCGTGATGAGGCGTGAACGATGGAACTTGCAAGATTGAAGGCAAACCGCAAAGGCATAAAGGTTTGAATCAGTATTCTACATGTTTAGGGAATTTTCAAATGGCATCCAATATTGAATGTAGATCGACTATATAGTCTTGTTAGATACATACATATTTAAAATATACATATGTTTGCATGTATGAAGGCTTGTTTCTTTTTCACTTTTTAGATTTTTAGTATTTCGTCGGGCTGCCAAAAAAATGTGTTTGCTGCATTGGGTTGGGTCTAATGGGACCTTTTTGTGAGAAACCATTTGTCTTTTGGCTTCCTCAAGCAGACATTAAACCCTCAAGATCCCTTCGAGAAATCATTCAGTAGATGTTGGTCAATTTTGTCAAAACCAATGGCTTATCACCATGGTCCCTGCCAAACTGTCCCTAAATATCTGAAATGGCCTCAAAGTGTGTGATTCCCATTTTCAGACAAACCCATATACCAATGTGGGGATGGGTCCAAACCTATCATGTTTGGGGGAATAACCATCCATAAAACAGCTGTTTTACTTGTAGCCATCCGGGCACCGGGTTGTGACCAACCATGGCCATTGTTGAATCCCACATGTTCAACACCTCGCTCCAGGTGTTGTGCAGTGTGGATTCTGCCACGGCGGAGTACGACATCAAAGCTGGCAAGTCGAGTCTTAGCTGCAGAAATGCGGAAGGTGCCTGGGGTGGATTCACCTCAACAACATGATTTTGGCCAAGGAATGGTGGGGACAAAACCCACCACAACATGCTTTATACATGAGTATATATAACATGGCTTGGCATGATATTGTATAAATCATGATCTGGTTTTAGCATGATTTATATCATTGATGTGCTAAATGGGGGTGGTATAACTGGTCAATCCAATATGGCCAATCCAGACTTCCAGAAAATTTCAACGAAACAAAGTCACCAGTTCCACAGTTCTACCAGAATCATTGCAAATCACAAGCTACTTCATGGTTGCTTCAACGCAACTTACTTCACAAACTATGATGTAATATGATAATTTACGATAATTTGATGCAACATGTAACCAAAAGCTGATGCAGATGATGTAGACAAAACGCGGAGCTCTCAGCAGCCACCATTGGTGATTTATGGTGATTTCAATCAAACATGAAGCGGGGTGAGTCAACAAAGATCAATTGATCGCATTGCATGTCCAACTGATCCCAGGCCAAGATGGATGGCACCAAATACGTTAAACCGGCCAATCATATGGTTGAACCGGCCAATCCATAGACCTCTCTCATAGATCTTCATATATCTTAATCATAAGTCACTATCGGACAAAACAAGTTCAGCACTATTTGAAAGATCATGTCAACAACAGCCAACCAATTGGAGAGGTCCAGGGGTTTTGCCCAGCGTGGAACAACATGGTTGGTGGTTGATGGTTGCAGATGGTACTGCCTCCGTCCTAGTCCCATAGGCTTCGGCACTGGCCACAACTTTGCCGAGGATCGGTGTGAAACTCCGGTGAAGCGTGGAGTCTTGTGGAGTCCGTCAACCCTTCAGTGGGAGGTCGCACCTATCATGTGTAGGGCAGTTTGGTCACTGAACCATGATTTTTTCAGGGTCGATATTCATTGAATTCATTTGATCCACCGTGGGCATTTGAAATGGCGGATGCGGCACCGTTGGACATAAAAACTCACAAAGATTGGGTACTCACAAGTCTGGGTGAATTTGGTGCGAACAGTCTGGGTAGGGAAACCACAGAAAATGCATAAACCCTACTTTTGATTGTGGTTTTCCCCACGGATATTGGTGGTTTCCCGGATTGAATGACCAAAGTAGGGATCCATGAATTGCCTTTATTCATACTTTTGAGTTGTGGCAATTCACCCAGACCCCCGACACAACGTGGGAATCCTTTTCCGAACTGGAGAACGGTTGAGTCATAGGCCTTGCAGTTCTTGGCGCATCGCAGGGTTCGCTAGTACCATTCATTGGGAGATTAGCCAAGCAGAAAACTGGAGATATGAAAGGAAGTGGTTTCAGGATGTTTCAGTCTTAAATCTATTACCAAATCAATTCATAGAATATGTGTGAAAGTCATGTTTGTTTGGAATGATGATTTCCGCTTGGCTACATACCAGCAATTTGTTTCAAAAGCGAAGTGGGCATGGTGAAGAACAGCAACAGTTGTGGTACGGTACGACGCGGTACAGGGCTTCCCACCCATGTGGAAAACAGTGGGGCAGGGTTCAGTGTCAAAATCAGATGATAGTTGACACCGGGGCAAAAAAGTAGCCACAGAACTGCAGTCGGAGCAGTTGATCCATTCCTAGGATGGTTAGGATTGGGTGAAGTATTGGGTGCCGAACTCCAGATATTGCTTCAACCCCACGTGGGAGAGTTCCTGGGAACTGACCAATGTGTGATATTTGGTATGGACCAGCAACAGCCCTGCGATTTTTATATAATCATATTTATTTTATTTTCATTTGTGCCGCCATGAAATCGAGAAAAACATGTCGTCCTGAATTTTCCTGTTTTGGGATCCAACACAATCAGCTTTGGACGCTGCGTTTACCGGCAAATGGTCATCTTTAGCTTGGAGTTGTCGCACGTTTGAGGTGCTATTGGTTCTATCTTGGGTTAGTTTGGTCCCCTTCCTGCCAGTGGGAGGTGATAGTTGATCTTGTGTCACCACCAAAAATGCGGAGTGATTTTTGTTTCGCTTAAAAATCGTAAGCCCATGGACCAATGGTACGTTGCTGGTAGACCAAAAGGGGAGTTCTGCATGCTTATCCTTGAACCAATCCATTGAGTCCTTAGAATTATTGGCTTGCTGAATTTCCCCCTAGTTAACCAATCCATTGAACATGGTGAATCATCGGAATTTGATTGTTTCCTGCAACATCAGCCCCCCTTCTAGTTCAACATGTTTATAAGCCTATTGCCCTGAAGATATATCCAGCATTAACCCATCAAACTAGTTATAAAAGCACTATCTAGCTATACCGCTATACCCACCATTGACCCAAACCACATGGTTTCTTCGATCCATGAAGGGTGCCGGTATGAAGGACTAGGGAAGCTGTTTAACCCTTCGTCCTTGTTGATCCCCTTGAGTCCATTCAACCTTGATCCTTGTATCCTTCAGTGCATCTGAGGTTGAAACAGCAGCTGAACCACTTGGGTCACGGCATGGCCCAAAAGATCGACCAGTCACCTTGGCGGCAGGAAAAAATCGCTGCACCGAAAATGTGGCAGAAGGTGAACATATGTGTCACCATCATACATATATCTATATCGTATATATATATAATGTATATATATATATTATACTATATATACATATCACATAGTATTTATTTAAAAATAAATAAAGACTATGTTTTAGACCATGTTTGATTGATGAAAACCAACCATTTGAAAATAAATTGAAATAGTTGAACAAATAAAGGTAAACGTGGTGGATAGTTTGGATCCTCGACAGCCAGAGCCAAGGTTAGATCGTGATGCCCAAGAGTCTCTTGGCAGGGTCCCAGCTGATTTTCAGTGGTAGGCCCAAGGCCATTGACCTCCAATGGTGGATGTTTTACACCACCTAATCTGATAGAAGAAGGGGAATCAGTTTATTTCTGGACCTACAGGAGATTAGTCTCACAGTTCGATTAAAGGGTCTATATACCATGAACAAACCGTGCCGGAAACTACCCACGCGTCAGAAACAATGAATCGGAAACTAAAAACGGCGCGTCAGAAACTAAAACCCTGCGCGTCAGCAACTAGAAACATCTGGTCGAAAACTAGAACATGTTCTTCGGAAAATAAAATGCGCAAGTCCGAAACTACAACTCAGGTGTCTGAAACTAAAGAACTCTGCGACAGAAGCCAAAGCCGAGAACCAGTGGAGTACAAACAAGTCTTCGGCTCAAATGCGCCAGAAGTACATCAACCATGCTGAATTCTCAGATGTTCTTACAGTTCGAAGCCATGCCTTTAAGCGGCCTGGCCTCTGGCTGAAGCCATTTTTCGGATTACCCCCCAGATCTTGGCCACGCAGGCGTGGAATTCTTGGAACCTCTGTGTATCAAGATGGACTTGAAAGCGGGCGTGATATCCAGCAAGAATCTGGACCCTGACAACGGGGATAGGCACAGTATACAGATTGCACTTTGATTTAACATAATACAGTATATTAATTACAGCAGTATACATTGTAACCCGCGATGAATATGATGAATGGACCCTTGGCTTATTGACTTTGGGGCGAAGCAGATCAAATCTGACAAGCAGCACACGAAATTCCAAAGACCTCCTGAGACTGGTTACAGTCACCGACAGAATTATGGAAAAAAAACGTTTCAATTTACAGGCGCCGCCTGTCTATGATAGAAAAGTTACGAACCTTTTTTTTGCATAATTATTGTTTCCATAATTTGTTTCCATAATTCTGTCGGTGACTGTATGTCCATCGATGCGCGATTTGAATGCATTTTAAGGGGGAATATTGAATTATAGAAAATATGTGTCTAAAGATCTGGTATATGCCCCTAAGTCTTCCATTGATACATAATATCATGTGATGTTCGCAATTTGAATGCATTTTAAGGGGGAATATTGAATTATAGAAAATATGTGTCTAAAGATCTGGTATATGCCCCTAAAGCCTGCCATTGATATACATAATA
>Ga0126342_10021537_pt1 | contig 10735 bp, 8 predicted proteins | sample Cyp1metagenome_FD_92528 | JGI IMG/M metagenome (GOLD analysis project Ga0126342, IMG submission 92528) | Coral microbial communities from Lord Howe Island, Old Settlement Bay, Australia - Cyphastrea 1 metagenome | ecosystem: Host-associated > Invertebrates > Cnidaria > Coral ... | reverse complement strand
CAGAGTGCACGCACGCACGGGCTTGGCTGGCGCACGGCGCATGCAAGTTCTATAGATGAGAAAGGTCTTATATATATCTTTAAGGCAACTTCCGCCCCGCCTCGTGCGGGCACTACTGGTATATATATATAAACTCATAGACGTCTAACACGTTTCGTATAATCCGAAGATTTGTACAGTATCAAGTCTAGTCTTAATTCTTCGCCTCGAATATCACTCAAAACAGATCCATGAACCATGCAGTGTTTCAATTGCCTCTCAATTGGACTAACAGACTAACAGACTATGTACTCATTCGCACAGACAGCCCGAAGCATCGACCTTCATTCCGGTCAAGGGATGTCAAGGGTACTACACAGGTTGGACATGGTTGGACCAGGTCACCAGCCGAAGTTGTCATCACTATCACCATGATCATCTCCCATTACATCCATTACAGGTTGCAAATGGTTGCAATATGTTACAATCTTGTCATGAATTGATATGAATTGTGATGATCAAAGTCGATGCTGACAGTGGCTAAGATATTGTTCTCGCGCCGTGCAAGCAAACACACATTGACAGGGAATGGAAGGTTTTTGCACAGCAACTTTTCCGTTTCCGATTCGCCATAATGGGTTCTGCGTATTCTGACAAACGTTTGCCGTGTTTTTGTCTGCAGATGGATGCTCCAGTCCTGGCCAAGAAATACCAAGGTGGCGCGCTCCAAAGTGGTCATGGCCATGGAAATGCGACCTGGCAACCACAGGGAGTAGAATTGATTTTCTGCAGGTCAAAAAGCGGGCGTAGGTTTCTTGGACGTGTACCGTGTCATAGCTCCAGAAACACCTTGAAACTGCTTAGTTTGAAGCATTTTGACGCATCTACTAGTAATTATTGTGTTGAGTTGCAAGAAAGCTTGTTTGTGTTAGTTTCACCATCACAGAACCTCTGGATAGTCCAATGGTGCAAGCAGAATGAATATCGTCGGAGCTAGTCTTGGTGTGGTCTGACTTGCGTCCTGAGTGTCGACAGGCGGGTGTCCCCATGGTGTCTTGTTGCAAATGGTCATAACACAATAAGCAGAGCAACTTTGCACTCAGGTTCCTACTTTACAAGCCAAAGCCGCAGCAACCAGGTGCGCCAAGACAGCGCTTTGATGTTACCTATTGATGCCTATTGCCTGTTGTTGCTCCATGCTTTACCGTAAATGTCCAAGAGTTGGTTTGATGATGTTTGGTAGACAAAAGCCAACATCTTCTTCCACACTGTGATAGTTTTTCATAGTTTTTCTGTATTTGGATTGAATCCGCCGATTTGCACGTCTTGACCCAGCACAGTTGCAAAACCTCTGCCAAATTTGCCGAGGCCTCCTGAGCAAGTTGGTGGCGCAGGCACGAACTGAATGATGGGTGCTAAGCTTGCAGGGTTCCGTTCACCAGATGTGATTCATCTGCGAAGAGTAGGATGATCACCAAATTTCCACAATTCAAACATGCAACATCTATATTCTCATACAATCAGAGCGTGGCCGCAAGCGACAAAGCATGGTTAGCTTTTTTAAGGTTCCAATCAAACTGTCAACGTGTCTGCAAAGATGTTCAGTTCAGTTGCTTTTCCATCATCATGCGTGCAGTTTGTGATATTTTATATATTCAATTTGAACTTACATACAGCTTTTCCTTTACACTCCAATCAGGTCAAATGGGTGTCGAGGTTGGGGTGAGCCACCCCTCCCAGGTATTTGTCCCTGTACGGGATGCAGCATCGGCCCGGTCGGTTCAGTGGATGCCTTTGGAGCGAGGCATTGCTGCAAGAAGTTGTCAGCCTTTGGTCGCTGATGCTTCTAAGACAGAGTGTCAAATGTATCCATGATGTTTGACTTTTTGCTTATCATTTGCAATGTGCCAATGTGCATGCCCTGCTTTCTTGACTGACTGCTCAGTCAGGAATCGGAATCTCTTAAAGCCCATTGGCAGCTTCGACGATGACTGCAGCGGCTCTGGTTGCTCTTGTGGCAACAATGGCTGCAACGGCGGCTGCAGAGGGATGTGCGGTGAAGGCGGCTGTGGCAACTGTGGTTGTTGCCCCAGCTGTGGAACCGGCAGCGGTTGCTGCAATGGTCCGTGCAGTGCCTGTGCCAACTGTGGAGGCTGCAATGGCAACTGCAGTGGCAGCTGCGGTGGCAACTGGGGTGGCAGCTGTAGCAGCAGTTGCTGTGGCGGTTGCTGCGGAGGAGGCTGCTGTGGAGGTTGTTCTGGACCTATTTGTGGCTGCGGTGGCTGCCCCTGCGGTGGTTGCGGGAGTTGCGGAGGTTGTGGCACTTGCGGTGGCTGTGGCTGCGGCTGTGGCAACTGCAATGGGTGTGGAAGCTGTGGCAGTTGTGGCGGTTGTGGCAGTTGCGGCTGCAGCTCATGCGGAGGTTGTGGCGCATGTGGTGGATGTGGCGGATGCGGTGGATGCGGTGGATGCGGTGGATGCGGTGGATGCGGTGGATGCGGTGGATGCGGTGGATGCGGCTGTGGTGGTGGCTGCAGAGGGTGTGGCAACGGTTGTAACGGGTGTGGAAGCTGTGGACAGGGGCCTCAGGGCAACCAGGGACAGGGCTGCGGCTGTGATGGAATGAATTCCATGAATCCCATGGCCATGATGGGTCAGATGGCCATGATGAGTGCCATGATGGGTCAAATGATGGCCTCGGGCGATGCCAATGGCAGCTCGCCCAAACAGCAAAAGGATGACGAGGAAGATACGTCGACGTACGGCTCGTCCTTCAACGTCAATCATCCCAATTACCGACCTCCGGATATGGAGCAAAAGCCAGGCATCACAGACAAACGGTTTGTAGGGCGAATCAAATTCTGGTTTGAAACCAAAGGATTCGGCTTCATCGAGAGCGAAGAGTTCTCCAAAGTCTTTGGTGGTGACTCTGATGTCTTCTTGCATCACTTTCAAAAGAGGCACTTCCAAAGAGGTGATCTCGTCGAGTTCAGTGTCTTCACCAATTTTCGAGGAAAACCTCAAGGCAGGGATTCTGTGGGATCTTCAAATTGGACAGTGTCTAGTCTACTGTAACGAGAACTCTTATCCAAGCTGTTTGTTTGACTTGAAGGATATTGAAGGATAATTTATTTGATATATAGTATTTGATAAGATGTGAGACGCATTCCCAGGCGAGGTATGAGGCACCACCGTTGATGTTTGCAACCTTTAGCAGATCTAGGAAGAACAGGGAAAATTAATGAACATTGTTCATTAATGAACATGTAACAGTACAACAGAACCATTTTTGATTTCATGTTGATTTCATTTTGGCCGCCTGACGCCTCCTGAACTCCCTACCTTCGACTACTTATGGAATTTGCTCATACTCAAGGTGTTACAAACATATGCAAGCATATCGAATGACATTGAAATGCTTTGATATGGCTGTAAGATGCTGTAAGACTTGTAATTATCGATAAACCAGCAGAAACATGCAGAAACCATCATAGGAATCATAGGATCTTAAAGAATATCTGAGTGATGGACACACTCTCCTTGTGAAAGATCAACTCCCCAGAGTCCGGCGGTCGCACTTCCAGGAACAGAGCTGAGAAAGGTGAAGCAGTGAGTGGCCCAGTGGCCCAAATGCCTCAAGGTACGATGAGATGCCCCGCAAGTCGCAGCTCCCGGTGGAAACATGTTTGGAATTGTTTGGATTTCTTACGCTCACGTCAAGAAATGATAAGGAAGGCAGTGTTCTGTCCTGTTTGGTTCACAGTTTCAAGTCCTAGATGGTGAAATCTACTTGCGGTGCTCGGGTGTCAGAAAGACTCATGTGCTCAGCTGAACCCAGCTGATCCAATGTTGCGAAGTATGTTTGAAGGTCCAGAAGCAGACCGCCAATTATCGACAGAAAAATCATGAACAATCCAATTCAATGTGAGCCGTGAAGGATCAGAAGTCTGGGTTAAGGACCCCCAATGGAGTTATACTGGATTCTCTCAGCAAAGTTGGATGGCCTGCAGCAACACCTGCAACAAATGAACAACGAATTGATGGAGAGACAGCGTTTATGATGGCAACGCACCGCCTGAATCATGAATCAACGGCTAGCCATTGGATGCAAAACTCAACACGGGAGATAGTGCGTATGACAACTTGCTAAACCCATCTAAACCCTATTCAATCCTGTCTTCATGAAACCTTCTAAGATCCTTTTAAGATCCTTTCAGAACCAGAACCTGAAACACATTTAGAAACATTTGCAGCACAGGCAATGCGACTGAGGTCGGCTCACGTCCTGTTGGAACTGGTGCTCCCAGATCGAAAAGAAAGCGTGCGACCAGAGACCGACCCTTCACCAGACTTCTGAACAGACTTCTCAATCTTTGATATGTTCGCGCAAACATGTGCACACCAACTTTATCCAACTTTGGTGAGATGCACGAAGAAACGGTTCCCATGTCCATGTCCCATCTGTTCCCATGGACACTATCTACCAACAGTGGGTCCGCTTTGTTCCACCAAGTCATCTTGGATTTGTTTGGATCTCCTTTTTCGGGCTTGGATATGGATGGATATGGGATGACAATGGATGACAGTGGTTGGATGTTGGCAGATGGCCAGGTACTTCCCCTGCTTCCTCCTGACTGGCTTCACTGGTTTCGATGGTGGTTTCTCCACTGGCCTCGGGTCGTAGCTTCCAGACGTCGGAGCTACGCATTTTCCAGGAACGGACAGAGGCTTCTGAAGCCAGCGATAATACCGCTTCAGAATACTTGAAAATATTTGAAAGTACTACTATATATATAATACTATATAGTATACTTATATTATCTTATATTCACATCTTAAAAATGCAGAGTAGCATGTCCCACCATATCCCTTAACCATCTCAGTAATATCATTGGTATGTAACAAGTACATTGACATGTTGATATCATGCTGCATCATTGGGGGCAGAATCTGTAGCCGAGACTGCGAGCATTTGCGATGCAAACATGAAACCATCCTGGAATTAGCGACCAGAAAGAAAGAAACGACATGAAATGGCTGCAATGCATGGAGTGATGGTAGCCTCAATAGACCTCATGCTGTAGAAGCGATTAGTCTCAATCTTGCACTTTGTATTGTTGGGGTCAGGCGGTTGAAATGCCTTGGAACGTGCTCTTCAATCCAATCTATTCTGTACTTGGAGTGGTGTAAACTGAGCTTGCCATTTCGTTTTGGCGTTTGAGTGCCACAAGCCTAGACTTGACAGTTATTATATGTTATTATGTGTTATTAAATAAAATTGAAATAAATTGAATATGTATAATATGTTTCATGAAGGGTGTTTGATGGTGTTTGACAATGTTTAACAGTGTCTCCCATATCTATGGCCGCCATTCCTTACAGTGATCCAACTGTGTCTCTGCTGCAAGCTGTTGCTCACGCTGTCCAGCGGTCCGAATTGTGGCCACTGAAGATCACTGAAGTATGAGACATCATTGAATCAATTTTTGAATCATATTGAATCCAGCAATCATGCAGTTCAGTCGTAGATTCATTGAAGGGCAAAGCTGCCTAGGATCTCAAACATTGGCTGACATAGGCTGACGCCACAAGACAGGTCAGTTATCGTTGAGGACAGCACTGACCACCCAGAAGCACAGTAGATCACAGTAGATCACAGTAGCCCTGACTTGAACCAATTTTGACCAATTTTGACCACGCGGAGATGTTGACAGATATCATGGCCTGAGGCGACTCAAAAACTGGCGGACAGTGAGTGTTTCGGATGAATGTCAGTGGCATATTTTCATCATGTGAAGGAGCAGCGGGGCCGTACATATCCGTACATCATATGTAAAACGAACTCAATCAATATAGGGAGGCGTTACGACATTGGCATTCCCAGACATAGCTGACATCCACACAAAGAGTAAAGAAATGAATGCGAGTAGGGCCTTAAATCTGGGTTTTACCAAGAGCAGCCACGGGGCTACCCAAATAATCCCAAACCGTCAGGGTCCTTGCTTGGTCAACTTGGTCATTGAAAGTCATCAAAGCAGTTCTGCACCAATGAGATGCAGCAGGCGGGCCAAGCATGGGTCCAAACTCTGGCGGTGGTCGCGCTCAGCTCAGCGATCAAGTCTTCATACCTGTAGTGCGGCTGTGAAAGCGAAAGATTGAAAGAGGTGAGGTGGAACGTTGGCGCTAACAGGAAGAAAGATGAAGAAAGCTTGACTGGTTTGGTTTGCTTTGTGCAGCCTCGTGAGGCAGGAACCAAGGGGCCTCCAATGTTCCCACTCGAGCTATTTTCAGCAACAAGGCCACTAAACCGTCGAGTACACCGCACAAGACCATTGCAGGGTGGAATTCCAGTAGAGCTGCGAGTGTGTCTTCGATCCTAGAGCTGTTTGTCTTTCGAGGTTTTGGAATCCGAAACTGGATGCGTACTAGACGGCAGTATATTGGCGTATCCTGTACAGTAGGTCGTTGTTTCATGATAAGGTTGCAGTTGTGTCAACAAAATCATGAAGATGCAGATGCAACATAGCATCCACGGCGCCAGGAATATGTATAATATATATATATATATTAATCATTATCATTCTATATTTATTTATGATATTTTATGATACTTCATGATCCCCCGGAATTGCAGATCATTGATCCATTTAAATTCGGCTCCCGTCAAAGCCCCACAAAAAATCTTCCGCAACCGCAGGGGCTCGCCTCCGGCAAGGGAAAGGTCAGGATCCCAAAGTGTCAGAGCTGATGCGTTTTCAATTATTGATTAGTGGCATGGCAGACTTTATCCCTATTCGCATTCATTGATTTTAGAGTCTGGCTCCCCCCAGCTCTAAATTTTGATGCTCTCTCCTCAGTTCCACCTGGTGGCCCAGAGTCAGGATGGAAAAGGCAAAGAGAAGGGCAAGCGCGAGCCGCGGCAGAATTTTCAGTCTCAGAAAGAGATGGACAAGGCACATTACACTGCACTTGCCATCATTGTCCAACATGTCAGAGACTGCCTACAGTAGGGTCCAGTAATGAGAAACCACTGGGTCCATCATGGTGCATTGGATGAAGAGACAAAGACAGTACAACCGAGTGCATGCTATAGTCTGCATATATAGTCTGCATATATTGTCTGCTATAGAAATAAGATAAATTAGCGAAGTGTTCAGATTGTCGCACTCAGCATGTTTGAGCTATCTCACCTGCCGTCGTGCTGACATGCTCTGAGTGACATGCTCTGACGAGGCCAAAGGCAAAGGAAAGACTTCCAGCAATCTCTCGCCAGCCGAAGCACACATTGCGGCGGCAGCAGCACGTGCCAGTGGTGGGATCCAACAGGAGCCCTTGCGTTGATGTGTGACCTGCATATATTATCTCCTTGAAAAATATGTCAACACTGAACAAGTGTTTTCAAAAATTCAAGAATGGCATTACTGCATACTACTGGTCCTTTTGTGGCGCTGTAACTGTGAGGAAGCCATCTCGATTTGGGAACGGGGCGTTGATCCATCTTACATCCACGGATGCTTCTACTTGACACGCGCCTTGGTGCATTTTTTCCATATTGTGGAAACAGACAAGGACTTGCAGCTGCGATGCAACAAATACAGCCCATTGCATCCTACAAAGAGGAACAATGACGGATGTCTCCTCAAAAAGTGCTGAACACATCTGAACACATCTGAACACATCTGAACACATCTGAACTGCTGGTTGAACAGCTTTAACTTAGGCTTTAAGCGAAAATTTACAGTAACTTCTCTCCATCTCACAATGGGAAGCTGCGAAGCGCTGAGGGGATGACCACTTGGCCTTGGAACCTTTGTTAACCCCGCTTGCAGAGGCCGTGGAGGTGCGCATCACGTCATTCACGTTATTCAGTGGCTTTATGAATAGTCTGAATATGTCTGATTGAACCAACGGCAGAGCCACCATGCAACCATTCTTCATCCATTCTTCAACCATTCTTCATTTGATCTTTAGTGCGCTCCCAGCCTTTCAGCCTTACAGCCAGATGTGAAAGGCGTTTCTTGACATTGCTTGACTGTGATCCAAACTCTTCAAACTCACCTGATGTCCACAGCGGCAGGTTTGTGATGTTTGTGTCGAATTTGGGGCAGTGGTTTCTCAGGAGACAGTGGAGCAACTATCCTCAGACACTGTGGAGACAGCTCAGGACCCAACAGCTGTGCCGATCCTCCACAAAGTGGAACAATGCGGAATAATATGGAATTTAGAAGTCCAATGTCGGACGGGGCAAGACGACTTGTCTGCATAAAGGGATGTCGGATGCCTCAGCTCGAGTACAAATATGCCCCCTGCAGGATCACTTGAAGGAGCTGGGCTTCCAGTCCTCTCAATCCAATACCGAACTTTGCTTGCAAGCAGTGCAGTCAACCGGGAACATGCAAAATATGCAAATGTGGTCGGTTTTTACGAAAGCCAGCCGATAGGCTAGGCAAAGTTGTTTTCGCGAACGAAGTGAGTATAGGGGGTGTGGGGGGTGATATTGGGCGGTGATTAGGGTGGCGAATTGGAATTTTTTAGGGGGGCATGTGCCACTAGGCAATTTGGTGACGGTGGGATTCGATTCTCCCTAGGTCCCTTGAAAACGGAATGAAAAAGGTAGGAAAAAACGAAGGAAAATGAAGAAAAATCGTGAAGAAACAAGAGGAAAATGGAGGAAAATGGAGGAAAATGGAGGAAAACTGTGAAAAAAACATTAAAATGGAGAAAAAAACACATTAAAATGGAGGAAAAAATGAATGGCAAGCTTAGAAAAACCAAGGAAATCGAGGAAACCGTTGGGAAAATGAGGAAATTGCAGGAAGGAAACTCTGGAAAAACCGTAGGAACGCAGGAAAAGGTTTGAAAAAAAGGCATGAAATGGAGGCAAGGTAAAGCTTTGAAAAAGCTAGGAACATAGAGGCAAGCATATAAAAAAACTAAGGATCCGAAGCTCAACGGAGAGCAGCGTCCGTTGGGGTTCGGAGCAAGACGGTTTGCAAGGGGATGAGGGAAGAGTTGCTGGGTGAAGAGTCTCTGGGTGAAAAGTATATGGGTGAAAAGTATATGGGGGAAAAGTCTATGGGTGAGAAGTATATGGTTGACTCGTCTGTGGGTGAAAAGTGTATGGGTAAAAAAAATGTGCAAGAAGAGTTTCTGGGTGAAGAGTCTCTGGGTGAAACGTATATGGATGAAAAGTATGTGCAAGAAGAGTTTCTGGGTGAAGAGTCTCTGGGTGAAAAGTATATGGGTAAAAAGTATGTGCAAGAAGAGTTTCTGGGTGAAGAGTCTCTGGGTGAAAAGTATGTGCAAGCAGAGTTTCTGGGTGAAGAGTTTCTGGGTGAAGAGTCTCTGGGTGAAAAGTATGTGCAAGACGAGTTTCTGGGTGAAGAGTCTCTGCGTAAAAAGTATATGGATGAAAAGTATGTGCAAGAAGAGTTTCTGGGTGAAGAGTCTCTGGGTGAAAAGCATATGGGTGAAAAGTATGTGCAAGAAGAGTTTCTGGGTGAAGAGTCTCTGCGTGGAAAGTATATGGGTGAAAAGTATGTGCAAGAAGAGTTTCTGGGTGAAGAGTCTCTGGGTGAAAAGTATATGGGTGAAAAGTATGTGCACGAAGAGTTCCTGGGTGAAGAGTCCCTGGGTGAAAAGTATGTGCAAGAAGAGTTTCTGGGTGAAAAGAATATGGGTGAAGAGTATGTTGAAGAAGAGTTTCTGGGTGAAGAGTCTCTGGGTAAAAAGTATATGGGTGAAAAGTATGTGCAAGAAGAGTTTCTGGGTGAAGAGTCTCTGGGTGAAAAGTATATGGGTGAAAAGTATTTGCAAGAAGAGTTTCTGGGTGAAGAGTCTCTGGGTGAAACGTATATGGGTGAAAAGTATGTGCAAGAAGAATTTCTGGGTGAAGAGTCTCTGGGTGAAAAGTATGGGTGAAAAGTATGTGCAAGAAGAGTTTCTGGGTGAAAAGTATGTGGGTGAAAAGTATGTGCAAGAAGAGTTTCTGGGTGAAGAGTCTCTGGGTGAACAGTATATGGGTGAAAAGTATGTGCAAGAAGAGTTTCTGGGTGAAGAGTCTCTGGGTGAAGAGTATGTGGGTGAAAAGTATGTGCAAGAAGAGTTTCTGGGTGAAGAGTCTCTGCGTGAAAAGTATATGGGTGAAAAGTATGTGCAAGAAGAGTTTCTGGGTGAAAAGTATATGGGTGAAAAGTATGTGCAAGAAGAGTTTCTGGGTGAAGAGTCTCTGGGTGAAAAGTATGTCGGTGAAAAGTATGTGCAAGAAGAGTTTCTGGGTGAAGAGTCTCTGCGTGAAAAGTATATGGGTGAAAAGTATTTGCAAGAAGAGTTTCTGGGTGAAGAGTCTCTGGGTGAAAAGTATGTGCAAGAAGAGTCTCTGGGTGAAAAGTATATGGGTGAAAAGTATGTGCACGAAGAGTTCCTGGGTGAAGAGTCTCTGGGTGAAAAGTATATGGGTGAGAAGTATGTACAAGAAGAGTCTCTTGGTGAAGAGCCTCTGGGTGAAAAGTATGTGCAAGAAGAGTTTCTGGGTGTAGAGTCTCTGGGTGAAAAGTATATGGGTGAAGTATGTGCAAGCAGAGTTTCTGGGTGAAGAGTCTCTGGGTGAAAAGTATGTGCAAGAAGAGTTTCTGGGTGAAGAGTCTCTGGGTGAAAAGTATGGGTGAAAAGTATGTGCAAGAAGAGTTTCTGAGTGAAGAGTCTCTGGGTGAAAAGTATGTGCAAGAAGAGTTTCTGGGTGAAGAGTCTCTGGGTG
>Ga0126342_10021536_pt1 | contig 10735 bp, 6 predicted proteins | sample Cyp1metagenome_FD_92528 | JGI IMG/M metagenome (GOLD analysis project Ga0126342, IMG submission 92528) | Coral microbial communities from Lord Howe Island, Old Settlement Bay, Australia - Cyphastrea 1 metagenome | ecosystem: Host-associated > Invertebrates > Cnidaria > Coral ... | reverse complement strand
TCCCTTCCCAGACCCACCCTTGCCCCTATTTTCCTTTTCCGCGCACCAGCCGTGCACCAATACCCCCCCCCTCCTGCACCAAAACGGCAAAAGCAGTCTTAAGCCAAACGGGGGTTCTACAAAATAGTTATCCTTCTTTTTGTGTGGCAAACATCATGAAAAATGGAAATATATTGGTTTGAAACCTTGGGATACACTGCTGTCATGTTTCCATATGATTGTGGTACAATACCACATTTTTTTGAAAAAATAGGTGGTCTTTGAAACACAACCTTAATTCATCTACAAGGCCTATTTCCGCTGGACAATTAAGGGAACTCCCTGGTGTTTTCAAACAGGTGTGGAAGTACATAATAATGTTGAATGAGTTTGGGCTGCGCAGTCCAGCAGTTGACCAAAGAAAATGCAACACATTGAGCTAAAGGCAAAATTGCAAACAATATCAGGCAATGCAGTTTTTTTTCACTTGCCTTCATTGCCCAAAGAGACATATCTGCATATAGTCTATTGAGTTGTATGCCTGTGCTACATGCCCAGCAAACAATGCTTTGAAGAAATGAGGTTCTTCAAAGAAGTGCAGTTTTTCTTACAAAGCATCCACTTCAACAAAAAAAATGTTGTCATTTACAAGCTGGTGGTTGCTTTTGAGCGAGTCAAATGTATTTTCAGGAAGAGATCTTTTTGTGACGGTTGGATTTTTAAATATGTGTTATCTACGATGTGTTTTGCGTTCTCAAGTGCAGATTTACCATCCTCTTCCTTTATCATGGTAACATTCCTTCAGGCAGATGCTGTTTTCTTCAAAGGTTTAATACTTAACTTAAAGTTGCAATCGTATTTAAACAGTTTTGTTTAAACATCAGGAAAAACATCGTGTCAAAATATGCAGTGTGCCCTTTAAAGATGTAACATTCCTCTCAAAGAAGCTCATCTGGCCATTATGTTTGAAAAACACACCAATTTCTTAAAAAAAATGTAACACTCCTTTCAAAGAAACCCAGCTGCCACCTGTTCGGAAGGAACACGGTTTGTTTGAAGGAAATGTTTTACTAACCAACAAGAAACTTGAATCAGCTGCCTCCTTTGAAAATTACACCATGATTTGAAAATATGTAACAATCCTCTCAATCACACCATTTCTTTGTAAATATGTAACACTCCTTTCAAAGAACTCCAGCAGCGCTCTACTGGGACAGGAACACCATTTATTTGAAGGCATGGTTTCCTTCACCAAAAACATAATTTTACATTCCAAAGGCTTCACACCTTAAAAAGGAAAATTGCACATACCCACGGAATACTGCGTATGTTTAGCATACAATATTATATTTGTTTAATACTTACTTGACAAATCTGGATTAATCCTAAGGAATCAAACGCCCAAAGAAACCAGAAAAAAACAATGTTTTCCAGGCTAGTCTGAACATGCCTAGATCATCCTAGATCCAAGTAGTCCCCAAAACATTGTTGTTGTTTGTTTGTTTGTTTTTTGGTTTTGTTTTGGGTGGTCAACCAAGGCTTGTGTATGGACAGCAAAGGTCAATATTGTTCGAGACCATGTAATATTTTTTTGGAAAACAAATGCCTCATGAGAATTCAACTTAAGTGATCAAGATTAATCTGGATTAATCTGGATTAATGTTGGCTACCGATTAGTGTGATGGACCTCTATTGTGGAAGAAAAACCAAAATAATTCAGTATCCTGTGGATGGTGGGGGTGGGCCTCTATTGTAGAACATGTTTTTTCTCAGATCCATTTTTTTCAGAAGATTTATCCACCTTTATATACCTTTCTTTGGGTAGAGCTGGTCCATTTACTTTAGAAAGCCATATTCATGTTAAAACCTTGGAAATGCAAGGTTTCCCAAATAATTAGATGCCTTATTAAACCCTTATCAAAAAACAGCACCCAAACAATTTTTCAACTGGGTACCCCATGAGTGACCGAGATCCTCAACAATGTAATTGTTTCGATGGTACTCTATTTTGCACAAAAACTTTTGGGGTGAAAAAACACAAACCTTTTATCCACCTTTCTTTGGGTAAAGCTGGTCCATTTACTTTAGAAAGCCATATTAGATGCCTTATTAAACCCTTATTAAAAAACAGCACCCAAACAATTTTTCAAGGGGGTACCCCATGACTGGCCCAGATACTCAATAATAGAATTGTTGGGATGGCACCCTATTGTGCACAAAAACTGTTTGGGTGAAAAAAAATAAAAACGCATAAATTAATAATTGTTGATTATATATAACTTATTGGCAGTTCCGGCGCTGGCAACAAGCCTTTCTGGGTAATATGTGTATATAATTGTATAATATTGTATATACATATAGAGAGAGAGAGAGAGAGATAGAGAGAGAGTATAAGTTTCGAATCCATTTGCATAGTCCCCGTGGAACACCAACTTCCCCCGGTTTCTGCTTGGCCTTTAATTCGAAGGGGCGGATCATTCAATCAAAGTTGAAAGAGTCCTTGTTCCCAAACCTGCAACAAGCCCCGGACAAAGGTGATGAGATTGGCAACTGCAACGAAGACAACTAGGATGGAGTAGAGGAAAAACCTAGATTACCTATTGATAACATAGTATATGCAACAGTGAAGCAGTTGCCAAAGATCCTAAGTATACATATCTGAATCCATATCCAAAAAGAAAGAACGCAAATAAACCAGTCAGTCCAAAGAGGTTTCCAGAATCCCATCGGGTGCTCAACGTGCTCAGGATTCAAGGCCAAATTTCAACAAGGACTCACAATCGAAGAACATCGCTAGAGAAAGTTGCTTCAGGTCTGAACAAACACATGAAGAAAAACGCATTTCACATCATTTCACCAAGTTTTCCATAGTGTTCCGAAGATTTTGGATTTGGCAGTGTGTCAAAACCAATAGTACCCCTGTAGTTCACATCAAAATAGCTGGTAAATGGATGTTCATCCCCCTAATAAACTGTATCTATAGGTATTGATCCATACCCATCTAGCTCCAGTCCGAGCCGGTTAAAACGGCGCCCGGCCTTGACTCTGCTCCACGCGATCGCGGCCTGCCCCCTGTGTTGGAGCCGCTGCCGTGGTGACACAATCTGAATGCCTTCACCATGGAAAATCACCATGTTTAATAGGTAAACCATGGTAAACCATCTATTTCTATGGGCCATCTATACCATGGCTATGTTAAATAACCAGAGGGTAATAAATAAAGAAATATACTAGCATAATAATAATAAGACATAATCACACACACACACATATATATATATATACATATTAAGTGTGTATATATGGAAAATCGAAAAACTCAGGAAAGGTCCATGTCAACCAGTGGCTTTGGTCCAAAAAGGTGTGGGACAAAACACACTTTGGAGATCTTTGGAGAATTTCTTGTGGCACTTCGTTAGTTTATATTTTCAGTCGAGCTTCTATCCGTCGCAACGCCCTCTGCAAATATGGCCATCGCTCTGCGTCCCAAACCTGAACATGCTGCAAGGGTGGCCAGCTGCCCTGTGCTGCTTTGGGATGCTTCGGGGGTCTAACCCTATGGATCCTATGCGTTTTAATTCCTAAATTAAACCCGACTCTGTAGTCCAGGAGTCCGGCACTGAAGGCATCATAATCATCATAGTTAAGGAATCGGCTTGCGGCTGGTTGCTCTGACTGCATCTGATTGCATCATGTTGCATGCAGTTGATGGCTCCATATATGGCTCCTGCATATTACATGGTTTTCAGTGCTACTGTTAATGAAAAGCATGCCACAACCTTCCGCTGGCCGTTCCGATCCGTTCCGTCCTCTGGGCTCAGTCCCTCGTCTTGCACTCCAAGTGGCATGAAGCTGCTCCGCCACCTTGCCAAGTTGAATGAGTTGACGCCGCATATCCAGGGCAGTGGCGTTCCCTCTCCTCGGTCATGGCGCATGGCACAAGGCATGGCAGGATCTATGGCAGCCAAGGATAGCCAAGGTACATGGCCATGCTGTGCTCGATGAAGGCATCGATATCCACTTCCTGCTTGATGTTGTCATATGTTTTCCGTTACGGCTTGTGAAAATTGGCTGAGGAATGCCGCTGAAAATTGGCCAATGCTGGGAAAAATGAGCTGGAGATAGCTGGAGTGAATCTTAAGGGAAATAGAGTGTACTGACTGTATCTGACTGTTATTCGCTGCTCGGCTCCTCGCAGTTGTCAGCGATGATATCGAAGAAGTGCTCAGCATCGTGCATTTCAAGACCCAGGGTGTGCATGTACGACACGATACGGTCCTTTGCTCGTTGCCGAGTCGGTATCCAGCATGGGACAGTACGTATTTCATGTTTGGAGTTCTGCCGCTTGCTTGTATCCTTGTATCAGTGTGGCCCACGCAACCCCTATGTGAGAATTCCCCACCCTACAAACCCAGTCTTGGCACCTGTGGAGCACCTTGATATCTTCGAATGATATGCATACTTGAACAACTGGTTGGTGGTATACCTACCCCTCTGAAAAATGATGGAGTTCGTCAATGGGAAGGATGACATCCCATATATTCATATAAATTCTGGAAAATAATGGCGCCATGGACACCAAACATTTTCAAACCACCATGTTCCAAGTCACATCTTTCATGGCGTTAATGAACTCCGCCTTGCTGATCCTGCCGGAGCCATCCTGGGTGTTGGCAACGCTGCCGTGGGGTAGCCTTGGAGCAAATTTCACCGATGCCAAGATATGCCAAGTGTCAGTATCGAGAGCCTTGAAAAGTGATCGCAATTCTTCCACCTGCTTCAAGAGTTTTTTCCTCTCCTCGGATGGGCTACGAAGGGCTCGATGTTTCGTTTGCGTTTCGGATGATCTTTGCTCGGCTCCCTGTGGCACTAGTCTAATGATCTCAAAATGGGAGAGTTTGCTGGACAAGAGTCCGGAGTGTCAGGAAGAGATGTCATAAATGCAAAATCACACATGTTACCGTCATGTTACCTGCATTTCGTAAATTGACGACCCTCAAATCCACCCAGCCATGATCTATCATGATCTCTTCTCGGGGATAGTAGGGATGGGATACCCGAAAGTTCGCAGTATTCCAACATATTCCAACGTCCCACTACCGTTGTTTCCACCATTTTGTATCATATTCTCATGATCACTGATTCATGCTGATTCTGAATCAACTTGTTGATATCGTTAATATCGTGAACAGTGATATTCACTATCATGACGTACCTTTTTCCGGGTCTGTAGCCTTATTCATCTTATTCTGTACATACTGTACTCATTGCTGTACTCACTACTGTGATTTTGAGCATTCACATTTGTTTTGATACGGTTTCGCCATGTCTGAATGATTCCCTCAAGTCTGGCCAGGATCCTCGTTAATGAGCTCCTCCCGATCTGGAAGAGAAGCAGCAACAGCCCTCTCCTGAGGGGCTGCTAAAGACTTAGACATGTTGATCAAAACTATACCGGAAAAAAGGGCCGAAGAACGGGATCTCCCCTTTATTAAGGCTATTAAGGAAGCTGGGGAGATGATGCGACATCATGCCACATGAGGCCATATGATGCCATATATGCCACCTTTTGCGTTCCAGTCCAGCGATAAAAAGGGAGGCCCGGAAGATGGTTGCTGATCGCTTGGTGTCATCCGACTGATTCTGATCCGTTCTGCACAGAGACATGGAAAGCATAGTCAATCAATACAAACATGTACCCTCTACAAAGCACCAATCAGGAATCACCAACCTCGCTAGTTTGTGGCGAGTTACAACGAACACTCCCGTCAAGATGTTGAAGAGGGCCTCAAGTATCGAGGCTGCAACGTGCATCGTCCGACTCGGTATGACCAAGTTTTCCAGGTCGGATGTGCCCGTTGCAGCTGGGCAGCAAAAATAAAGAAGAAGGTATAGCTCAGAAAGACTGCAGGATAAAACGAGCCGATTTGTGTCATGATGATGTAGTACATAGACCAGTCGTTGCCACCAGTCACTGAGAGGTACAGGGATAGCCTTGGCAACGAACAACAAACACTTCCCATTGATCCAGTGTACAAGTGAAATGATCAATGAGCAATTCGCATCTTCAGGGTGGTTTATCAGACCATCAAACCAACATTCTTCAAACCCCTCAGATGGCCACTCTGAAGTGCAACTTCCAGTAGCATGGAATCACCCACTGAACCAAAGGAGTCCATCATCAGCTCCCGGTCCTCTTCTGAGAAGGTCCACACCTCCTGCCACGACAGGTGGCCATATGGAACACATGGTGAACAGATCCGAATGGACAGCCCAGGGGCCTATCGGGCACTGGAGAAAAGTCGATGAATGTCAAGAAGCGTGAGGTCCACTTGAAATATCTTGGATATATTCAAATATGCCGACAAAAGACAAAGCTGGAATATTGACATTGAATATTGAATACATACACACAGATATATATATATATAGATAGATATATATATATTATATATATATAATATTATACGTTTTAGACATTCCCATATTGAGAGATATTTTGACAGATCTTGATAGGTTGACTCCTCTGCAGCGATATGACTCGCAACGCCTTGAGCAAAGACCAGCGCCTTGGGACTGGAGCTCAGGGTTTCAGGTAGCACAGATCTGGACACAAAACTTGGGGCAGGGCTTTGCAGCGTAATTAATATACATAATATGTACTGTATTAATACTTGCATCTGTATATACATGTATATATATATATACATATGCTACACTAAATTTTATATAACCTGATAAATGCATATATGATTATATATATATGTATAATTTATGTATAATCAGTGTGCAATTGTGAACCCTATAGGCAGCTGCAAGAGATCGGACTTGAAAGTCAAGAAGGATCCCGGTCCTCTTGATGACTGGGAAAGAAACAGTTCCAGAACGACGTGTTCGTCCTGTACTCACGAGGGGAACCCAAACTCCCGCGAGTGAGTTCTGCCCTATATAGTTATCTGATATATCTGAGGACCCTGCGAAAACGTAGAGCAAGAACAACAGAAGTACCAAACCCCAAAACATGGCAACCATGCACTTCCTGAAGCCTCAGCATATTTCAGCATCACAATGCATCACAACTCGCCCTAGATGCTGTGGATCACGCCCTTGCATGCCAATGATGCCATGTTTTTGTGTCCTTGAGATGCCATGAAGATCAACTCCCAATTCGTAGGTGCTAAAATGCCACCATCCCAAAGATTGACACGTGAATTTATACAATGCATTTATATGCAATTATGATATATTCTGGATATATATGGTGTTTCAAGTGCTTCTCATCCACTTCGCAGTCGGAGACTTGGCAAAAGGAAAGGATTCTGTGGCAACATCAAGCTGAATGAGTAGATTTAGCAAAGGAACTCTCCAGCATCATCGAAAGCCTCTCAGTAGCACCAGGGGGGGAAAATGATGGATGATAGCGATCAGGACGAGGATACAGTGCATAGTAATTAGATGTGATTAGGATGAGGATTCTTTGATATCTGGCATCCCCTTCACAACCGGCTTCACTTGTGGGCTTCACAACAGGCTGTTCTGCATGCAAGGTGGAGCCAAAGCGCCGTCACAAAAGTCTTGCCAAGAGGCTCTCGCACAAATGAAATGATGCGAATGGTGCGGAGGATCTTGGCAAATTTGAACCTCAGAGGCTACAAGCGGTGCTCACAAGGCCTGGGCTCATTCAAAGTGCTTGACGAAGCCGCTGTGACATGCTGTGACACACCAAATGAGTTCCCTGACTGTATTGCCCCACTGCAGACAAGAGCAAACCGAGTCGGATCTGCTCAAGATTTTCTGGTCACCAGTGTGCTGAGGCCGATACATGCGGAAGACTCGCCTCAGCTGGATAGATATAGCTGCTTTCACCATCTTTCATATTCTTTCATCTGACTTGCGCACGTCTCGTCCAAGTCGATGCACATTCGCTCAAAAAGTGGCCCAATAATTAGTCAAGCACACAGAAGACATTCAAGATATGGAAAACTTGAAATGGATGACATCCCCTTCTAGGTGGAAGAGCTTGGTTTCTGTTGGTTTGGAGGTCAGCTGCTTAGCAAGACTGGCAGCGTGGCTGGACAAAACAGTGAAACATGTGAAACCAAACTGCGCCAAACCTTCCATTCCTTTCCTTAAGGAGGCCAACTCAGTTTTCTCACCATGCATGTCTTCAAAATTCTTCAAACCTTTCATCGCATGCTTGGAACCATCATCGGCAAGACTGGCAACATGGATAAAGAACCCCCAAAGGCCTTCAGTCCGGTTCGGATTATTGTAGCATTTGCAATGCCAGTATCACTCTGATGTGTTTCGGCACCCAGAACCTGCTTGGATGCCAAGGCACATATACCCCAGATTGTTGGGTGGCGCCTCATTGCCATCTGCAGGCCAATTGAACGCACAATCCATAGTGGAGAAGACCACCAACATAAGATCCTCAGCAACGCGACCAGAACATGCTGCCAGGTTTGGTGATTCCATGCTTAAAACCTCTAGCATCTCACTGGCCCAACTGGGAAAATCAATGAAAATCATAGGTCATAGTCAGATACAATTCTATACCTTTTCCAGACAGGGAAGGCCCAGTGTTTGCAGGGGATCAACACATTGGCCATGCCAAGCTCTGCGGCCCAAGGACGAAGATGTTCCAGGTAGCGCTCTCATTCACGAAGAAGAAACCTGGTTTCTAGCATTGGATCCCACTGGATTCCAACAAACACCAACAACTCCATGGACTTAGCGTCCCAGGGTGGAAGATGATCGACTGCCGCAGGCCTTTGCTGACCGAGATTCTCAAGATTACTTCCTTGGAAGGCGCCCAATCGACAACAGCATGATCTGTGCCGAAGCTGCTGATTCCAACGCGTTGCTTCCAAGTGTCGACCGCATAGAACAGGAGGAAACCAAGATCTACGAACTGAAAGTTCGGTGGCATATCTCAGCATGCAGCGGTGCTTTCCAGGGTGATCCTTCCCTATATCATCCTATAATCCTATATCCCTCTGGCTTTGGAGGGGCGAAACCACATCATATAATCATATATGATATATATGTAACAATTCAATCCAATTTATCTATGGATACCCCTTGAAACAACTCCAATGCTGTGGATGCTGCCAGGCGGCTCCTGCCCTCATTGATCAAGCTCCAGTCGGTCAACCAGGTCACCACGATGGCGTTCACAATGATCACCTCAGGGCTGTCATGGCATCCCGGCACCCCCCCTGTGCCGATGAATTCTGGGCTCTGAAACTCCACATTTCTGAAGTTTTCATGGGGACTTTGATGCGTGAGTTTCTGCCACATTGTGCCGCGTTTGGAAAGGGATCCTTGAATCTCAATGGCTGCTATGGAAAACTATGGATAGTTTGCGGGGGTGCACGCAATGCAGGTGAAGGACAGTTGCCGATAGAGTCTGGAACCAGCGAGACTGCACCAAATCGAAGATTCGCCCTGGTCACAGCCAAAGTTACGACACGGGAATTGTTTGTTCAAAGGCCATTCAAAATGTTGAAGCCAAAAACTTTTGCAGTCGATTATGGGGTAGTTGACTTTGATTTGGGGGCATCACTGTTAATTAGGTCTGAATTGAACCATCATTTATTTGTTCATATCCTAGTGCTCCCAAAACTTACGATTTAACTGGGAAATAAAAATGTATGTTATCAATTAGTACAAGTGCGACATTTGTTATACAGGAGAGGCCCGCGCACACTGGAATCTGAAAACGACATTTGGATCAAAACCATGCAACGCTAATTAACAATATCAAAATACGAACGCTAATCCAATCAACATGTGCTTGCCGAAGAGGTTCCTAATAATACTAAAAAAAACAAATTTCTTCACTAAGAAGTCAATTGACCAATCATGTCCAATCTGTAGCGTCACCCCACCCAATACAAAAATCAATTAAGACCTGATAAGCGCCTTTTTCAGTTTATATCCAACCAAGATCCCTACCCCTCTATAGGGGAGGGCGAGGGGAGGACAAAACCAACATGTCGAATTCCACTTTTTCTTGCTTGCTCTTGCCTGGAAACCTTGGGATAGCGATCCAACCCCTCAAATGGATTTTTAAAGTAACATTTCTTAACAAGCCTTGGGCACTGGTTAGATTATACTTGCGCTTAGCTCCGAAGGAGGAACCAAGCGCAAGTATGATGACGGCAACGCAATTTTTGGAGGGATGCCACCCCTACACATGTGCTGTTTCAGTCTGACATGTGCTTAGCTCCTCTGGAGCTAAGCGCAAGTATTTAATTTCATCTGCTTGCCAATGACATGTAATGACGAGGAATATATATTGATCATTGAGAAAATATGATTGCGAAAGTTGTATTTTACAATGAAATTTCAGTACGACTCCCGCCCCTCAAATTTCATTTTTAAGAGGGTAGGAATCAACCAAGGTCAAGCACAATTTGCTGCCGAAGAGACTCCCTATTCAGGCCCTAAGTACCTATATGCCAAAAAACTTTACATATAGTTTCACATTCATTTTGTAGCAACCTAATCTAAAGCCTCAAACGCATGGCCTCCTTTATTTCACCATGTTACCACCTAGGGTCAATAATGACGTTAGCCAGGACTCAGTTTAAAACATCTGATGGAAAACTTGAAAATGGCAAAAACCATTACTTGAGGCCGGGGGTGGATGACGAAAGCTAGCGGGGCAGGAGAAAGAAGGAAGGGAAGAGGTGAGTTGCGGAGGGACTGTCAGCATCGTGTCGCGGCATTGTTCGTCCCAACGAGGATG
>Ga0126342_10021535_pt1 | contig 10737 bp, 8 predicted proteins | sample Cyp1metagenome_FD_92528 | JGI IMG/M metagenome (GOLD analysis project Ga0126342, IMG submission 92528) | Coral microbial communities from Lord Howe Island, Old Settlement Bay, Australia - Cyphastrea 1 metagenome | ecosystem: Host-associated > Invertebrates > Cnidaria > Coral ... | reverse complement strand
TGCCCTGTTGAGAGTAGCGATGAACGGCTCCTTTTACACCAGAGATAAACAATTTTCCAGTGGCAAATTTGTTTCCAAGCAATGTCCATGGTGTAATGAGCAAGACAGTGTTTTCCACCGTACATGGGAATGTCCTCACTTTGCACATGAGAGGAGCTTGATGCCACCTTGCCACAGGGAGTACATCATGCAACAGCCGCAATGCACATACCTTCATGGATGGTTTGTTGAATCAGCAGAGGACAAGCACTACAGAGCCATGTTGCAGACGATACCTGACACAACAAGGGAGTTTGAACAACCTTCGTATTTGCCAGAAGTGATGCACATGTTCACAGATGGAAGTGGAATTTTTCCTCAACATAAAAGCCTGCGTTTGGTTTCATGGTCAGTCTGTTTGGCTACTTTCCAAGATGTAGAGTTTACCCCCCTAGCAGCAGGAGGGGTGCCTGGAATGTTACAGACGGTTTTGCGTGCAGAACTCACAGCTGCAATCGCAGCATGCCGTGCAGCCATCAAATTCCAAAGACCTTTCTATATCTGGACTGATTGCCAATTGGTTTTTGACCGAATCAACCAGTATGCAAGCATGAAAAGGGATGCACCAACATCAAAGCAGAAAGACCATGACCTGTGGGGACAACTCCAAGCAGCTCTACATGTTTGTTGCAAGACTAACCTTTTCCAAAAAGTTCTCAAAATCACATCACATGTTGGCGACACGCAGTTTTCTCACCTAGTGGATTCATGGGCTGCCAGAGGAAATACAGCCGCGGACACCATGGCGTCCAAAGCCATTGCCTTACTGCCAGCCAGAGTTCGCCAGGCCCACAGAAGGCTTGCAAACCTTCTGGAAAGCCGCTATGCAGCATGCCAAGCGATGCATAAGTTGTTTGTTGCAATCGGAAAAAAGGTTGTAAAGGAAAAAGAAGAGATGAAAGCACGTGAGACAGAAGCTTGGGAAAACGTTGGACCGTCAGCTCCAACCATCTCAGATGTGATCAGTTTTCTTCCTCTGCCATCGACAGTTGTGGAGCCTGAGGACCACCAACTTGGAGAGGGTTTTCCACTGATTCATCAGTGGCTTTAGGAGTTTACAGGAGACGAACAATCCATTCCGATGTGGCTGTCCAGTTACCAGCTGTACGCCCACTTCCAATGGAGCACTGGACACTTGGGATTTCATTATAACCGCAAAACCAAAAAGTTCGAGACGCTTACATCACTTGGTACTGCGAAGGAATACAACTTCATTCGTGCAGCTGGATGGTTTAACGCGATGCTGAAGAGTTTTGCGAAAGCGATGAAACTCCCTTGCAACATACAATCTCGTTTGCCTTGGGGGCCAGTCTTCAAGTGCTGGCAGAGATGTCTGTTGGTAAAAGCTTCTCCCAATACAATGGACCGGGTGCACTCCCTCTTTCTGCTGAGAGGCACGAGGGCAGTGCAAAAAGTGCATACTGCATTGGTGCAGTATGAACCGTTTCGACCAGGGGCTTCCTGATCCTCTCGCTGCCGTCGAACTTTGTCTCACCAGAGCTCGAATTCTCGGCTGGAGGGAAAAGGAAAAGGTTTTGACACACTGCCATATCAATTCCCAGAATTCATCCAAGGGAACATATTTTGAGGAATCCCCCCATTTTTGAGGGCAACAATCCGATGATCTGTTGTAATCCCGCAACCCCCTATCAATACACATAAGTCCCAAAACCATGGGCTTTAGCCGTGGATCTATTCAATCTATTCAATCTCTTCGTTTTGGACTCAAATTTAGGTGGATTGGGATTGATGATGAATGGGAATGAGATTGTCATCAACCCCTACTCGGTCTCAGTAATCCCAATGCCCAAATCAACCTATGTCAACAAGCATTTTCCATGCAATCAACTGAGTTAATCAGTCTCAACTGGTGGCCCATTTTGAACGTCCCGTTCTCCCATGCTGCAAACCCTCAAGGGGCCGAGCGCAACCGTTGCTACAGAGTCTCAACGGCGGGAGTGCGAAGAAAAGCCCAGGGCGGATGGGTGTGACCTGTGGGTCAAGTCACTGGGGGATGGAAATTATGCAGAAATGGAAGTTGCAACCAATGAAGATGTGGTGAATTTCACCCAAAATTGTGATGTAACTTGACGTAACACATCAAAATTTGGCACTTCATCATGGTTGATGCTTACCACCAAAAATGCTCGAGGGTTTTCACCTTTTCAGCCATATCTACCTGAGTTAAGTTGCAAAGTTGCGAGGAACTGTGTTCGGTTGAAACCAATCGTGGCAACGGAAAATTCCCCATTTAGTTCAATGCTTTCCCCATGAAAATGCCGACGATTTTTCTAAGTCATAGCAGCCCCCAGAATCAGCATTTAAAAATGGCGATTTAAGACGGAGCTCGCCGAGCTCATGTTTTTGAAACCAACTTGCCTTCCTATACAATTGTTACTCTATATTAGTGGGTATATACATACATACATACATACATACATATATATATATACGAACTTTGTTAGTTGGTTCATGGGGTGAAACTAAACCAAAAAACTTAATGAACTCTCAATGTTTAACGAGGAAAACCGCCTGCAACTGCGGGAATTTCCTGTATACCAGATTAGACTCCCAGAATGTAGAGAAAAAAATCTTACGCAAATGAGAAATGTCGGGCAGGTATCGGAAACTTCTGGATGACCTATTCGAAGTTGGGCCAATGTTGAAATTTGATGAGTGTGGCCCGTCTCGTCAGGCCAATTTATGGGAACTTCATCACGTCCTTTGAAGTTCGTTGAAAATTTCAACTGGGTCAACTGGTTGTTGGCCACATCAAAGATTCGTTCAAAAAACCCACTGTTTGGTTGATTTTTTTTGAGGGTTCCCCCCGATTCAACAACCAATAGGTAGATTGATAAGGAATAGTATACCAAATCGGCCCTTCTGTTGTTCCTGAAAGGAACATATTGTTCATACATCTAAAGTCCATGGCACATTGATTGTCTACCAAAAGAGGTCATTTTTTGGTTCAAAAAAATTGGTCCCCCACATCTGGTCCCCTCTAAAGTTGCGACGAAAATCTGCGATTTGGGTCGAAGCTGGGAAAAGTTGTTTCGAAGCAGAAACATCCACAAAGGGGGTATCCTGTTCCTTGGACAAAATCGGATGTGGGAGCTAAGAGGTGACGATTTGTTATGGGGGGTGTAAAAAAAATCTGCAAAGGCCAACAAGGATTGATTTAACATGATTCAAATATGATTTAAGCGTCCAACATGGGGATCTTTGATGGAACCACGATCAAGAAACCAACCCATTTTTTCTGGATATCTTTCTATTGCCAAGCTTGCTGGAGAAGTCACTGGAATGATGGGAATTATGGTGATTTATTATAACTTCTCAAGATATTTATAGGGAATATGTTGCGTAATATGTTTTTAGGGAATGCGGATATAAATGGATATAATGGTATGTAGTAGAACCAAAAATGTTATTTGGATTTGTCAAAAAATTGGGTTGCAGGACACCCTATTTTATGGCAATTCAAACATCGGGGCATGATGATTTAAACTCGGATTTTGGCGTACCCTATTTTCCAAGAAGCACATTGGATGAATATTGGATGAATATTTGAACACCATGAATTCTTGGAATCCACCAGAACCTGAAGGATGAAAAACAATCAGTTCAATCATCACACATATCAGCTTCTAAGATGTTTTAAGCAGAAGACTGATGGTTTTTTTCGGATCTTTTTTAAGACTTCGATGCCCAACATGGGATTTTTGTTGCCCGTTGCAACGTTGGAGTTTTTTTCGAAGCGGTGAACTGGTGAAGCGTATCTCAATGCGACTGGGATGTGGCCGTGGTTTTAGAGTCCACTCAAAATGGCATCGTATAGTGATTTTCTATGGGATTTTCTATGGGATTTTATAGTAATTTAATGGGATATTAATGGGTTATATACCCTCTGGTTATGACTAACATAGCCATGGAAGCCATGGCCCATAGAAATAGATGATTTTCCCAGCTATAGACCTCCATTTATCTTGGGGATTTTCCATGGCAAACTGTTAGTCATAACCAAATGGTAGCCATCGAAACTATGAGGGTTACCAGCTAACTGGTGTTGCTATGGGTCATTTCATGTCATTTCACCATGTCCCAGAAATGGGTACTTCTCCAATAGCAAAATGGCCTGAGACCTGCTATCAACCGTGGCTTGCGGACAATCCACCATGAGATACTTCGATGATTTTCCTATAAACTAGTTCAATCACTATTTAGTTCAGGGATGTCCAATTTTCCCAGCTAGGCCAATTTGGATGATTTCTAAGGGATTTCCACGTCTTTGTTCACATGCCCTGGGCGCTCAGGTTGTGTACAGGTCTGACACCATGGTGCGCCGCAGCGTGGGAGCGTATAGTTTTTTTTTGGGGGACCCCGGGACCCCAATATCCCAACTTATGGAGGTGCACTCACCATGGACATCTCCGTCTTGAATCGGTCAATCTCATCAGTTGAAAAACATGGGCCATGGTTTCCAATTCGCAAGCTGCACCGACCCAGTGGGTCAATTTTTTTCTCCCTAACCACAGATTTTTCAATGTCTGTGTATAGGGCTTTGTACATGTTTCGTATATTTTACTTTATTAATCTTTATTAGCCATCTAAAATATTGGGTGCCCAACTTTGACCTATACTTCTCTGATCCTGTGGGTCGACCCAGTGAGACCTGATGGCTTTGATATGCTTTGATTGTCCCGTGATGGATCCGGGGATCATCGACTTTACTCCATTGCCCATTGCCAATGGTTGTACATCCCATGATATGGGGATATATCCTCTGGTAATTTGTTACATAACTATGGAGAATCACCATAGATTTAAAGTGATTTTTCCCATGAATAGCATGGTGATTTTCCATAGTTGTGTAAGAAATTACCAGAGGGTATATATATATCCCCAAATTGTTTTTCATCCATATTCCCATGATATCCCCAAGCCGCTTGAAACCACAACATGTTGTGCCCTTCAACTCGCCAGAGGGTCTGGCTAGTTGAATCCCCAATGGATGTCATAGCCAGGATGTCCCCGAAAAAAACAGTTCTGTTTGTCGGTTTACACCCCCCCTAAGTACCTAAGTATGGTTATTCCCCCTGGTAAATTAACAGTTGGACCCTGAAAATCACCAATTTTGAACGGAAACTAGTCTTCCAAGCCCCATCTGCCAGGGTCTATGTTAATTTACTGGAGGGTATTCCCCCTAAGGCCCCCAAGTACCTGAGTATGGTTATTCCATGTTGTTCCCCCTCAACTCAAACGTTTTCACCAAGTCATATGCATCAATGTAGCGATGTCGCGTTTAGTTGACGCCGGCTTCACCGAGCTTGAGATTCCCATTGTCCACGCTTGGTGGAACCCGCACAGGTTGAGGGCCGTAGCAGGGATGCCTGGTGAGGGTGTTGCTGGGTAAGACATCATGTAATCTTTGGCAAAAATTGGGGATACCATGGTAAAAAACCAAGCATTTTATGAGATAATGGGATATAACATGATATAACATGATATAACACTGACCAACAATGACCTTCAGCTATACACCTTTACCATCCTTTACCACGATCCAGATTTGCTCTGATGGGATTAACCATGGATTAACCATGGGACGGGCTGCCGTTCATTGCCCACATAGCAATAAAGTTGCCTCTATTTAAAATAGAGAAATAGAGCAGCTCTATTTCTGGAGTTGTAGCCCCAAAAAAGTGTCACGGCATGCTCTTTTGTCCTTTTTTGATTGGGATCCGAAAATACGTTTTTTGGTTGTAGAATGAACAGGTTCTTGGGCGCCTAGAATTCGTTCTTGATCGGCGCTTAAACTTCTCTATATAAAAGTTAATGTATCCTTTTTGCGCGGTGTGCCCGAATATCAACAGTTCAAAACCCTGTACAGTGCCCACCTGCAGACATTGTTCTGACCCATGGCCTTGCTAACGCCAGGGTGAACGCAAGGCACCACAAGATGCTCGGACCGTTGGACCAGCGAATGCAAAGATCTTGGAATCGCTGAGCGCTGTTGTGCCACGCAAGAAGCACAATACACCAGTGCACAAGGACGCAACTGCACTGTGTTCAAATAAGCACGTTCACAGTGCTAGCAGTCTGCCACGCCGGCCGCACGCGTTTTCGTCGGTGTGCGGCAGTACGACCACGGGTGCCCTTCTTTTTTCTCGGAAACCTGGCAAGTTTACGCATGATTCACATGCTGCCCCCTTGCGACATTTTCTTGTTCATGCATCGTGTCTTTTTCGCATAGCAAGGGCCGCCCTCGCCAATCCCCACCCCTATCCCTTGGCTCATCTCACCTGGGACATGATCGCCATCCAACTTTGGTCACTTGACGGAGTCTTATGATATTTTATGACGCAGTCTTATGATGTTTTGTGTTTTGTCATGTTTTGTTTATTTCTTTATTTTTGATTGGTTTATTGTTTTTGGTTTAGATACAGTTACACATATGCAGTTTGTAGATATTTGTGCATTTATATATAAATATATGGGTGTGTTTTTTCCGTGCTGCGTTGTGGTTTTCACCAACATTTGAACGGATTTGTTGCTATTCATTGTGAAATTTGCCTTCATTTAATTTCATTTATACATTGAAGAGGTCTGCCTATCCAAAAACCAATGATATATCTGCTTGTAGTTGCAAATAGCCAGTTAATATGACCCGTAGTAACGTACCAATCAGGATCATTATGATTAATGATGCTACCAGTTTTTATTCATGCCACGGATATAAACCAAATCTTAACCACTGTGAACTAACTCCATGGCCCAGGTGATCCAACCTACTTCGGAATTGGTATTCGGACCCATTTTTTGGAAAATCCAATTCTTGGTACCGGATGAATACCCCCAAAAATGATACTGACAACATCATGTGGACAACCCATGAACCATCCCCATTTTGGGGTTGATGGTTGGGCATACCTGGTTGGTGGTTTCAAACATGACTTTTACTTTCCATTTCATATATGGGATAATCCTTCCAATTGACTTTCATATTTTTCAAGATGGTTAAAACCACCAACCAGTATTATTATGTATTATTATTAACCATCATTAACCATCATTAACCATTATTAACCATGGAAACCCCATTAAATCCCATTAAATCCCATTAAATCCGATTAAATCCGATATGGATGTAAAGTGACCCCCCAACGTTCGTTGGTGACTGGGCTGGTTGGGCAGCGGTACTGGGATGCCGCGTAAGATGTCCAATTTTGGCATCTTCGACTCCCCAGCTCTGTGGTTACCATTTGGTTATTTGTGCCAGTTCGCCATGGAAAGATTCACCAGGCTATTAATAGGTAAACCCAGGTAAACCATCTATTTCGATTAGGCTATGGGCCATCGAAAAACCATGGCTATGTAACAGTCATAACCAGGTTGGGTAGAACCACTAGGATTGATCACCAATAAAAACTCCAGAAAACATGTTTGATTACCAGAGGGGTCGGGGTTGCTTGGGTTAGGGAGATTGGGTGAACTTGGCTTTATATATGTTTATATATATATATTGTGGATTACCAAAAATCCATCCTTATCCTATGAAACATATATAAAAATCATTGTCCAATTTCACTCATAGCCATGTAGTAATGGGACATCGAACAAACTCGATATGTCGTGGTCAAGAAGGTTGGACATGATATGGGTGGGTGGTGAATGGGCTATACCGGCTATACAGGTATTAACCCTCTATTGGGACATTAAAAAATAGGGAACACAGCCAAAAAATGATGATGAGCCACTGGATTCAGATGAAAATTGGATGCTTTAGATATGCGGGAATCTGCCTAGAATCTTAGAAAAGGCGCTGAGTTTTTGGGAATTCCAGACTGATTTCAGATGATGGGGTTTCTCTCAAAACTAGGATTTCTGTGTAGCTAGCCATGATTGAATTAATTGAATACCAGATGGCAAAAATTCTCCAGTTTTGATCAATCTTATTCTGAACATGTTTCAGCTATGATTGGCAGATTGTTGAAGATTATATTCAAACTATCCATCATTAGGATACCCTCTGGTAAACGTTTACATAACTATGGAAAGATCCACCATTTTTAATGGGAAAATCCACGAACTAAATGGTCATTTTCAATAGCTATGTAACAAATTACCAGAGGGTATTCTGAATGATGGCTACTGCCATCCCTCCAGTTTTCTATGGTGCCACCATGGCCGATGGTGAACATATCGCCGGCGCAGAGGTGGGGAGATGTCATTGATCAACAATGACTTCTGCGAGGCGGGACTCGAAAAGATGGATGGGATATCAATGGGAAATTCCATGGGATTTTTTCCATGGTAATTTACATTAATGATATGATGGGGATTAATCAACATATATATATAATATAATATAATATAATATAATATAATATAATATAATAATAATAATAGTAATAATAATAATAGAAATAATAATAATAGTAATAATAATAATAATAGTAACAATATATATATATGGGTAAATTATAACGACCTCACTGCGACCGAACCCTGGGAATAATGGTTAATCAGGGGAATCATCCCCAAGTGGCCTTAATTCAGGTTAGTGAAATATTATAATTTACCCAGATTGATGATATACATTTACCAATTGATAATTGTATCCAAGTTATCATTGATATATCGATATCAATGGATATCACGAGATCATCAATTTATATGAAATTAGTTCATCTCGTTTTTTTGAGTGATCAAATCATTCCCAATATTGGTAAAAAAAATCGATATCCGCTGGGATAATGTGGGAACAATGATGTTTTTTTTTGAAATTTGATGATCATTCGTTTTCATGGGATATTTTCATGGCATATTTCACAGGGATATACAACTTGCTATGATCCTAAGTTGGCTGCAATCTGGTGAATATGATCACAATGGGATTCAGGGGTTCCTTACAATTACCCTATTGAAGCCATGGCCCATTTAGTTCGTTGATTTACCCATTGAAAATGGTGGATCTTTCCATAGTTATGTAAACGTTTACCAGAGGGTAACCATGATAATATATGTACATTGAAATGTACAATGAGATTTGCTTGGAATGGTTCCATCGGAATTTCTTGAAACGCAACGCTCTTCAGAGCAGACTGGTGCCTTTTTGGATCGGGTTCCAAGATGAAGATGATCAACAATTTGCTGGGATACACATCCAAGGATGGTAGGTTTATCCCAAAATAGAACAGTGGGACACCTGGAATTATGTGGTAAATATCATCTATGCCATCCTGGAAACACTTTTTACTTTTTTTGGGGGGGTTGTTGTATTTGATATTTACGTATGTTTATGTGACACAGAAAGGAATTCTCCCCTCTTGAAAATAAACCAAATATCATATTGTTGGTTACCCTCTGGTAAACGTTTACATAGCTATGGAAAGATCCACCATTTTCAATGGGTAAATCCACGAACTAAATGGCCATTTTCAATAGCAAACTGTAACAAATTACCAGAGGGTATATCCCATTAATATCCCATTGAATCACTATAAAATCCCATTAAATCACCATTAAATCCCCTATAAACTGTTAAATTACCAGGCCGGGTATCTACCGCCATACATCCACCATTCTTGGCTTCCCAAGAGTCCCCACGGATCGGAAGTCGGGCGCCAGGCTTGCCAGAGTGGTGGTCGACTACTGCTGTGTCTCGGCCGATTTTTTTTTTTTTCGGTGAAATTCTGTGGTACCTGGATGCTACCCCAAAATAGCTGGTGAATTGGATGTTTATTCCCCCAACTATGGTAAGAATTAATAGGTTTCGAGCCATTTCGAGCCATCCCCATCTTTTTGGAACTGTTAAAGCTACTATAATGTTGGCAAAACAATAGGATTAGCCATCCCCAATTGTACCAAAAAAATGGGTGGTATAAACCATCAAAATATTGGTGGTTTATTATTGCTTTACTAATACTTGTTGGTTTATCACGTATATGTCATGATTATAGTGGCATTTCCAGGCACTGCCTGAGTGCCTTCTAACTATAGTTGTTGTATAGTTTCCATATGATTTTCTAAATATAGTGAGCATATAGTTTCTATATTATATATACATATATATATATGATTATAGAATTAGAGTGACAATTACTGGGCTTTTTCGGGCTGCACCAATAGTCATTGTATATTCTCCATGGGATTGGTTGGGGAAAACCCGATTGATGGTTTCCGGTGATAAAAATATCGGGCATTATGAAAATTCATGATATTCCAATAAACATCACCATAGATCATGACATATCCATATTTTGTGATAACATACCACATCATTTATGGCACAAAATGGCCATCAACCACGTTTTATTCATACTATCCACATTTGAAGCCACCATTTTCCATCATATATCCATTGGTCATATCCATTGAAACACGTCCACTTTTTGATGCGTTTCTTTACTGACCACCCGCGAGGTGCGAACACTGTCCTCGCGCGTTCCATGTGCAATGCATCGAAAGGCGGGCAGTTGGGCTGTGATTTCATGGGTGGTGATTATAATCAACTATCATTGTTGGTTACTGGTATTGATATGGGGTATGATTATGAATTATAGTGATTAATGCTTAATGGTTATTAATGGTTATTAATGGTTATTAATGGTTATTAATGGTTATTAATGGTTATTAATGGTTATTAATGGTTATTAATGGTTATTAATGGTTATTAATGGTTATTAATGGTTATTA
>Ga0126342_10021534_pt1 | contig 10737 bp, 9 predicted proteins | sample Cyp1metagenome_FD_92528 | JGI IMG/M metagenome (GOLD analysis project Ga0126342, IMG submission 92528) | Coral microbial communities from Lord Howe Island, Old Settlement Bay, Australia - Cyphastrea 1 metagenome | ecosystem: Host-associated > Invertebrates > Cnidaria > Coral ... | reverse complement strand
GATAGATTAGATAGATTAGATAGATTAGATAGATTAGATAGATTAGATAGATTAGATAGATTAGATAGATTAGATAGATTAGATAGATTAGATTAGATAGATTAGATAGATAGATAGATAGATAGGTAGATAGATAGATAGATAGACAGATAGATAGATAGATAGATAGATAGGTAGATAAATAGATAGACAGATAGATAGATAGATAGGTAGGTAGATAAATAGATAGATAGATAGATAGGTAGATAGATAGATAGTATGTTTTTGTATTGATTGTGAATGTAGTTTTTTTAAATATATTATATGTAGCAAAAGAGATATTATGCATTTTTTTTCCCCAGCAGCGTATATAAGCTAATGGGGTCTTCAGCCCAGAATAGCTCCGGTGTGCATTGGTGCAGGCGCCGGGTCAGGTTCAACGAGGTTCGCAACAAGGTTCCGAAGGTTCCGGAGAAGGTGTGGGAGGCTTTGGTGCAGAGACAGGTCAGGTTCAACAGGGTTCCGGAGAAGGTTCCAGGTATATATGTATTTGATATACAAAATAAGTACTAAGGATACGCTTGTTGATATACAGACTAAGGTCCGTGTCTTTATTACATAGTATATTTGAATATATCGCTCTATATCTATCTGTCTATATGTATATATATATACATATCAGATCATACAAATATATTGAATCACATTTAATATAATATGTTCAACATATATATATATATACATACATTTTTCAAAATACAACATGTATAATACGCATTAATACACGTGAACAGTGTTTTTTAACTTAAAAATGAATGTATTTTTATTTCTTTTCAACTATAAGATGAATTCCATGTCATACATACATACATACGTACGTACGTACATACCTACATACCTACATACCTACATACATGCATACATGCATACCTACATACATGCATACATGCATACATGCATACATGCATACATGCATACATGCATGCATACATACATACATACATACATACAGACATACAGACATACAGACATACATACATACATACATACATACACATACATTCATTCATACACACATTCATACATTCATACATTCATACATCCATACATTCATACATTCATACATTCATACATATATACATATATACATATTTGCATATTTGCATATTTACATATTTACATATTTACATATACATATACATATATACATATACATGCACATGCACATACACACACATTTATATATATATATATGGACATACATACATTCATGCATGCATACATGCATACATGCATACATACCTACATACATACATGCATAGTATATGCGCACACACATACACAGACACAATTACATATATACATGCTACTGAAGGCGCCCCAAACTGAAATGAGGGGGAACATACTCGAATTTGAAATTTCCAACCGTTTGCAAAAATTTTGCGAAATCAGTCACTGTCTTCAACTCTTCTCTGGGTTTCAGGCCTCTGTCCATGCACTCAATAACTTGTTCACGCTGCAGGAGAGACACGAATTTTCCAAAGATGAATTTGCTGAAATCCTGACAACGCCTCATCCTCAGACTTTGCGTTGCGGTTCACCAACCAGTCCTTTGCCATTTTACATACCTTGTCCTGTAAGGCAGTTTTCCTTATTTTACTTCGAAAACAGAAGGTTCCAAGCGTCGCTGCATCCTTTTGCGCCGAGGCATCAACATTCCTTGTTAAAACAACTCAACACAGGCGGAGAGACAGACACAGCAGAACCATCAGCTATTTATACGGGTCTTGCGATGATTTCTATCAAATTTGTGGGATGCTATTTATGTGCAGTCCAGCACAGCTCGCTTCTGGGCTTTGGTTTGAGCCTCAGAAGTCTCGTACCCGGGGCTACTTCAGCATCCAGATCAAACTTGTCGGATAGGCATGAACAATGCCAGATCCTAAATGTTCCCGATCTGGACAAATAGTCCAGCAAATTATGTTTATTCATTTGATACTGGAACGAATTTGTTTCGGACACGCACTGCCCAACAAGTTTCTGTGCGGACAAAAAAACTCTCTGAGACCATACAGGACAATGTACATTGGCAGTTTATCCGTTACGTCAAAAGGTTGTAGGACCCATAGCCCGTGGAAATCATCCACTTGCATTGAAGTGTCCTTGGTGCACATTCATAAGTATGCATAGCCTATGCATAGCTATGTTTGGATGATTTTGGTGTCCTGGAAGCTGGCGGAAACTAGTGTTAGCTCGAGGACGCTAGTTAAGTTGAGTAGACGTTAAACAATGTCAAATCATGTCAACGAGTGTCCCCGAACCCAGGGTGGCAAGCAAGGCTTGTCTCGAACCTATTGTGCCAGGAGAGCACAGCCGAGCTCATCCGGGACTTTCAAACTTGATTTTGGTCATCCTCAGGGTGTGATTTTGGTTAAACTTTAACTTGGGGCTTGGGGGATAACTTGGGTCAGAGTCAGAGTCGGTCAGAGTTTGTGTGGTTCCAAGAGTTGGTGAAGATGCCGGCGAAGCCAGCTGCAGTTGGCTGGTACTTTTTCTCACTGTGGCTTGGGTTCAGAGATTTTTAGGGTTTCAGAATGATTGAAAGGGGTTTGGTGGTCAGGTTTCGTGATTTTTTGGGGTTTGTCGGAGTGAATGGGGGTGGATGAGGGTGAATGGGGGTGGATGGTCTGACAGTGAACTGAGCCTCTTGGGACAAATTAGAGCCAAAAGCAGGGAACATCTGGGTTGGAGTGCTCAAGAGCCTCTTTGTTTTTCAAGGTTTCCAGTGCAGGACAGAAGAAAAAACTGAGTCAGGGTGGGCCAACAAGTCAGTGAGAGAAGTGATTTTAACAGTGAGAGAAGCAATTCTAAACAGTGAGTGTCGGGCATGCTTTTCTGCGACATGCAACATACGCACAACGCAATGCTGTCCGGTAAAGTGTAGCTTGATGTTTTGAAGATGAACAGATTGTGCCAGTATTCCTTGTTCAATTCCAAAGGGTAATTGTACAGCCCCATGAGGCAGTTTTACACACGCACATGCATCGATTGCAAGGTGAGGACAGCACTCAAACTGCATCCTATTGTGCGGTTCTCGGCAATCGACAAACTTGCAAAGCGCTACAAGCTATACATGATGAGGTGAATCTAGTGAAGGTCTTGAGGAGCTAGCAGGTGCAATGACAAACTTATGTTATTCCACACAGTACACTCCGCATCGCTAGTGAAACTCAGAATGGTTTTCCCACAAGGAAAGACACAGGACAGTCTTGGCTTCACAATCTCCATAAAGTGCGATTCAGGCGGGCAAGAGACACCTGTGCTAGAATGCCATCAACAGAGGAGCACGAGTGGGGGAACAATCGGTGCCCACTTGAGCATGTGCTGAGTGAAAACATATTTTGACCTAAACTGCTTGAAAGAGTGCGTATTTTGTCCTGTTGAGTTTGCAAGGGCTTAGCTCAATTTTCCCAGTGAACCTGATTCTGGAGGAGTCAAGTGGCAGAGACCGTCATGTAGCAAAGCTCCATTAGACTTGCCTCGAGCTTAAAGCGCGGTCAAAACCTGCCTTATGTACGCTTATGTGCTATGTTACTACAGTAGTCTGATACTATTATGTTACTATGCTTTGTTCCAGAACATGAGTTCAGACTGGGATGGAATGATTATCTGATTCACCCAGTCTGGCAGCCTGAGGCTGATGTTACAAGGTTCAATCGAACATAATGTCACAGAATTCAGGTTTGAATTTTGAGGTTGCCATTTGATACTGTCTGTGGTAAATCGATAGAGATTTTAGACTGGTGAAAAGGGCACAAGGGAATGCTGACATGAACACATTACTTTCAAGTTCAATCTTACAAGACTTTGGAGCACAAGAACATGTCGGAGATCAACAGAAATGCGAAAACAACACCCTTCGAAATAGAGTTTCACATAGTTTCACTGTGGTGAAGACATTTTGCTTCGCATTCTATTTTGTTGTGTTGAAATGTCTTGAAAATATCTTTGCCGAGGTTCTGTGATTTCTGTTCTCTGGATGTCTAGCTCTGATAGTCCAATTCAGCTTGCACGTGTAGGAATAGTATAGAATAGTGCTGTTCTGGAACACCAGACGGGGTTCCGGCATCCCACTGGCCTGCTTTGCACCAGTTGGTCGTAAGTATTGGCATTACACTGTATATACTACTATGACATTATGAAGTGCCAGTCTCCCACAAAACATAGATACCGTATCCTAGCAGTAGGTTCCTCTCTGACATAAAACATGCCATTGCTTGCTTGGCTGTTATGGCAAAGCAGACTTTTGGGGCACATTGGCTGGCAAGACAGAATATGCCTTCCAGCTGCTGCATTCCATGTTTGCGCCGCATTTGCTACCGCATTTGCTGCCGCATTTGCTGCCGCATTTTCTAGTTGAACACTGAGGCACGGTCTTAAGGAGCTTGCCCACCTTCAATTGGTCTTGCAAGGCATTTCGGCCTGGGGCATTTTCCTCTCGGTTTAATGCCCCTGCAAGGTTTGTGGCCAATTTGATCATATTGAGTCTTGACTGGTGCAAATTAACAACTCACTTCTCAGACTGGAAGTTGCCCTGCGGAAATGGCTGAAAGCATTGCATTTTGACAAAGACTCTTTCTACCTCTTTGCGCCCTGCGTTTCCTTTGCTTCAATTTGCTTCCTCGAGGCAGTCTCAATTCCTGATCTTGATATTCTAAAGTCTAAAGACGTCAACGGTCAGTGTGAGTCAAGCTTTGAGAAGCTGGCTATTCAAGATAGCAGGTCAACATAGGGCAACCAAGCTATCGTTTTGGAGTTGTACTCAATCCATCTCAATGCATTTTAGGTCTTGTAGAATGTCGTGAATGGAAGCTGTAAGAATATGCATGCAAATGTTGTGTGTATATATTTGTCTATAGATACATATGTATGCACTGTATGCACACCGTGTTCCAAATTTGAAGTGATGAAGTTTTATTTTGTGATCTGCAAGCGGCTGTTGAGAGCGCTTCAAGCGGCCTCAGAGCTACGACGCAATGGAAGAGGGTAAAAAGATCCGCAGACTGCGGTGGTCCAATTGTCAGGCCCTGTCAGGCTTAGACTAACAGTCTGGCCTGGCCTCAGGGTTTTTGGATTAGCACTGCACCATCCTTTCATGGGTCACATGGCGAAAACCTGTGGAAACTGAAGAGGCTTGTGAACCAAACTCAATATCGCTCCAGAACCACATGGTTCAGCATGGTCATTTCCACGCGCGAGTTCCAAGCCAATATTTGGGGCAATTAGTCACCGAGGGAGTAGTTAGTTACAACGACAAATCACGGGAATCTTGCGCAATTACAGTAGATTGAAGGAATTGGGTTCGTCCCTTCTCCACCAAAATCAGTTACGATCCCCGCATAATGGTTGCCAACGCAAGTTTTAGTCCGATTAGGACAAAGAACAAACTCAAATTGCATTGGACCATGTTAGTCTGGAAGACGATTATATATTGCAGCAAGCTTTTTTTTTTGCGGCTGTGTGGTTCCGCTCGCGTCCCACAAGAGTTTTCAACGTGAGATCCCACTTCAAACTACATCAAATCAGGTCCTGGGGTGCATTTTTATTGCTTGTTTGACCTGGCCTTCAAACGCATCATAGTGGAACAGAATTCACTACCCACGTACATTTGACGTTGTGAAATTACACCACCCAAATGGCTTCGTTGGCAAATTACAGCCTAGATTTGGGCTGCAATCAAAATATATCAAAATCAGTATACAGTTTTCAAAGGCGCATTCTTTTTGCTTGTAAAAAGGCGTCGCGTTTTCATGACCAGGCACCATGCAGAAATCCGGGGAAACTGTTAAGTATTGTGAAATGCACGGGACATTGCAACATGTTCCAACTTGTTCCGATCATGAAATTTGCAATGTCCAAGTACGCCGGACGTGGGAGCGATTTGTTTCCTAAGCAATGTTGTTTCATTCGTTACAGTACATCCTGTGTTCAAGAAAGTCAACAGCCGGAATATCGTTATCCGTGGAGACAGCGTTAGTGCAATGAGTATTGTGAAACGATGGCTTCATCATGATTGGACATGAGCACACTCATTGCAGAATCATTGAGTTCGAACCGGGTCTGCTTTTGCCTTGTGTTTCTGCACAGACTGCACAGATGGTATAGAGCGTTCAAGATCCAAACGGAGTAAGCTGGTGAATTCGATCAAGATGTTTTGGATTCGTTGATGGGGCCTCCTCAGGAAGAACTGCCCTCAAAATTCAACCCTTTTTCACATTTGGATATGTGATAATAATCTATATTGTGTGTTCAAATTTGAGCTCTTGTGTGTGTTTTTTTTTTTAAATCCCATCACTAGAATTCCACATTTACCCGGAAATAGAAATTGCTTCGGAGTTGCCAGTCTTTTGCGATATTGGGAAACAAGAAACAAGTTGAATGGGCAATTCTGGGCAATGGTCTTTTTTGCAGTGCATTTGCTTTCAAGTATAATATTATTTTGGCCATGTTGGCTGCGCTTAAAAACAAACAGTCGAAACAACTTGTATGCAGGGGTGTTTACTTTCTTTCTTTCCTTACTCAAGCTTTGATTTTGTTCCTCAAATAAGCATGTTGTTTCATGTTGTTTCTATACCTTCGCCCTGAAAGGGGTGGTCAATTTGACCTGATGCAACATTCGCATGACAAGATCAAAGCCAGTTGGTTCATTTTCAAGACAATGGCTAACAGCGGCTAACAAACCAAACAACATGGTGCGAGTGATCACAACGGACGATTTCATAACCTGAAGAGCATGTGGTGGTTGCAGTGGTTGCTGTTTGAAGGAGCAAAAAAATGATTGCGATGCTGTTTGAAGGAGCTCTTGTTGTCGCATATTTTTGCTGCTTGTTGTCATATAGTGTGCCTGCAAAGTCCTGCAAAATTTCAAGGTGCCACTGATATCCAGGAGAGACCCTCACTGTTGGTGTCAGTTGTGCCATTTTGCTTGGATATTTCATCATGTGACATCAGACCACATACATTGCATTGTGTCAAATCCTCGGCTACTCGCATGCAAAACCATCCAAACCACATTTCCGCTGCCCTGAAATGGGAGTTCTACAGTGGCAAAACTCTCAGCTGCGGGATGAGACGTCCACACTGAGTCGAACTGAACCTGAACGGCGACAGGAACAAAGTAGGAACAACATGGAACGAACAATGAACGAACAACATGTGCAAGACAGTGCACAGACTCACAGATGTGCACCGATGTGCACCGATGTGCACCGTGTGTAGGCAACAAAAATGTTGGAACCCCGGCGGCAGGAGCGTCTACAAACATGAAACAGAGCATGAAACATGGCATTCACATTGCTGAGATGAAATTCAATCAAAATAGAAAAATACCATGTCATGTGTCCTTGTGGTTACAAACGAGGTTTCTGATACGGTGATCACTCCCATTATGTTGTACGGTCGGATCAGCACTTTGCTACCAGCAAACCCAAACGTGGGTTGATCAACTGAAGGCATTCTCCCTCCAAACATTTCATTCATCAAGGCTTTCGGCAGCCCAAAATTGACAGCAATGGCTATCGCAGTACATTTAGACACTTTTTTTTTGCACGTTTTTTTTCCTTTATGTTGGGTGGTGTGCGTTCTGTTGTGGGTTTATGTTGTCGTTGGCGCCACGGTCGTCGCTGCATATTCGTTGCATGCGTGGGGCGTCAAACCATTTATGTACTGCCGGTAGAAAAACATTGCATATTTGGCAAATGGATGGTTCTTGAGGACGGTTTCTGCAGAAATGAATTGTTAGATTTCCTTTCTTTTTATGCGTTGCGAGTCGCGTAGGTTTCATCAATTTGTTCGATTATTTCATAGAACATTTTCACGCCTGTGAAATAGCCAGTCCGGCATACCAGTTTCCACTCGACTTCTTAGGCTTCAAAGTAGCAACGGGTTGCCAACTGCTTGGTTGGCTGACCTCCCGACCTTGCGGCAGCATTGTAAAACTAGTGCGTTGCCAAGTTTGTCAAAATGACCCATTGACATGTCGATGACATTTTTTAGCACTCATTCGTGGATGGTTTTCTTCCCAAACATGACCCGCACCGATGCCGTCCGCATCAGCACCATCTTTTCCGTTACATTTGCTTCAACACCACCTGCAACTCGACCAAAGACTTCCACGAATACAGTAAGCATTGCTTTCCCCCGTGTGTTGCGTACTTCATGTCGTGCCGGCATGTTGTGATGACCATGTTGGTGAGTCATAGAAACAGATTCGACCAGCACAGATGGTATATGACATTCTGATATTCACGAATTCTTCGACGGAACATTTCATTGCGGCCCCGATCAGTCACTGTGCACATCGCGCGCAATGGGTGCACCGAGTGCACCAAGTACATTTACACCGCATGTGCATCGAGTGCAACTAGTGCACCGAATACACTTGCAGCGCGCCGAGTTCACCGAGTGCACCGAGTGCACCGGGTGCACCGACACACCGAGTGTAACGAGTGCACCGAGCGCACCGAGTGCACTGAGTGCACCGAGTGCACCGAGTGCACGCCTGCAGCGCACCGAGTGCACTCGTACGCATGCAGCCTGCTTGTCCCTTTGATCTCATGATTCAATGTAATCAAATTTTCATACAACAATCCAGTTTATATAATCCAATCTGAACCTTATAATATGTAATCTATTCAAAATTAGTTTGATGCGATGTAATTTTGTAGTGTGCCCATCTATCGGTGTATTTACCTACTGATCTATTTGTCGTCTATCCACCTACCTATCCATCTATTTATTTATCTTTCCATTCATCCACTTGTTATTTAGGTACCTACCCAGCTATTAACCAATCAGATTATATATTTGTCTATCCGTCTATCCGTCTATCCGTCTATTTATCTATCTGTCTATCTATCTATATATCTATCTGTCTGTCTGTTTGTCTGTCTATTTGTCTTTTTATCCATCCATCCATCCATCCATCCATCGATCTATCTTCTTATCTATCTATCTATCTATATCTATCTATCTATCTATCTATATCTATCTATCTATCTATCTATCTATCTATCTATTTCTCTATCCATTTATTTATTTATTTATTTATTTATCTATCTATCTATCTATCTATCTATCTATTTGTTTATCTATCTTTTTATGTTGCTGTTTTTTGATCAGCCTATTAATTTGCTTATCTATCGATCTCTCCATTTATTCATCCATGCATCTATCGATCTAGTTGTCTATCTGTTTATGTATCTAGCCATCTATTTATCTACTTATTTTTCTATCCATCCATCCATCCACCCATCTGTCTATCTATCAATCCATTTATCTTTTTTTTTTCTTTTTGTGCGTGTTTTTAAAATTATTCTTATCTAATGTATCCTATTTACGTTTTTTTTTTTTTTTTTTCCTATCCTTTTTTTCTTTTTTTTTTTTTTTTTTTCTTTTTTTTTTTTTTTTTATCCTATCCATTTTATCTGTATTGTATCTAGCTTATCTCTCTGATTTTCATTTCTGCCTCATTTATCGTGTTTAATTATATGTTTCGTAATCCAGCGATCCATCTGTTTATCCATTTCTCTGTCAATTTATTTCGCTATCTACCTCTCTTATATATCTACTTATCTACCTACCTATCTATCTATATATGTAAGGTATTTACCCTCAAATAGCATGCATATTCAATTGTCACATACATGTCATTCAGTTGTGCAACACTCACAAATTGAGAAGTGTGAATCTTAGGCGCTCTTGGCTCAAGGAAAAATTTTATGGTAGCGGAGCAAGGACCGCCATATCTATGGGATTGTGGGGAGGTCCACGGGGACAGGACCCAAACCCCAGAAAGGTTCAGTGGTGGACAGGACCCGTACCCACCCAGTGTTTACTTAGGTGCCATAGCGCCACTTGCGGTACTGGATTTCTGGCGTGTGAAATTCCCTGCAAGCCTTGGAACGTTTGGTTCTGTGATTTTTCTGCTTCGGGGTTTGGATTCGCAATTGGCTGGACTCGACACTTCACCTGACATTTTTGAGTTGCATTGGTGGTTGCTGCAAGTACACAGTTTGCATTGGTTGGACCTTGGTACCAAAGCGGGTCAACGTGGTGATCCAGTTTACATTGCTGCTAGCTTGGTTTTCAGAATTAGGGTGATGGCGCAATTGTCAGCAGAGGCTCGATTGATACGGCAGCGTGCGACCCGAGCAACTCATGCACATGGGCTATTCAAACCGATTGTGATTCAATTGTCACTGCGTTTGATGGATTGTCTTGTGATGGGAGTCATACTCATGTTCAAGGCAGAGGTCATGACTTGAAAGAGACTGAAACATACTCCTTTCAGATGACGGACATGATCCATCGAGCTTTCATTGCAGCGACCAGCTCAAAATTCAAATCGACGACTACTACCGCACTCTTTGCGCTGTTTCGCTATTTACCGCATCAACAATGGCCTACTATCGACGATTCCCACAAGCCGAGGTTGAAGAGGCAGACTACTCCGCTGCTGCGGAGGCTGCTGGCATTCGACCCGGGGAACCGGTGTCCGAAGCTGACGACACTTTGGGTCCCAATGTGAAGGCATGGTTTGCGTTGACCGGGAGCATCTTTTGCTCGGTCACGCAGTGTCGGGTCGTGAACGAGGCGGACGTGATCGCCGACCTCACGTCGCTGATGGACCAGACTGATGGTTCGATGTTGGCAAAGGCCTATCTTCGTGACGTTGGCCCGGAAGATGCAAGGCTCCTG
>Ga0126342_10021533_pt1 | contig 10737 bp, 10 predicted proteins | sample Cyp1metagenome_FD_92528 | JGI IMG/M metagenome (GOLD analysis project Ga0126342, IMG submission 92528) | Coral microbial communities from Lord Howe Island, Old Settlement Bay, Australia - Cyphastrea 1 metagenome | ecosystem: Host-associated > Invertebrates > Cnidaria > Coral ... | reverse complement strand
TCTCGGTGCTCGACGGATTTTTAACAAAAAAACCAGCTAAAGCTGATATAGCGACTGCTATATTAACAAATGTCATTGAGCATTTAGTGTTGCTGTTGCCCCCCAATAAGCACGCCTTCACCGCCAAAGCGGTGTGGGCGGATTTATACATATTTATACATATACATATGGTATTCACTATGATAGTTCTGTTGATTTGCGGTAAGTGCTCTATTCTATTAGTTCTATCTTTTCGTTGCTGGATGGGGTGATCTACTGAGAATCTTCGTACTGTTGGCCCCTTTGGGGTCAGAAGTACTGGAGCCATTCATCGATGAGATGTCCACATATGATCACATGAATATGCAGTATATCTGCATCTAAATTTATAACATGTGACATCATGTGACCGCAAAGGTCGGACACTATATATATATATATATAATATATATATATATATATTTATATAGATGTATATATGCATATACGTATATATATATATAGATGTATATATATACATAAATAAATAAATCTACCGTGTAACAATTCGCTGGATTCTGACCCCACAGCTTTGGCCCAACGGGAGTGAAGCGCCACGGCTAGGTTGGGATCTTCCGGAAACGACATCCTGACGGCCAACCTGGCGTATCAGTCCCGAGCCAAGGGGATTGTTGCGGTGATTCTCGGGGACTATGTGAGTTGGGGATGATGAAAATAAAAGTAATATAAAGTAATGATATCACATCCAGTCCAAAACATAAGGGGAATGATAATTTATGATAATTTACTAGTTAGGGGGATCAACTGGATATGTTAGTCGGTAAACTATCCCGTTGAATTTTAAAAAGACAATGGCTCAGGGGTTATATACGTAGTTCGTGCACGATTCTGTCATGGGTTTCTCCTTGCAGGGGTTCCCCCACAAGCCATGCTTGTGTCACAATGGTATGACAAAAACTGCAAGGTATAGAGCTACATGGTGTCAGCGAAAAACAGATTGTTTCGGAGGGGGAATCTCCCGACAAGTCAGGGTTTCAAATCCTCATGCTGGATATATTTGGAAATCAGTCAGCCAAATGTATTATGACCCGATTTGGCGCAGTTTAACTTGTCTGGTTGGCGGAATTGGATGATGGGCAATGCGGCAATTTTACAGGAAACCCTTTTGATGGTACCGCACTACAAGTCCTCCATCATCGTCATCGTCATCATCATCATCATCATCATCATCACCACCACTGAGGTATTTTACTTCGCTGCACTGGTCCCTGACCCAGTTCACACCTGCCTCCATGGAGGCCCCGAGAACTCATCGGGATGGACCAACAATCCAAGGGGGGGCAGAGGATCTACAGATTGCTGGTTTCTGCCATAGTGCAGGCTGCCGTTCTCCATGTATTCAGGCCGTAGATTCAGGATGATTCAGGTATTGAAAATCCCAACCTGGACAATTCCTGATTGAAAATCCCACGGGCATGGCCAGCTGATGGCAACCCGCTGGTCAAGTCATACATCACAAAAGTCCCAATCCCATCCAATCCTCACTGTAGCCTGCGTAGCATGATGGGCCCCTACCACCGATGAATGGTGTTATCAGTTATCATATCACATATCCGACATATCCCATATCACATCATATCACAGCACATCACCCAACATAGCCCAATGTTGTGACAAATGATCTGCGTCACATTCTGCAACATTCGGCAATTAAAGGTAGCCCTGGCCCCCTGTGCGCAGGTCACACCGAAGAATGAGATCGAACGGCTCTTCAACGTGGTGGTAATCATGTCGGCCATGGTGATCTTCTCTACCTTCATCTCAGCCATCACCAATGCCATGAATCAGCTACGAAACCTCAACAGCCCCTCAGGATGTGAGTTACGCGGGTGATGATGATGCCAATGGTTGGAGAGGGTGTCTTCATGTTGTTTTTTTTCCCTCCATTTTTCGCGAAGGTCTCCAAACATGATCTCCAAGTTGTGTTCTTTTTATCTGCAGATTTTCCAGAACTGGTTCCAGTTTTGAATGGGGAACAACTGAAACAACATGAAAAAACCCATGCTTTTGGTCACCTCCTGTGCCCTGAGGTGAGCGGAATGAGCAAGCCTCCCTGCTCCGCCGGTATATGCAGCAAAACAATGCGCCTTGGATCCATGGGTGAAACCAATGGTTGGTCGATGTTGGTGATGTTGGTGATTTCATGCGACATCAATTTTTCAACCGTCGACTGAGCCGACTTAGCCATGGACAGCCCTGGGGCCTTTGGGACGTTGGACGAGAAAATAGGTCAGCGGCTTGTTGGATAAGGCTGGTCCTACATGCCAACCGCGGAAGTTGAACATGAACCCATCCCAAATCGATTGCCCAACAGTTTCCAACTGAAGAAAAATATGGCTACTCTGGTCCTGCTTTTTGGCAAGGCAAGCTCCCGATGATTCAGTAAGAGCATGCAAAAAAGATCAAGAAACGATAATTAGAGATATATTTTCGTATATTTCACCCCCCAGCCATTTCCGTTCTTTTCCGTCAATTTTCAAGGGACAAAAAAACAGCAAAAAACACAACATCATCTATAACCTCATAACCACGCACACACACATACATAAATAACATTAAATAACTGTAAACAGATCAATACGTAGATCAATATAAATATAGAAGTGAAGCACTTTATATCTATTTCTTCTTTTAAAACACACACATGCATCTATATATATATATACATATATATATACACACATATATATATATATAATAAATAGATAAATGAATAAATCAATATATATATATACACATATATACACACACACATATATATATATATACACATATATATATATAGATATTTTTGCATGTGCGCATCATTTCCCAACATCTTCAGCAACCTGAGGTCTCAGCGCCTCTGAAGGCGCGAGTGCTGCAAAGTATCAAGGCCTTGAGTCAGAACCGCTCGCGCGTGTGGGGTTCCCCAGGGACCCAAGGGGACCCTTGGGGGTTGACAATGTCAGGGTGGTTTGATGGGGGATGGTGGGGAGTGAAAGTTGGAGAATGGGGATATATTGGGGATAGCAATGATGTTGAACATTGCTAAACTATGGTCAATAACAGGTCTCACGTGAAACTGAGACATGGCATGGTGTGAAACTATGTTAGACATTGCTAGACTGTGATGTTGAAAGCAATGGAAGTGGAGCAACTCAAGGGCATAAGGGTCTAGACTCGAATGCCACAAAGGCCAGGTTCATCTGCCCGATGTGTGGGAGGCCCTCTGAATGGGTTTGGCTCAAAATGTGTTCCTCCCAGTTCTTCCTAAATCCAGTAGAGTACTGGCCATTCAATGTGTATGTGAATTTACTATTTGAGTATATTTGAGTGATAGCCTACAGTGATAGCAGATCCAAATTTGGTTTATAATCCCTAGTGAAAGTCACACGCCTTCTGCTTTATTGGCAAACATGCAGTTGAGAGCAATTGAATTCATCAATTTTGAATACCCTATGATAATTTATCAGTTTGCTATTGAAGCCATGGCCCATAGAAATAGTTTACCTATGAACAGCATGGTGATTTTCCCCTTGTTTTGGTATGTTTACCAGAGGGTAAACCTCCATTTTCCTATGGTTTTCCTATGGTTTTCCATTAAAACCTCCATTTTCCTATGGTTTTCCTATGGTTTTCCATTAAAACCTCCATTTTCCTATGGTAAACCCAATGATCATCCCAATGATCACACAGAAAGATCTCCAGCTGCGGCTTCTTCCCCTGAAGTCCCCTGAAGTCTCCCAGGCACGAGTCCGACGCCGGGGCTCTTTGTGGGCCTTTGTGGTTGATCCTTTTGGCCTGGGTTGAAACATAAGTGTGACACTAATGGTTATGAATGGTTCATGATGGCTAAAGAAAATGATGGTTATTAATGATGGTTATTAATGATGGTTACTGGTTGGTGGTTTGGAACATTGGGATTATTTCTTCCGTATTATATTGGGAATAGAAACCTCAACTGACTTTCATATTAAACCACCAACCAGTATATAGTGGCGTTATAGACATAGTATGTTTATCTTTAAGAATTGGATAATATACAATTCGCTGTATTTTATATGTAAATAGATATGCATTCACGCGTAATTAAGATGTATATCAACCAGAAGATTAGGAACATAAGCATTGACACCCTTGTCTCCGTCTCAAGTTGCAAAATGGACGAGAGTCTTGTACAAGGTAAGCGTATCTTCCACTTGATGTGCTAGTCTAGGCTCGCCATGTATCACAAAACACCGCTTTCCTGAAAACCCGGTATCCCATCCCTTTCCCATTAAACCAGTCCAGTGACATTTGAGATCATTTAAACGTTCTATGGCGCCAAAGTGCATTTTCCCACCAATTCCCCACATTTTTGTCTCAACGCAGATGTTTTTTGAGGTGGTCGCCTTGCGTTTGCTACCTCTCAGTCTACGACACGACCTGAGCCAGGTGACGTGTGGTGCCGTGTGGTGCCGTGCAACGCGCAGAAAAGTCATGAAAAGTAGCAGATGTCTGGGTAGTTAGAGTGGTGGTAAATTATATGGTAAACATATAATCATATAGGTAAACTTAAACTACCTGCCTTTTCCTTTTTTGGATGTTGTTAAGCTATATATACCAATGTTCAATACCCTTGAAACCCTGGTGGAATGTATTGGAATGCGCAATGGTTTCCTATAAATGTTCTCAGCCAATCCATTCACCGATGAGTCATGATCAAACGTAGGGGATTCCACCCAAAAGATTCGTAGAATTGCTGATCAGGAAGTCTATGCCCCGCATGTCGGTGTGCATCCCTTCTTCTATGCAGCTGGGTGTAGATTTCTTGCTGGAGGGGAGCCAAAAGAGAGGGAAGGACGGAAAGGAAACTCATCGAAACTCCAATTTTTTTTTGGACATCGAACTGATTTCGGAGGGGACTTGGGGAAAAAACAAACTCAGCGAATTGCAGAGATTTTGAAAATTCAGATCAGCTAGCCAGCAATGAATCCGTTGGATATGAGATCACAAGATCGCTTCAGCCTTGAGCAGATACACGTTGGATGGGTGGACCCCAGCTGGTTGATCATGATAGGCCCCCAGCGATCCACCATCCACCACGAGGTGCCCCACACTTATACCGTTGGTCATAGTATGTTGGTTATAGTTAACCCACCAACTAGTTCAATAATGTTCAAACGTATCGACTAATATCTACCATAAACATCAATCAGCCAGTTTGTTCTCGACCAGTATCTCTACCCACTTGGTCAAGAAATCCTGGGGGTTCGCCATCTGCCATCGCTTCCAAGGTGTGCAACGCCTGTTTCTCCATGCAGTCGCGGAAGATTTTTTCCACCTGCTTGGCTGAGAAGAGTTTGAGCACTTCACAGGAGTTGATCACCAGCGGCGAGAATGCGCCTTGGCGGCATGGGTGCAGGGCAGAGCCTGTTCTCTCAAAAATCGGGTGAACATTTCGGTGGGGTCATGAAGTTGTACTTAGATCACCTTCAAAATCCCTTACGAGAGGTATCCAGAGTCGTCACGATATCCGAATTAGCTTCAATCAGCCAGCCCCCAGAAAAGGTCGTAATCTACAACTGCAACCCCCTATTCTTGTTGGCTATTTGGTATGGGCCCATGAAAAACAATTGATTTTTCCAAAGAGGCGACGGGGATGTGTTCCTCACACAGCAGCCAGGCCACGCACATGTACTTCGTGATCGGAGGCACTCTAGACTACTTGGCAGATGACCGTGGTGAGAACGATGCTTGATTTATCTTGATTTGTCATGGGGCGGGATGGGCTCAACACGTCGGTAATTATGTGCAGTCTTTGTGGGAGGGTGTCTGGGGCGGGGGCAGGCTTACATATAAATATAATTATATAAATATATATAAATATATATTTTTTCACTTGGGAGTTGGTCTGACTGTTGATGATGTCATTTTGTGTTTTTGGACGAATGTTTGGCGGTCTGTACGGCATGAGGGCCAGAGGCCCCCCAGGGCCATGAGATTTTCTGGTGGATTTTTCCACCTTGCGCGGGAACCCTTCAGAACAATGCCGTTTCACCCTTCAAAAATGAGGGGAAACTTCCACTCCTGCAGCCTAGGAACCGGCGATCGCTCTGGACACCGGCGCCTGGCCGCTTGGCAGTATAGTTGATGGAATTCATGCATGATAATGGATCATATGTTGACCCACACACAGATATATCATGATATATATATATATATATACAAGTATATATATATATATATAAATCATATAATTATATGATTATATATACACACATATATATATATATATATGTATTGTATAGAGTATAGCAACCCCCAACAGAAAAGGTAGAAAAAATATTAAACAAGTCAGATCCCGCCAAACTCATTTAATGATGATAAATCACTGTTTTATGCATATCCTTGGGACTTCTTGGGGGTTACTATATCCATACTACAAGATCAATATGGGTACGGGTGTCGCATGAATGGAATGCCCAGGCTCTGTGAAGCGGCGCTGTGGGTGCGCTGGCAGCACAATGGCACGGCGAACACCACAGCGCAGGGCTGCGAACTCATCAGTGTGGATGCAGGCGGCTTCAGGGGGTAATGTTGAACATACCATCCTATCACCAAGTGTACAGAAACCACTGGTATCCAATTCATTTTTTTTCATGTGGAAATGTCAATACAAATAAACAAACCTATGGATTTTGAGGTACAAACCCACATTTTTGGACAAACCTCTATGTGCCATCTACGCCCTGGTAATGTAAGAAGTTAGCAATGAAAAATGCCGCGTTTTTGTCAGCTTTAAAGATGAATTTTCCATTCGAGGTTTGGTTTGACAACAGGTCACCGCCAATTCCCAAGGATTCAAACATCATTCTCCCCAGTAAAAAAGCAAACAGGGATCTCCCGTCCTTCTGATTCCTGGACCTAGTCGACTCCACACCAGTCACCATGAACGGCCCAACAGGTGGCTTGCAAAACATTCTGAAGGACGAGAAACCAGTTCGACAGTCACCTGGTAATTTCGCGGTTCCCAAAAAGATCCAGTAAGATGGATATGCAACCCAACTAACGCTACTTCATTCTATATATTGATATATTCAAAGGTCATTTTAATACTTTGGGTTTTTAAACTCATTTTGGTTCCAATGATTTCGCCTTTTTTTTGGAGGCTATGGTAGAAGCTTTCAGCTGGTTTTTTTCGGGATGGTCTCCGAAAAGCATCTTGGGGAACCCACTTTCGCCAAGGTATGCGAACATGTTCTGGAAACACTTTTCGCTCCTGGGCGGAAATCGCGGTGAGGATCTTCCACTAACTCGCCCACCATTGACCCATAGGGAGACAGTTAAAAACGGCTTTCCATTTTCCATTTGCTCGGACTGTCGGTTTTTTTTTGAGATGTCAAGTCCCCAGAATTCAATGACTAACTTGGTCCAGCTGGGAGGAGGGCCTACAGGAGATTTCTGGGTTTGTCACCATTCAGAATGGCTTTAAGATGGTAAGGCATGGGATTTCAGGGACTCTCCCATGATTTGGCCATGACCTGGTGGACTTGGGCAAAGGATTCCCTACGTTTCTGGGAAAACTTGGCAACTTATGATGGTAAAAGTCATGGTTTCTCCAATGGATTTGCCAATCCATTGCACCCAGAGGAGACGACTCGAAGCATTCGAATCTAGCCAGCACCAACCCCCAAGCTCTACACCATCGCTGTGGCCTGAGGGATAATCCAGAGGATTTGTCGGACGTTTGGTGCGAAGAGGAAGTTCTCTTTGATTGGGCCACACGCGCCATGGGTCAGGCCCGCCTTCAGCCCTGAAGGGCTCATGTAAAGGGCACCAATCAAAACGTAGGACTAGAACAACACATTATGGACCCTACACGTTTTTTTTTCTCCTTCCTGTTTGCAGTTCCAAAATAATTGTGTGTTTAAACATGTTCAAATCACGGTACTCATCCGGTGTACTCACCTAGAACCAGCGAACACTCGAAGTGTCCAACAAGGATGGTCCCAAGGACAACGCCGTTTCAGGAAAGGATGTTTATTTATCTTTATCTAACATCTTTTCTTTACATTAAAAAATACATTAAAAAATGATCCAACGTTCTAGGAAAGGAGGTTTATTATGGTTTATGTATGTTTGTTTACCCTCTGGTTATTTAACATAGCCATGGAACATGGCCCATTTATAGATGGTTTACCTATGAAAAATGGTGGATCTTTCCATGGCTATGTTAGTCATAACCAGATGGTAACATTTGTTTTGTCAATGGATTGGTTTAAGGGAAAATTTACAGGAAAACCCCATATTTAATGGGAAAATCTATGGTTTCCTGTAGATTTCCCCTTAAACCAATCCATTGATTTTGGATCCACCCATTCAATGATGAGGGCGTCGCCTGCAGGCAGAGACCTACTATGGAGATGTGATTCCAGCAGAGCCTGCGACCACGTCGAACAGTGCCTGGGCAGGAGCTAAGTCAAGTGCCAGCATAACCAGCATAGCCAGCATCCAAACCTAAGAAATGATCAACATGGTTGGATCTCTCAACCACCATTCAAAGGAATCATGTGCGTTTTTTTTTTGGCTTGTTGGATGGGAGCAACTACAAGCGGACCATCCGGATTTTCTAGACATGATCTAAGGACTTGCCAAATTTACGAAAGCTGGATTTGTTTGAGGGTTACCCGTTACCCTCTGGTAATGAACATCGTCATTCCACATAGCTAGGAAAATCACCATAAATCATCGAAAAATCATCGAACAATGAGTCATGTTCATCCATTCCCATAGCTATGTTAAATTACCGGAGAGTTTAAACCAGACTCAAACAAGGGCTTTGGCGTGTGCCGGAGGATGTTTGGGTAGATTAAAACGCGACTTCACAGGCTGACTCATTGAATCAGCACAAATAAGAGGTGCGCTGGGAAGAAGCACCAAGAGAAGCGAGTTGATTGTATCCTGTATCGCATCTTTTTGGATCTTTCCAGATTTGCGTCATGACTGGATGACCCCAGTTGCACTTTGCAGTTGGTGATGGCTGGAGTTGAAAACCAGCCCGACAGTCGGCCAAGAATGCTGAGAAGATCTGAGAAGACAAACGTCAATTGTCAATTAGCCAGTGGGATTCTGGATGCACCTGGTAAATCAAGGTAAATGTGATTAAATAAAATACCACAATCTCACTTGTTTAGACTTATTTATGAACCGCCACGTTCTCGATTTCCGTTGTCCCAGCCTATGTCATTTGATAGTGGTAAATAGGTAGTTATACTGCGCACCTTTTAGTGGTTGATTATGTAGCAGCATCTCCAGGCTCATGGTTTCGCCCATGTTGATGCCAATTCAGACACCATCCGTACTACAGGGATCTGATTTTTCTCTTTGAGAATGGTAGGTTGAAACCACCAATCCCATGGAATTTACATAGAATTGACCCTGGAAACATGCCACATGGAATCAGCATATTTTCCCTTCATTTCCAATGCGTTTTCTGCTGATTGATGCTTTTCTTGGGTGACCTTTGAGGTAAGTTCTCGCAATTCTTGCAATCACAACGCCGTGCCAGCTGCTGGGAGACAAGAGCTGGGTGATTCCATGGGGATTCCCCCCAAAAAAAACCCGAGGCAAGGTGACCCCAGAAAATGACCTGGAATAGGGGGAGGGGATTGTGTTCGTGAAGTTAAACGGTTAAGTTTGAGATACATACATATAAAATCATATAAACACACACACATATATATATATATATATGATATAATATATGATAGTTCCATTGTTTTCTCCCCTTCCGCTTCTTTTCATACAGCTTCCATGCCTTCCTTTAGGTAGCGGCTTCGTGGGCCGACGCTTCTCGGACGACAGCCTGGGTGGATTGATGCCCTCAGAGTTCCCAGCCATCTTGGTGGGCGCGGCTGCCCCCGGGCCGGAGGTGCCTGGGACGGTGCCGATGGTGGGGCCATGCCAGTTGGATGATGGGGGTCAGGGTGTTGGATGTTGGATATCTTGGATGATTCCAGTATATTCAAGTTGATGATACCCTCTGGTAAACTAACATAGCTATGGAAAATCACCATTTTTAATGGGAAAATCCACTATTAATGGCCATTTTCAATAGCTATGTTAAATTACCAGAGGGTAATTCATGTCATAATTACTGAATTATATTAACTGTTTTCAAAACATCTTTTGTTGGGCGAATTTTGATGGGCTTTTCTGTGATATCCTGTGATGATACATAACTGATTGTTGGCCAGAGAACGTGTGGTTCCTCCAGAGAAATTGCATGAAATTGCTCTAGGTTAATATTCTAGAGGCAACATTCCCATATTCAGAAAATCTTCGCATACCATGTTTTCATCGTATTCCAGACCTGGGTTTTGGTGTGTTACTTTGATAGGCATTTAAGCTCAATCTGGAGGGAACAGTTGGGCCATGGCGAATCCACTGAATGCCCCCCCACAGCTTTCTACCCCCTATGTCGTTCCAAAGCAGCTGTGGACGTTGGATGAATTGAAGGCTGCTTTGATAAGGGAGTTTCCTCATTTGCCTACCGAAGAAGGACAGGGTTGTCAAAGGTAACGTTTTTAAAGGTTGGCTGAATAAAAATTGGCCAGTTTCTTCCCCGGGGCCTCACCCAAGGTGAACTCGGAAAAACAGAACCCACTAGCTGGTGTGCCCCTGGAAGTTTGGGCTGGCTTTGGGATTGGAATTTTGGTTCTGGCCCCGAAATTT
>Ga0126342_10021532_pt1 | contig 10737 bp, 9 predicted proteins | sample Cyp1metagenome_FD_92528 | JGI IMG/M metagenome (GOLD analysis project Ga0126342, IMG submission 92528) | Coral microbial communities from Lord Howe Island, Old Settlement Bay, Australia - Cyphastrea 1 metagenome | ecosystem: Host-associated > Invertebrates > Cnidaria > Coral ... | reverse complement strand
CCAGATAGAATGGCAGATGGAATGCCAGAAGATATGCCAGATAAAATGCCATGAGATATGCCAAATAGAATGCCAGAAGATATGCCAGATAGAATGCCAGAAGATATACCAGATAGAATGCAAATAGAATGCCAGATAAAATGTCAGATAGAATGCCACAAGATATGCCAGATAGAATCCCAGAAGATTTGCCAGATAATATGCCAGAAGATATGCCAGATAGAATGCCAGATAGAATGCCAGATAGAATGCCAGAAGATATGCCAGAACATATGCCAGAAGATATGCCAGATAAAATGCCAGAAGATATGCCAGATAGAATGCCAGAAGATATACCAGATAGAATGCCAGAAGATATGCCAGATAGAATGCCATAAGGTATGCCAGATAGAATGCCAGAAGATATGCCAGATAGAATGCCAGAAGGTATGCCAGATAGAATGCAAATAGAATGCCAGATAAAATGTCAGATGGAATGCCACAAGATATGCCAGATAGAATCCCAGAAGATTTGCCAGGAGATATGCCAGATAGAATGCCAGATAGAATGCCAGAAGATATGCCAGAAGATATGCCAGATAGAATGCCAGAAGATATGCCAGAAGATATGCCAGAACATATGCCAGAAGATATGCCAGATAGAATGCCAGATAAAATGCCAGAAGATATGTCAGAATATATGCCAGAAGATATGCCAGATAGAATGCCAGAAGATATGCCAGAAGATATGTCAGATAGAATGCCAGAAGGTATGCCAGATAGAATGCAAGAAGATTTGCCAGTAAGAAAATGTATAAATGTCATGGTGGGGATCACACGAAGTAAAGTAATTTAATATGCCTCAATAATGAACATACTGGCCCAACTTGTGGAAATCATTGTGTGCGGGTAGTTTCTGTTAAGTTTTGGGTCAGTAAAATGTATCTTTACAGTTCTTTATAGATATGTCTTGATGTATCGTCCAGCTTCATGCCAGACATTTAGCTATTTGGCAAAGCGTGCCATCCCTTTCCATCGGAAACAAGTAGCAAACCTTGGTATTGCTTAGGTCCGTAGAGCAGATGTTCAGTAGCATGTCTGATAGCAAGATGGCGCCATGGGAAGAGTGATCCAGCCGCTCCCCGCAACGGTGGCCCCTACAAAAAAAACTTGCCTATCTATCATCAGATCACCTTTGGAGGGGCATATCCAATTAGGGATATCATATCATATCCATTACCTTCCAGTAAATTAACATAGACCCTGGCAGTCATCGGGGTTGGAAGATTAGTTTCCATTAAAAATTTGTTATTTTCAGGGTCCAACTGTTTATTTATCAGAGGGTAATTCGATCATTACCCCATCAAATAATGCGATCTATGATTGATATCCCAGCAAATATCATTGCAGCAATTGATATCCCATGATGGCTCAGCTGCAAAACCTGGTTGCAACCCCCACACATTTTTTGCGGGGTTTGGCAAAACCACCAAGGTGGTGGTCCCACTCCCCAGTTGTAAGTTGGTTTATAAACCTCATAAACTATAGATCCACTAGAAACCAACTGAGGGATTATAAACTATAGTTGGTTTATAAACCTCATAAACTATAGTTGGTTTATCCACCTTTTTTTGGCACAAAAAAAAACTGAGCTAACATCAAATCCAGTAAACATCCCATGAAATCCAGCGGCAGGCGACGCTTCGGTGCTGAGTTTCCCCACGAACTCCGAGCTCTTCAGCTGGCGCGTGAGGCGACGGAGTGGATGGAGATCCCCACAGTTACCATGTCGTGGTGGGATCCCAACCATCCCTGGGTGGTGGTTTGGAAAAGTGTATTTTCCCATTAACAATAGGGAATTAATATGGGTTAATGGGACTTGATATATCTTAATATGGACTTAATAGATCTATATACTGGTTGGTGGTTTGGAACATTTGGATTATGTTTCCATATATATATATATATGTATATTGGGAATAATAATCCCAACTGACGAACTCCATCATGTTTCAGAGGGGTGGCGCAACCACCAACCAGATACTCTTGCTGGAAACCCTCCATTTAGTGTGGGGATCTCCCAGCTTGCCATGTTTGATGACACTGTTGTCGGTAAATCTGAATCCAAAGATTATCTCAAGTTGGTTGGACATCCCAGAGTCCCAGTATATTATATTCCTTTGATATCCCATGAGCCAAATACTCAATGTCCATTCCAGGATCCTAAATTGGAGCTACCTACCATATATAAGGCCTATGTAAGGGCTATGTAAGGGTATATACCCACAAAATATGGCTTTATATGGCACAGTACCTCCATTTTAGGATCCTGGAATTCCCATTGAAATACTATGAAATACTATTTGTTGATGGTTAAACCATCTTCAACCTCCATTTTCCAATTATCATCCCATTTTATCCCCCTTCATGATCCATTGAAGATCCATTGATGGTGTCATCTGGAGGCGCTTGCGGCACCAGTATTGGAAACTGGAGTTCTCAGCAGTTGAGCCTTGGAGTATGGAGTCGCTCAACATGTTGGAACCAAACAAAAACAAATCCATACACATAATATATTTCCCACTGCTTATCATATATGAATATGTATATATATATATATATATACATAAAGGCAGTCTATATTGCTACTTTTGTTTGGACTATTATTCCCTTTCCAATACAAAACGCCGTCCAGAAACCATGGTTGATGTAGAAATCGCATATTTGAGACCATTTATATAGATATTTAGGGGGTGTTTTGCGGTTGATTAGATCTGCGATTGGATGACATACACATTACTTTTGGGAAATATGTTGGAATACATATATATATATATATATATATTTGATTAATATACGTACATATGCGCATATATATATATATAGATATATACACGCAAATTTCTCAAATCTCATGGTTTATTGATGATTTCCCCTATTAGAGCGGGGTGTCCTTCATGTAACCCATCGGAATGTCCTGGATTTGATGGTCCCGGAGTCCTGGCCTGGGATGTTTTGGTGAACAAATGGAGCCTGACCATGCATGCATATATAATTTATATATATATATACACGGAAGGACATATTCATCCCCAAAAAGATAGAAAAGTAAATTCCGATTAAAATAGTGAAGATTCACGTTTCTATTATATATATATGTATAATCAAAATGAGAAGAGCGATAGTGATGACAATGAGAAGAATCATCACGATACAGGAATGAAATACAATAGAAACATCAACTGAAATGAGTTGTTTTGCCTGGAAAATTGTTAACTGCCGCAGCACATTCAGGATGAGATTACAAACCAGCGCAGTGTTCTGGCTGCACATATGTGTTGTGCGGGTTGATATGGTCGACACCGTAAAGATGGGCGGTATCTACAACAGACACGTTAAAGTCAGATTTTTGGTCGGTCGGGGAATATCGGGACCATCAGACATCCTCCATCAGTATCTGCAAAAAAATCTACAATCATAAGATATAGAATGGACAATTTTTTCATGCTGAATACAGTTTTTGCTAGCTGCTAGCTCCACGCCAGTGAAATCTAATGTTTTTTTTTTGCCATGTCCTTGAAGATATTCAATTGTTGTGCCTTCTTCAAACGTGCTGGTTTTATATGTCTTATCCATAGCTCATCTCCCAATCATGAATATTTGCCTATAGATAATAGATAATAGATAAATCCCAGGGAGAAACGCGGAGATATCTTCCTGAAAACTAACATACAGACGTGTAGACAATCAACTTTGCTAAGCAACTGGGCGCCAGCAGCTTGTCTGTTCGATGGTCAAATTCAAACTTTTGTTGACCAAATTGGTAAACCTCCATGTTTGACTTGTAAATCACCATGTCTTGATGTGGATGTCTCCCTATTTTCTTAGTTATGTAAATCTTTTTAGTTGATGCTTAAATCACCCAAAGATGGCTGGCTTAACCTTGATTATAAATTATATATATGAAGTTAACATGTTCCATAATTGTCCGTTTTATGATATTTGCCATTCTGAACCAAAAAAATCCCAATAGTATTCCCATGATATCCTGTTGGATGGCGAACCATCATTTTCCTATTAAGACTGCCCACAAAATTTGGCTTTTTGGCTGCTTAAACCAACATTTTGTTGGTGAAAGTCCTCATTCTGATGGTCCAAAAATCATTTAAAAGATGTGTCAAATCCACTTGTTGATGGTCAATAGTTAATTCCCCTTGGCTTCCTACCCTCTGGTAATTTAACATAGCTATTGAAAGTAAGCATTTATAGTGGATTTTCCCATTGAAAATGGTGGATCTTTACATAGTTATGTAAACGTTTACCAGAGGGTATCCCATGGAATATCCCATTGTATATAATATCCCATCATTTTTTATATCCCATGAATATCCCTTGATGGTTACCCTCTGGTAAACTAACATAGCTATGGAAAGATCCACCATTTTTCATGGAAAAACTCACTATTTCTATGGCAATTTTCAATAGCTATTTTGACATAACCAGAGGGTAATTCCCCTTTGCTTCCCATTTATAGTGGATTTTCCCATTGAAACTGGTGGATCTTTCCATAGTTATCTGGCTGTTGACCAGAGGGTATCCCATGAACATCCCTTGATGGTTAATTCCCCTTTGCTTCCTATCTCCCTTGATGGTTCCCATATTGAAAAACCGCGTCGAGGCCTCAGTGGCGCCAGTTGTGCTTTGGGCCTCGCCTCGATGACGCGCGTCTTCGCCGCGACGACGCTCCAGTCGCTGCTGCCGCGCGGCAGATGTGATGCGAAGGGTTGGGGGACTACCCGGCCTGGTAAACTCACAAAAAACGATGGAAAATGGCCATTTATAGTGAGTTTTCCCATGAAAAATGGTGATGTTCCATAGTTATGTTAAACTACCAGAGGGTATCATCGGAGTGGCTATCATTGGATTACCCTCTCTGGTTGGTGGTTTGGAACATGTATTTTCCCATCAGCAATAGGGACATATGGGTTCATGGGACTTAATATGGGTTAAAGTGACTATCATTGGATTGGTTTAAGGGAAAATCTAACTGGACACTCACTGGACACCATGGTTTTTACCATTAAACATGGGGGTTTCCGGTTTCAATTTTCCCGTAAAGCATAATCTAATGAGACTATGATTAGAATAGGATTACCCTCTCTGGTTGGTGGTTTGGAACATTTTTTTATTTTCCCCAATAGTTGGGATGATGATCCAATCTGACTATCATGGGAGTGACTAATGTGGTTAAAACAATGCCATAAACTACCCATGACTCGGAATGGCTTATACAACCTATAAAATTGGTGATTTGGGGGATCGTTTATTATTGTTTTAACCATGATGAGAATGGGAAAGATCCACCATCTTTGATATGTAAATCAACTATCAATGGGCAATTTTCAATAGCTATGTTAAATTACCAGAGGATATGTGGTATATTCTGAGACAATCTGAAGATATGTATACAGTATATACTTGGTTCATGACGTTTCTTGTCTCATCTCCCCTGAAGTTGTCTCAGGTCGGTGTGCCGTGGGGAAGTGTGTATAAAAGATATATATGACATTATTATGTGCCATTGGGATGGGGTAACTTCTGGGTGCCTGGGGTAAGAAACAACGTCCGCCCAGGCTAGGTATTACATTATGGGTATATGATGGGACTATTATGGTATGGTCCTGGTATTTTGTGGTATGACAGGATTGCTCCAATCCATTGTCGGTAAATTATTTATATTATAGCCACAAGGTGACAAGGTAGGAAAACTAGTTTTTGTTTACCTGTTGAACAAGACTCTACCTACCCAGTCCCCCCCTTCTAACAGCCATCAACAGGGACATAATTATACCAAATTATATATACACCAAATTATACCAACAATTGTTGTTCAAGTAGGTCAACAATGGTTGATGAAATTGGTGGATATAACCTGGGATGTACCTTCTGGTAACATGGCAAGCTGTTCAATCCCCAAACGAAATGGAGGTCTATAGCTGAGAAAATCCAGAAATGTGGGGATTTTGGAGCACGCCATGTTTGACCGAAGGGTATCTTGCCTAGCCATTGGGAGCCAGGTGCTGTTTCACTCATTGAGTTTCCCATGGCCAGGATTTCACCAAAATGATCCGAGTACTGTAGAACCTTCGCACAGAGTCAGAGAGCAAAGAAAGCCAAGGAGTTGGGCCGTGGCTATCACACCAGCGGCAAGGGACGAGGCCTTCACTACGACCACCAGTGGTCGACAGCCCTTCAAGTCCGGGCAATACCGCATGACGATTGAGGAGGTGAAGATAGTGACGAAGTGCGGCCACTGCCACAAGGTGGGCCACTGGCATCGAGAATGTCCTGACCTACACCGTGGCTCTGTCGAAAAGGAGCAGCACTACCTCCAGTCCGAGGAGGCCACCTTTTGTGGGATGTTGGAGATTGAGAAGGAACGATCGAGCCCAATGAACATCCGAGGAGATCAACATCCACCTGAAGAGGAACTGAGCGGCCCAGGTGACTGTGAGGTAGATCCAAGCTTGTCCAAAAGAACTGTTCTCCAGACAGTGGTGGCAGGCAATGCCAACATGGCAAGGGATTGGATTTTACCGAGGTTTCCACGGGGATCCCATCAACCAGGAATTTGGATTGACCAAAATCTGGAGAGAAACAGTTCTCCCAGTCATTTACCGCATGTCTAATGCTGTACCCAATATTGTAAGAATCCCCATTTTGATCAATTCTGTGAACTATGGGACTATTTCCATGTGATGCGCATTTGATATCTCGCCTATTGTTGTAAGTCATTGTCATACCCAGATGCTCCATGTATGGTATATTTACCTACATTTGGGTGATTTTTAGGGCACATGTTGGTAAATATTCCATACATGGAGCATATGGGATATATTTCTAAGATATCATCTAGGCCAAGATGGAGCCATATTCGGGAAAGTCTCGCATCTTCTGAGAGAGTGCTTGAAATGCATATATCTGGGTAAATTATAACGACCTCACTGCGACCTCACTCTAATCATGGTTAGGCAAGGGAATCATCCCCAGCATAGCCTTATTTCAGGTTTGTGAATTACTATAATTTACCCAGAGATATATAGAAACTATGCAGATTTACCAAAACGGAATTGCATAGATTTCTGTTTGTATGATCCATATTTACCACCAGTTCAGTAAGCCCCAAGAAAGATGCCGCAACGTATGATTTATCACTATCTTAGTCAGAATTTACTTACTTCTATAATTTTTTGGGGGGTGCTATAACCTAAATGCTCCAACCTTTACCCTAATAACCCAAGTGTGTATGTATATGTATATATATATGCAATCATATGTATATATATATATATATATATTTAGCACATACCATACATGGAGCATATGGGTAATGCGGTAAACCCAATGCCATAAACCATCCCTAGTCACCTTTTCTTATGAGTGCTATAATATCAACCATCCCCAGTCATGGTGGGTTTATAGCATCGGGTTTCTGACATAATTAACTATAGAGATAGCTACCATAAACCATAGTGACATTGGAATTGTGTCTTATCAACTTAACTAGGTGGCACTTGGACAGGCATACCGCAAGCGATTCCCCCAAAAATCATCCAACCCTAACCTCTGGTAAACGTTTACATAACTATGGAAATCACCATTTTTAATGGGGATTTCCACTATAAATCACCATGTTCAATAGCTAAGTCCAGAATTTCCCAGCCCTGCCCTGCGATGGATCCTGCGCCGCCCGAGGTCACAGGTGGAGTCGGACCCGGAAAAGCCTTGGAATTGGCTGCTGGAGTTGGACCTCCAGATCCATCATGCGAAGATCAAGGCCGGGGACACCCAAGAATGGTAGGAAATTATATAGATTTGTTTGATGTGTTTTTTTTAATGGATTTGTGTGGGATTTATGTGGATGTATTTATTTGGATTTATAATGATTTATATGGATGTATATGGAATTATATGGATTTACATGGATGTACATAATCATCCTAACGTTGATAGAATATGGGATTGTCCAACAGATTCAATTTTCTTTTAAAGTTGTCTTATTTATTTTTGTCTACTCCAGGACTCCGGGACCACTACATCTATAAAGCCCAAATTTGTTGCCATGATTGGCTGATTGGTGGTTTGGAACATGTTTTTTTCCATGTATTGGGAATAATCATCCAACTGACTGTCATATTTTTCAGACGGGTTGAAACCACCAACCAGTTGGCATTTAGTGGAAATTGAGGTTTTGAAGCATGGGATGGCATGGTCTCCGTTATTTTTAAGACAAAACCATTGGATAAGGTGGGAAAATTGACAGCTGGAACCGCCCTGATATGTTTTTGGTTTTTGTGATGAATGCCATGGTCTTCCCCACAAATTCAATGAAGGCTAGGACGAGCTTGCAAGCGGAAATTTGCTGGGTTTCCAAGATGAGTATGCCGGCAACAATCGGATGGGGTAGCAGCAAAAGATCTCCAAATGTATATATCAACTATTTCCAGAGGGTATTGAGCGCCAATAAGCACAGTCTGCTCTCTCCAGCCGCTTGATCTGAATGTTGAACTTTTGTTCCCAGAAGCTGTGGGTGGCAGTTCCAAAACAAGGACATGAAAGACGTCACCATGTTAAGTACTGATTTCAACGTAGCTATGGAACATCACCATTTTAACAGGTAAATCATGGTAAATCACCATAAATCATCTTTAGTCCATAGCTGCCTAAAATAGCCAGAGGGTACCCTTTGGTAATTTTTCACAGTTTGCTATGATCTATGGAGAGTTGTTCATTGGGTGGATAATTTACCTATGAATTTCCATAGCTATGCTACACATGACCCGCTTGGGTAGGTGGTTTGGTGCTGGAGCCGGTGGGCGTTAACCATCCCATTTTCAAGCTTTCAAACCTGGTTACATCCATTGAACATCACCCCATATTTGTGTCCCTTCAACTGGCCATGAACTTGCCATGAACTATATACCATAGACTACCATAAAACTACCATAAAACTGCCATAAACTCCCATAAACTCCCATAAACTACCATAAAACTACCATAAAACTACCATAAACTCCCATAAACTACCATAAAGCTGCCATAAAGCTGCCATAAGCTGCCATAAAGCTGCCATAAAGCTGCCATAAAGCTGCCATCCAACGGCCTGAATGTTCCGCTGGTTTTCTTTCGTTTGTCGAGGCGATGAGCTGCGCTGATGGTCCCATGCCCGAGGTGGACTATTTGCCCCAGATCTCCTTGACGCAGCACGTGAGTCACAAACACCAGGCACGACCGCAGGCGACATCGATGTGAGAACTTGGTGAATTTCCGGCACATGAATTTTCGGAGATCTCAAGGATATGGAACATAGAACTTTAAGTTGTAGAACTTGGTTATAGATCTTGAGATCAGTGAATTAGAAGGAGATCTGCTGTCACTATAGATGATGGTTGTGATTGGAAGCATGCCAAAACTAAATGCGAAGGTTGCTGACTTCTTGTAAGTTAGCCAGAGATTTGTTGAAGTAATCCAGATGTTTGGGCGCAAGGATATTTAAAGGCGACTCAAGAATGACTTTCAAAAGTACAAAACCGTAGTACGTATGATCTGAAAGCATATCTGTTAAGATCTGTTTTACACATATGTACTTCAACTGAAGGATGTACTGCATGCCACCATCCACATCAATTTTGGTGCTGTCTTGGATTTGTCAAATTTCAAGACTTGGGGAACCACACATCTTAGTCCAGATTTAGCCTCAACCATCCATTTTTAGGCCAAAATTTGAGCCATAGCCATTGAATCTTAACATGGCACCCATGTTGAGCCTCAAAGAACCTACTTGGAACGAGCAGCTGGATAGGAAAGGGTTCTGTCACCATGATCTCCCGACTTCTGGCAGAAGTACCTCAGGTGCGAAAACTTGATTTATGCGGTTAAGCCATGCGTATAACATCGTAGAACTAAAATGACCCATAAAAGCACAAGAATTTCCCAGTTACCTTCACCTTATCCATGAATCTCTATGGAATACTTTGAACTAGGAGAACTAGGACATGTGAACTATATATCCAGAGTTATACATATATATATATATACACATAGAGTTGAATTATAGAACTATATTCAGAGTTATTCAGAGATATATACATAGACTTGAACTGCATCTGATCATCCCCCTTAAAAAAAACATGGCAGTTCTCATCCTTCGACGGGTCCCGAAAGCTGGTCGAGAAAGGTCGAGATGGCCGACTTCGATGGGCGTCGAGAGGTCTCGTGCATCAAAGGTGCCAATTGGTTCGAGGCCGAGCTGGGCGAGTGTGGCGGCTTTCACCCCAGACACCATCCAAAAAAACAATCCCCTTGAGGAGAAGTTGGTGATTGGATATACCATGGATATAGTATATCAATTGGTATATAGCATGGATATACCATTGATATGCTATAGATATACTGGCAATGATGAACAATGAGCCCCATGTTTTGGTGAACGGGATGGTAGTTTCCATCTGAGTCCATCCCTTGAGAAGCTCATCGCCTTGGCGACATGATGTACCCTCCGGTAAACGTTTACAAAATTACTTTACTTCGTGTGATCCCCACCATGACATTTATAGATTTTCTTACTGGCAAATATTCTGGCATTCTATCTGACATATCTTCTGGCATTCTATCTGGCATTCTATCTGGCATATCTTCTGGCATTTTCTTGTGGCATTCTATCTGGCAAATCTTCTGGCATTCTATCTGGCATATCTT
>Ga0126342_10021531_pt1 | contig 10738 bp, 9 predicted proteins | sample Cyp1metagenome_FD_92528 | JGI IMG/M metagenome (GOLD analysis project Ga0126342, IMG submission 92528) | Coral microbial communities from Lord Howe Island, Old Settlement Bay, Australia - Cyphastrea 1 metagenome | ecosystem: Host-associated > Invertebrates > Cnidaria > Coral ... | reverse complement strand
ATACAGCACTGAGTACTAGTCAGCAGAGAGTCTTAGGGACTGCGATTCTATAGTGGGATATGTTCTCTTTGGATGTATGTCATGTTCTTCAATTCTATAGAGAAGTATTGGCAGAACAAAATGGAAACAAAATGAAACAAAATGAAACAGAGCAACTTTCAAGATCTTTCAAGCATTTTTCACCAGTCTATAAAATCGAAGAGGTTGACAGTGAACACTTGGAGCCTTTGAGCTCTATAAATTTGGGAATGCATAAGGTTAGGCAAGGGCAACTGGAGCATTCAGGTCAGCTGTCAATGAATGAGACTTGGGGAGCCTGATTTTATAGAAGGCCAACTAACCCCCCCAACCAAAAAAAGGCTCTACGAGAGTGACTTGGCGGCCGCTATTCTATAGAGAATGATGCTCATAAACGACCTCGGTGACATCGTTTCTATAATACCTTGGGGTCTCTGATTCTATAGATGCATTTTCAGAAAGAGGGTCAGCGTCTCCAGAATTATCACTATAAAATTGTCAACACCAACACTCTCACTTAATTCAAAGGGGGATCCTTACACCACGTTTTACCATTCAAAAGTTGGAACTTTACCATATTTTATCATTCAAAAGTTGATTAAGTTTGAACTTTACCATATTTTATCATTCAAAAATTAGATTTGTTAGGAAAAAAAACTGCCATTTGACCATTGAACATGGGGATTGCCGGACCAAACATGCGGAGTCGACGCTCAGAAGAACGGGGATGTACAACCATAGAACATGTGGATTGTATGGGATACTACTACCACAGTTTTGAACCAGAAAACGGCCAAAGATGGGGATGCAACAAACAAGGAGATATGCAGTAGATATAGCAGTCATAGGGCTTCCACCTCTCCAGCAAGAATGAGGCTGTTGCCATCGGAAATGGGGGATATAGTATATAGAAGAAACAGGAGTAGGGTTGCAAGTGGGTAAAGGAATTGGAATGTGTGTGTGTGTCCTGCAGTAGACCTACTGTAGGACATGGTTGTTTTGCACAGAAATGACATTCAAGCAGATTCAAGCAACAATGTTTTGCAAAGGATATTCAAGCAACAATATTTTAGAGCAACCAGCCAGCATGTTGGTTGGCTAAGAGAGCCTGTGTCGCAATCAGCCAAGACTGCTTTTAATTGATGGTCTGGAAAATATTGATATTTGAATATATTTGATTCTGTAAGTACCACAGCGAGCTTCAAGTTTGAGCTGTGGCTGTGATGCATAGGTGCAAGCAACACGGGACAAATAATTAAATACTCTGCACCTTCTGGTTCAAGCTTGATGAAAAACCTAGCCCGGAACCGACCGCTGAATACAAGCGAACAACTTAAATTCGGTACCAAAAGGGAAACCGAAAACGGTCAGCAAGGGAAGCATTAAAATGGTTGTCCTCACTTGGGACAAAGAGGGCAGAGATGATCCAACATCCGAGACCATAGCTGGTTTCCTCAAGATCTTTGGTTCAGATATGGACCATGATGCCGTGGAAATTGTGAGTTCAATAGAAGACAAAGGAGAATTGATGAACCAACAATAGAAAATTGTGTCATGTTTGCAGTACAATTCACAGTTGGTGAAAATTGAGTATAGTCAACAAGTGTTAACCACCAATCATATCTGGTTGGTGGTTTGGAACATTTTTTATTTTACATAATATATAAGATAATCCTTCCCATTGACTAATATTTTTCAAATGGTTAAAACCACCAACCAGATATCCATTATCCTATCCAGGAAAATTGGGACAATCTGATGGATTGACATCGAGACCAATCCTGGCGCCATGGCTTTGCGGCCCTGCTTATCGCAGCAGTTGACCCACGGCTTGGCACCCTCCCTTGACTGGAAACCGTCGAGGACACCCAAGAAAAGGAGGTTCCAAGTTATAATCCACGCGCAGACAAGTTATGTTAATGTTGTCTAAGTGATGTGTATATTTATTGTGATTTAATATGATGTATGATGTTATCTGAAATGTTGATTTACTATTACTATGATGTACGCATAATTACTAGCTGTGAATTACTATCTCATCCCTCTTTGATGCATTTGTGCAGTATACAACAACATCATCATGGTTGCATCTAATCTATGTACAAAAACGTGTGACGAGTTGGCTTCAGCATCCGTTGAGATCTATCTGAGCAGTGACCAAAACCCTAGCTGATTGGTTAGTACAGGGGGTTGTTGTGGGTTATATAACCTGAATACATCTTATCGGAATCCTTATTGAACAAAGAGTTCTTTAGGGATGAGATTGCAGGAGACTCACAGCGAGTGCAATAAAGCCGAGACATGCAGCGGCTTGGAACAGTAAAACTTGTGATGTGAGATGATAGGGGGACATAGTTGGGATGATATAAGCCACAAAGATATACCGGAGATTTTAAAGATGCTATGGCTCAAAACCAATGGTTTTCAATTAAGGGTGGATGAACAAAGGATGAACATCCATGAGCACCAACGTCACCAACGTCACCAACTAATTTGACGTAAAGACCAGGATATTTGGGTTTTGATCCCAGGATGCTTGGCAGAATTTCCAAATATCCTGTGGAGTTGTGTGGGCAGGATGTCCAAATCGGTGGCTGTTACCACATGGTTTCGAAATGTTTCGATTTCCAAAAACAGAGGGCTTGAAATCAAAGGGCTTAAATTCATCATCCAGAATTGTTCACCAGGTCAGAAGTGTACGAAGAAAGGTGTGATACACAGCGCGGCCTAAAGCCTCTGAGCTAAATAGATTAGCATCCAATGCATTCAAATCCATCATTTTATGTAGCATGGTTGATCACGCTCCACACCAGCCATACACTTGTTTGATCTTGTTTGTATGTTTCGAATTGTTTCGATCATTTTCAATCTTCAGTTCAATCCCCCAATTTTCAATGGTTCCCCATTTTTGCCAGTTCAATCCCCAGATTTGTTGCTGAAATCCCAGGCTTACCCTTAATTATATATCCTCATTTCATACATATCTACATTTCATGGTGAAAACCTGTGGAAAACGGCAGTTTCATGGTAAATTCTCAGGTTTTCACCATGAAAAAAACCTTAAATCCCAGTCATCTCCGAGGTTCGACCGCTTCCCTCAGCCGTCACCGCCGTCACCGCCCTGGCGGCCACGGCCGCGCCGGCCGCGGTGTGGCACGCGGAGCGACGCCGGGAGATGCTGCGGCGGCATCCGGAGCTGCAGCGGCTGCGGGGAGCGGATGGACGGAGCCTGCCGCCACGCGGAAGAACTCGGGAAACAAATCGGATGGGAAGATGTTTGATGATTTTTGATGTTTTTTGATGATTTTTGATGATTTTTGTCTCTGGGAAGATCATGATGATCATGGAAGTTTCATGAAGTTTCAACGGGAATAGAACTCTTCCAAATGTGATGTTTAACATGGTACAGTATTTGTTCAAAATACGATGTTTGACTTAGTATGTCATTTTAGTATTTGACAAATGCGAAGTTAAGCTTCAACATTGAAGACTAGGGTATGTGTGTATGTATGTATATATATATACACGTGTATATATATAATTATATATATACAGTATACATGTAATATATGTATATTTAAATACCGATAACAATGGAGGATCATCTCACGAATCGTCTTAGCTGTTTAGTAAACCTGGTGATCATAAGTCCCCGATTCCTCAAAAAAAAATGAAGAAGGTAGGTTCTAAAAGGGTGACTATAAATATATATATATGTAACATGTATATATATATATGCATCATTTTTTTACTACTGTCAGAATTTTGCAATGATTTACCATTATGTTCCCAAAATCATCAGCCACAAAGTGGGATTGGAAAGATGCGGGTTGATGTATTGCCAAATTTGACCAAAAAATGTATTTGTCCAATATGGAAACCAAAATCATCAGCCGTCAAGGGTGGTTAGGCAGGAGCGAATTTGCCTCATCTACCCTGGTAAAGTATGCTAAACATGTAACTATATGTTGATATACCGTAAATTCATAACGTGCCATGATTTACCATAAATGTGCATGGCAAGCAGTGGCAAACGATGACAAATAATGTTCAGTATGTTATGGTACATTTACGATGAAATGATTGTAATTCATGGGGGTGCCTAGAATGCGGAACCCCAAAACTGTAGCGAAAGAAATGGTGGGATTTTACCACGGTATACAGCGGTATAAATATGTATGTATTATATATATATACGTGGTTTTACCATGAATTTACCTTCATTGGCTGATGTTTGGGTGAATTAAATATCTCACATCGTGTCTTTATTTTCCAAGTAAAATGACATGGTTAGTGGAAGAACGCTCACACGCATCATTTGGGTTTGTCTGAACATGATTGAACAATCTTGAAATATTGAACAAAACAACGAAACAAAGCCCAGTAGTGTTTAAAATTTGATGGGAATGTGACCCTACTGTCCGATATTTTCCGATCTTTCCCCACGAGTCCTCCATGTTTGGGCGCCAGTACCAAAGCTTAGTAGCGCATCCGAATGGGTTCGAAAATCGGCAATGTGTATTAGATGAGTATTTGTAGTTCAATGGTGGTTCAATGGTGGTTGAATCATGCCTTCAACTGAACAGTTCAGGTTGGTGAATCCTGAGTCGACATCCATATGATCAACACAGCTTTATTTGTTCGGGGTTGGTTGTCATTCCAAATAAATTGTCCAGAGTTCCAGATGTTATTCATCCAAACGATCAAGCACTTCTTCCAAAAGTTTTTGTTTGATAAATGAGGCTTTTGATCTTGGCCAACGCACTCCAACTGGGCCTTGCCATCTTTGCTGGGCAGCAGTTGCAGCAAAGCCCAGAGGCCCGGTTGGAAGATGGGGGATGAAACCAATTTGATGGTTACTAGTAGCTAATGATAATCAATCATAGTTAATTAATAGTAGTCAATAGTGATATTAATATAGTGGTTGATGATGGTTAATAGTGGTAACCAGTGTATGTCTTAGAATGGGGGATCCCCAAGTCACCATGGTTGTTGAAATACTAAGTCATGGTCCAATGACTTGGATGATTTGGGGTTACCCCCATTTTAGAAAACCACCATATGTGGGTGTTGAAATGGTTAAGCATGTGAAAAGTGGAATATCAAATATATGTTGGTGTCCCCCAATCATTTTAGCTAATCGTTCGAAAATTCCAAGTTCTATAATTCACTTCGAAGATTGGAGATTTACCGTAACCATTTGAACATTGGAATAGTATCCATGTTTTAAGAATGAAGGGAAGTTATTGTTTCAAAGTTTGAAGCTAGCCACCTTGAAAAGAATTCATATGACAAGCCGGATATGAACTTGCTCCAATATGGGCCAATACTAGTGTCCCACATGATTGCTTGTGTTTTTTTGGGGGAAAAATAAGAGCCACTAATTGGGGGGACCATACATGTATAACTTAGTGTGACTGCTGTGGTTGAGTGGTTTCGATGGGATGGGTTGAATCCATCAGCTTATTGGAGATGGGAAATGATGGGAAAACTGTCAGAAGGATGAACCCAAAAAAACCAAACGGACATCAAGAAAAAGCCACATTTACATCCTGAAGACAGCGCGGCGAAATCAGAAATAGGTAATACTACCTGCCAAGTAGGGAATAAAGCTAAAGAAACCGCTTGTTTGTGGATATCTATTCGGAAAGTTTTTTTGGGGTTGGAACATGCGTTTTGTTCCAGCCCATGAAAAATCTCAGAAGCAGGGCTGCGTGTAAATCTGCTTGGTCGCTTCGCTTTTTCAAAGCGTCCATCCATAGTGAGAAATGGGTATGAGTCAAAATTAAAGACCTGGGGTGCCACAGATGTTAGTCACTAATTGTTAGTCCATTTTTAGTATTACCCATCTATTTATAGAGGTCCCCAAATTGAGCCAGGACCAAAATCGATGGATTTTTCTTTAGATTGATAGTTTTCATGCTCAACCACCAACCAGAAAGGCCGGAACCATCCTGGCTGTGCTGTTGCTCGCAGTTGGCGTGGGTGGTACACTGTCTTTGACACTTGGCCCAGTCAGAAATTGGGTATGGGTCAAAATTGGGTGGCCCTAAAGATAGATGGTCCTACAGACGGTTAATACATGTTAAACCACACATTCCAGTCGTAAGACTCCCCTGACTCTTAAATTTCGACCCAGGGACCCATGTATCATGATCTTTGTTGAACCCATGAAGATGATGTGTTCAATGTATTCTTCATCTGAAAAGTGAGCACTTTTTTTTCATCTTAACACCAAGGATTTGTTGCTTTGAAGCCATGCAAATGATGTTTAACCTATGGGTGAAATGGGGATTCACCCTGAAACTTGAAGGAGATTGGCATGCTTTTGGGTCGCAGGCTGCAGCTGGCATTTGGGAACTGTAGTCATTGAAGTTGAGATACGTAAATGTGTATATAGATGATTGTCGATGCACATATTTACATGTGCTCCATATTTTTATATTTTTTCTACATATATATATATGTAAACAGTATATATATACACTGTATGCCTTTAATCTATATATATACACAATTATATACATGCATTACATAAAATCATCCTTATCTCACATGGAAAAACTCACGGATAGATCAACTGCTCCAGAGCAGCTCTGAGCCGCGGCCTTTTGAGGTGGTCCTTTAGCATTTTGCACGACCTGCTGCATGGCACCTGTGTCAAGGTGGACCGCAGCACGCGGGAGAACTTGTTGCCACCTGGCGATGGCGGCTGGAAACCAGGGGTTTCAGATGGTGTTTTTCTTGTCAATGCCATGAAAATCTATAAAATACAAAGAGCTACCATTTGGGGAGGATTTTTCGGGGAAACCGTTGATGTTGATCTTGGGGATGGTTTATGGCATTGGGCAAAAAACACATGAAACATCATGAAACCAAGCAGTTGTGCAGCTAAACCCATTTTTTGTGGTTGGTTCAGAAGGTTTTAAAAAGACAACTATCCAATATATTGGAGATGATATCATGGATAATGAAAACTGACTCATGAGACTGCAATGATTAAGCGAACAATACAACAGAATGACAGAGGGTTTTGGGCACTGCTCAGCTAGTGCTATGATGTGATAGTGTATGTTACAGCAATGTAGATGATCTATAGATCGCATGTCATAAATCACCCATATCAGATGTTCATTTGTGTAATGTAATCCCAATATCATGACATGAAATGTTATCCCAAATACTACATGTCAGATGTTCATTTGTTTATCGCAATTGGGTTGAGTTTGAGCTGGGAGAGAAGTGTCAATTTACCCTGGTTTGCCGGGGTGGATCCTTGCGGCAATGATACTTGGAGACCTTAACATGGGCCATTGGTCAAAGGGTGAAGAAACTAGGACCATGAATAAAACTGGATGTGCCTGAATATACGCTATCGGTATACCTCAAATGGTCATTTTAAGAGGGAAACGTTTTTTGATGTATCAGTGGATTGAGGGGTGTTCCATGGTTTTCCCTACAATCTTCAGACAAACCTAAGTTCAAGCATACTTCATGTCACTCCTCTTGTGGTTGCTCAGGTTTTGGCTTAGCTTTCCCACCATCTTCGGTTATCATTTGTACCTGCAGAGGCCTTAGCTTCGTGTCAGGGGAAGCTGAGATTCCCTTTATACGTCTTTCCCGTATTATGGGTGTGTTCATAATGTGGGGATACTCCAAGTTGTGGCCATTCCAACAGGGAATCTGATGAAATATGATGATGATTAAGCAGTGGATTTGGGTTGTGATGATTAATTATATATGCCCCAGCGGTTTTCTATTTTTGGACCCAAAGAGCAATCCCATGTAATCCTACTTGCCAAAGCAAGCAAACAGTCTGAGGGCAGCAATAGATCGCAAGGTGGAGGACTCCACAGAATGTCTATGAGAGGTGTAATCCCATGTCCCTAACATGAACCCCCCAAAAGCCATGGTTTAGTAGGGATTGGGAACCATATTTGGAATTATAGAATGGGGGGGTTTAATATGAACAGGGGATGGGATTACCTAACGAACTTAATGAGATTTATATCATGGGTTTTTTTACCAACAGATATGGTGATTTTATGGTGACTGGTGACTTAATAGGATTGAAACTTGTTCCTGTCATCTTTTCTTTGTTGGTTCCATACCCCGTAGAAATTCAGTGGTGCTCCAGGCTTCAGCGGATGGAATCAATCCCAGTTTCCAGAAATTGAGCGCCCCGTGTTTTACTTGGTTTTGGGGTACAAGATTTACACAAGCTGGGTGAAAGATTGGTGAAAGGTTCGACACTAAGCCATACTAAGCCATACTAAGCCATACTAAGCCATACTAAGCCATATACAAGCTCCTCAAAATCAACTCTTGGATCTAAGGTTCGCCAAGTGTTTCGGATGTTCCGGGTTGTTTTCCCACTCAATGGATCCAAATGGTACCATCCATTGCATCAAAATTACATATCTGGTGGGTAGTAATTTTTACTAAATTCCCCAGCTACATAAATTGGAGCAATACATGGTTTGTCATTCACTTTTGATTCTTAGAGATGTGCATAGCTATCATAGCCCACTTTATAAATGGGCACATCCACCCCACTGTGTGAATATCCCGGATCCCGTGTTCACATCGCCGTCAGGGGCCACTTGTCACATCACAAGAACTTGGGGCGGGCATCGATGGGCCAACTCTTTGACTCCCAACGGCTGGAGTTTGAGGCTCTGGTGTCAGAGTTGCAACATGCTATTATAATCTATTATATATATATATATGTGTGTTTATATATTTATGTACACAGTTTTTATGTGTATATATATATATATATGTGTGTGTGTTACGTGTATATATCTACATATAATTATATGTATATATATATATATTATTGTGTTATGTATGCATAGATATATGTGGTATGTAGTATGTAATGATAATGGTAATGCTACTGGTAATGGCACTGTTAATGTTAATGTTAATGTAAATGTAAATGTAAATGTGATGTAATGTCATGAATGTATGCATGCATGTGTATATAGGGAGTAACCCCCAATAGATAGAACACGTTTCATTTACTGCCATTTTACACTCAACTTTGTTTTTCTGCCTGTTTTGCGGTTATATCCATGTCTGCACCAAATGGAGTGGGAGCGACGCTGATGGGATGAGGGAACCAAGGTTGTGCCTTGGGTGGATCCCCAAGAGGCTTTAAGGCACAGCCCATGGCTGCATCCCCTGTACTCCAAGTCCAAGTGAACTGAATAGCAGAAGGCCAGACGTTGCCGGTCTTGGCCTTTTTTTGGCGATGTGTTCCCAACTTTGTACTTTTGACATGTTTTGACCAAGTGGAGATACGTCTAGTAGATTCAAAACCCGTCAGAATCATATTTCTATAAAATGACAATCACACCCCCCTAATTTTAAACACTCCCCTAGAAACCATGCTTAGTAGGGTATTTGAAACATATTTGGGACCTCAATGAGGGCCTTTTATAATCGGGGAGGGGGATGGGATTACCTATTGAACTTAATCGGATTTATTGGGATTCAATGGGATTTAACCAACAGAAATTGCGAATTTATCGTGAGTTAATGGGATTGAAACCTATCCAATACCATTGTGTGTGTGTGTGTTTGTTTCGGTAGTTATATCCTCTTTATTTCCCACAAAAATGATAGCTTTTCTTATTCCCAATTATGTAAATCTCTCTTGAGTCATATTGATTCCTATTAAATCACATTAAATTCAATCAAATCCCAATAAATCATAGTAAATCCCATTAAGTTCCATGAACCCCCAATTAAATCCTGGTAAAAGTCCATGCATTCCCAAGATCACACGGGGATCGGCAGGATGGTGATGTGCTCTTCGTGGCACATCGACAGCCCTTGCAGGGACAAACCTTTGAGGTTCAACTTCCAGGCGACGTGGGCTGTTTGACATACTGTGGATGGTTGCGAAATCCTGCACCAGTTAGTAGATGGTTTATCCCATTATTTTTAGGGTTTCAACCATCCAAGGTGGTGCAGGATTTCTTCCATCCACAGTAGGTCAAGATAGTTGGTAACTATTGGGAACTATAAAACATTGTAAATAATGGGATTACAATGGGATAAACCATCTACTAACTGGTGCAGGATTTCGCAACCATCCACAGTAGGTCAAGATCCTAGGTATATTGATATGGGGATAACCCATGTTAGATAACACGATCTAAGGATGGTTCTTGAGCATAAAACTTGATATGGGTATGGGTGAAAACCTGTTGTAAACAATTTTAGTTGGATGGACATTCATTTACAGGTACACCTGGTTTCATTTACAAGGAAAAAAAATGTTCACTTGCTACTGGTACCAGGGTTTTGACCCAGAGCCATATGGGTCAAGCCATTAAAGACCTGGGACCACAGATTGGAAGGTCTATTTTTAGGAGCTGAACCATCCAATTGTTGGAGTTCCTAATTTTGACCCAGAACCATATGTACATTTATCATACAAGGTGGTGCCTTGTTAGCTAATTTGGTGAACATAACTCCAATAACTGTTGGGTTTATGGTGGAGAGATCGAACTGTTGGGTTTATAAACCAACAAACATAACTGGGGGTGCACCACCTTGTCTTACAGATGTCATGTTGTCATGTAATTTATATACCAGTAGTACCGCACAAGGCGGTGGCGGAAGTTTCAGAATAGGAAACCTATAGGAGACGTTGGTTGTTGTGAATCACGGATGGCAGAGCGAATCCACTGATTGACCGAAAGGTGGT
>Ga0126342_10021530_pt1 | contig 10739 bp, 9 predicted proteins | sample Cyp1metagenome_FD_92528 | JGI IMG/M metagenome (GOLD analysis project Ga0126342, IMG submission 92528) | Coral microbial communities from Lord Howe Island, Old Settlement Bay, Australia - Cyphastrea 1 metagenome | ecosystem: Host-associated > Invertebrates > Cnidaria > Coral ... | reverse complement strand
TATATATATAACTGTTCCGTGGTTTAAAGTATATTCAACATATTCCATCCATTTCCCTAAAGTAAGATAATGTTTAAAACCCATTTCCACCAAGTCAAATAAACTTTAAACCTGTTTCCACCCAAGTAGAAACTTTCAACCAATTTCCAGCAAGTGAGATAATCTGTTCAACCCATTATCCTGAAACACATAGGGAAGATTTGATCCCAATTTGACCTTGCAAAAAATCGGGACCGCTAGGAAGAAGGCAGTGTTGAGGCCATGAATGCCTGGATGGCACGGGTCATTGGGCTGACTTCAGCGGGCAGCCTCCGGTGGATCCAGCACCAGCTTCCGGATGAAATTTTTCACCAGGAACATGGGGATTCAAAGAGTAACGGATTGAAACAAAAATTGGGAGTCATGTCGATGGATGATTCGCGGGATCCATCCTGCTTGGGATAAGACCCTGGTGATGTGCCCTGCTAGAGGTTCACATTCGACGTGTCGACCATATTTATTGCCATGCGGATTCTGAAACGGCGACATGAGTATGGGTCGAAAGAACATGAAACACGACAAAAAAAAAGGAGGAAACCGGAAACCCCAGATTTTTGATGATTTTTGGATATTTTTGGTTACCTGGTGACTTGACCCCCGCAGCACTGCTGAGGTTGCCCGTTATTTCACCTACTGCCTCAACGGTGTCCAGATGCCCAGCGCGTGAAATTCAAAACTCTGGCCAAGCCCTGGCCAAGTTGAAAACTGTTGGGTGCAGTTCTATGGGACACATACCTCGTGACAATTCCAATAGGGAAATTTATGATGAACCATCGAATTTTAGGGGTCCATTTTCAATCAAACCCATATCCATATATATATATAGATTGATTTGTCAGCACGCTCGAGAGCTGGTCGAAAGGGAATTTGGATGATGCTGGTCTCCTGTAGATGTTGCTGAACGAAGCAATCCAACCATTCTGCAGATTTACTTGTTTATTTATCTTTTTAAACCGTTGATTTTTGGTGGTTAAATTGTCACCAGCCCCCCCAAACATGCGAGATGGACACACCTAAGCAGCCGAAATCCACTACATCATCAATCATCATTTTCCCAATTTTAATTCAGCACTTGAGAAGTATACCACATTTTTGCACAATCAATGGAATCCCCACTTTTTCCAGGCAACAAAGGATTTCGACGATGTGGATGCCATGCACGAAGGATTTCCACCGTGGTTTCCCCACCGAGGTCTTCTTCAAGAGTTTCCACTTGGATCACGTCTGCAACGCCATTCTGACGCAGAAGCCGTCCGGGCGCTCAGCGCCGACGGGCAGCAAGGGGTCCAAATGGGTGGTTCAGCACCAAAAGCCACCCCCAAAATGGGGATTTCACTGATTTAAGCATCTAAAATGGGGATAGACTTGTGATTTTAGGGAGATGATTTACTCCTTGTATGGACCTAAGTGTTTCAAAGATTGATTATTTGTGGAACCTAGAAAAATCGGAATGATTATCCCGAGTTTCGTAACTTCTGAGAACAGGGACCCTATCCCACGAAATCTCTCGGATATAGGGGGGCATTGTTAGTTCTCCTACTGAGATCAATTTGATAATGACTCAGTAGCAGTAATGTGGGTAAAACAATGTCATAAACAAGCCATTAATGGTCTATACCACCTATATATAAACATGGTGATGACCGGGGGATGGTTTATTGTTTACCCACATATCCACTGTTGACGACTTGTTTTCCCAGTGAAATCTCATAACTTGTTCCTACGATGTACATCCCAGCCTTCGAATGGTTAACCCAGGTACAACTGGCTATGTATTCCATATATAGCTGGCTGAATCTTACTTCTTAAGCTGTGGTTATGCAACCCACCAATTGGTAACATCTGGTTATGACAAAAAACAAGAAATGACCCATGGTTGACAAGCAATATGTTTGGTAACCCCAACAGATAGAAAATTAACTTGCCAAAATTTAGGAGGATTTTTCCCATAGATTGTCATTTTACACAGCCACAGCCATAGCTTCACAGCCATTTTTAAAGCCATTTGTAAAGCCAAATTTTCCCCATACTTGTTGACCATAGATGGTACATAATTGCCAACCATAGGTTAGCCATGTGTGGTATGGTCAAAAGGTTGGATGTCATCAATCCATTGCAGTGAAACGGATTTACATAGCCATAAATCCAGGATTCCCATTGTGAGAATGGATGACCATACCCCATATATAATATCTATTGTTGCTCACATACCAGTGATATGATTTTCCTATTACATTTCCATTATATTAAATCGAGACATATGTAACCATCATGTCACTATCAATAGATGCGTGCAATTATTCCTATTCTCGAACCGTTAACCAATTCTTACATAAGAGTTATAGTAACTTAATAACCATGGACCATTACATAATGAATGAGCATTGCCAAGATTGTACCCTAGTTGATTAACGTATAGTATATAGTCAGCCATTGAATATAACTATGTAACCATGAAAAAAACAAGTATTGCGTGATCAATAAGTTTCCCATGGTATTATTCCCTATGATTATGTTCCCACTATATAACCATTCAATGAATACCATCATGATATATATATATACATACATATGCATATCATGGTTATATTTCACCATTCTCATTTCAACTATATTAATGTAATATTTCCACTATATATATATATACAGCCATTATCTCAGATCGAAATCATATATATATATACACATACATGCATATACACATATATATATATATACATATATATATATATATGTATACATACATAGATACATATGTATATATATACACATACATATATATATATATATACATATATATATACACATATATATACATATATATATATACATATATATACATATATACATACATATTTAGCATTATATAACCATTATATAGCCATTGTATAACCATTATATAACAATTATATATATTTTTTTAAACACCATTAACCATATAATTTCCACTATATTATATTACTATATTAACGATATAACTTTTATAAGAAAAAAAACATTGTGATTTTCACCAAAGCTTGGATTTCCAGGAACCAGGTGAAGCTGCACGAGGCGATGCTCTTCCTGCTCCATGCCCGACCCAAGGCGCGGAAAAGATTCATGGTGGGTCAATGTGGGTCAATGTGGATGTCGAATCAAATTATGATGGTTAATGATGGTTAATGATGGATAAATTATGGATGAATGATGGATAAATGAATCACAATCCCTGTATGTTGCACGAAGTTGGAAAAAATTCAACCAGTTCTCCTATCAATTTTTGTCAGCGCTAGGTGAATGGTGGGTAAAAATTGGAATTTCAGAATATTTGAACATTCGGAACCCCCATGAGATGCAGGGCTGGGTATTGCGCAAGGTAAATGGTAGTAGATGGCTCACTCAGAACATATATCGCCATGCTCAAGATTGAGCGATGAAACCAGAAAGATTGGGGATGCTCGAAAGAAAACTGAAAAAACATGAAATAGTTCCCCAGCCCAGCCTAAAACGGAGGCTGCTGCTGCAACAGATGGATCTTCCGCAGGAATAATGAAGCTAGAACTGTCCATCTTTGTACGCAATGTATTATATACAGATGGATATGAATGATTCTTAATTCATGCTTTCAACCTCTGGTTTCAGGACCAGATTAGGTGGGGTCGTCATAGTGATGTAATCAAGAGATGGTTGATGTAGAAGTGGAATTCTCATCATCCACTCTGTAAACTGTTTTGACAATCACCAACACTATTGTCCCCAAAAATTTCAATGTCATTCCTTTCCCCAATAATAGGCACCCTCGGAAACAAGTTTATTACTGGCTTTGTTCATTTTGGCACCCCATACCCTCCGGCCTCCGGTAAGTAGACATGGCAGTGGACAGTACACCATTTTCTTCAATGATTTCCCGTTAAAAACCTCCATGGAGTAGATCAAAAGAAGACTTCCCTTCCCATGGATTGATTACCGAAGGGTAAAGGGATGTAAAAGGGATGTTTATTGATAGATGGATGGGATTTTCATTGCCAGCTTCAACCAGTGACAGGACTTGACGCAGCAGGGTACCCCAGAAATATGGGTCAGAAATGGGATCTTTTGTCATCAAAAACCATGGGATACCATGGGGGCATTAAACCAACTATTTGCAGGGATATAATGGGATATGATTAGACTATAACACCAACAAAATAATATGGCTTGGCAAAAAATGGTTTACAAGCCATGGGATTCTTGGGTGCCCTCTTCTCAGACAGAGGCTGGCTTCTGTTCAAAAAGATGTTAGTCGAGATGGAAGCAACGAACAACGAGATGGGGTTGACCATGACAAGTTGGACGTTTTTTTTCACCATTTAACATGAGAATATCGCGAAGAAAGGTCTGTTTCTAGACCAATTCTGATTCCAGATGGTCACCAGGGTTATTCCAGACCATGCGGATCAAGAAAACCGTGAACATCTACTGGGCCCTTGTCAAAGCGCCGATTTCCTTGTTTATTTTTGTTCATCACAGCATTTCTGGGGGTTTCAAACCCCCATTCTTGGTGAAATGCTCCCACTGTTGCATCCACTGATGGGATTTGAGCAGTGTTCAAAACCATGGTGGGTTGATAGGGGATTATACTACCCAGTATATTGGGGCGAATAATCCAATAGGGAAATCCCGTTCTTGACCATCCAATAGGGTCAGGGGTACCAGTGGGAGCTGAGGAAATGGGAGCTGAAGGAGCTGAAACAGCTCCTACTAGACCCAGCGGGGGCACTGAAAGGGTTTCGGCAGTCTTGGGTCCTGGAAACCTTGGGTCCCACGCACTACTTTTAGATGGGGGTTCCATCAGGGATTTACAATGGAAAATCCTATTAAAATGAATGATTTGGAGGTACCCCTATTTCAGGAAACCCATTATTTGTATGCATAGCATCACAAAAGTAGCTGGGGGTGCTGCAACTGTGCCACCACAGAATCACTAGAGTTCACCTGGGCTACTTCACCAAGTCATGTGGCGGGATGGTCCGTATGCCATTCCTGAAAGAATTCACTCTGGGTCTGATTTAGTTGAGCCTAAATTCTGTTATTAACATCCCAACCACTGGGGTTATCTATCTTATCCTGCGGATTTCTATCGGCTTGATATCTTCCACGGATCCATTGGAGATCCACACCTTGGCTGTGCCGGCCTGCAGCCTGTTTCAGACGCCCGTGACCGGCGATCTCCCGCTCGGCGTTTCTCCTTTCGCTCGCGCCATGGTCCCAGGTATCGTCTTGGCGCCCCAGTGCAGCGCTCAACCGGATGAGATCATGGAGGATGTCCCAAGCTTTCCAGAGCAGTTGCTGGACGAATTTCTGAATTTCATCCAGTTTCGAAGAAAACACGATAATCAACACTAGGGTTGATAGATCTTTCCGCAAAACATAGACAGTTTGACACCATTTTTGAGCAAATCTAGTGGGTATGTGGGTACATGTGGGTATCCACACAAGGAATCTCCAAGGATTTTTAATTTTGTTTGTTTGTTGGAAGATCATCCTCGATCTGGGTGCTTTGACGATGGCACGAAAATCAGAATCAATCCATTGATCTTTTTGAACTGCCAAACCAAGGGGGCTCTTCGTGGGTCCCAACGTCACTTGCTCGGTCCAACCACAACTGGAGGAGGATTTGGAGAGCGTTGTTCCTGGTGCTCTGGAGGAGGTCGGTTGTATCAACAAGGATTGGCCGCTTGACCAAGTGATCCAACTTATAGGGGACCAAAAAATCCCCACCAGAGTGATAAACCCACCAGTGGTATGGTTTATGGATGTTTATAGTACTATAGAATATTATAGATGTTTATACTATGCACCACTGGTGCTTTTATACCAATCCCCAGAGGTTCACAGTGCCTGAAGCAGGCGAGATTTCGAAACTCCTACCATTCATGGACCGGCTTCGACTTGGACATTCCCCGCTCTCCGAATCGGGTCCTGCACGAAGACAAGCAATGCGAGATGAAGCAGTTCCTCACGAAACTCCAGGTTCGATACATATTTTTTTGAGCACCGGGATTGCCCAATCTTGGTTGGGAAATACCCATGTTCAAGATGGTAGAAGGGGATTTTCGAGTGCCAAAATGCTGAAATTCTTTCAAAAACTACTTGGTGATCATCCACAATTGACCCAGTGGTAAACTGATTTGGATCTTGAAGTTCGAAGAAACGAATGCATAGATTTTGTTCTTGAAAGCCAGGGAATGGATTCTGTCATTCATATCCAGCATCTGATTGCAACTTTTAATACCATTCTTATAGCTTGTCTACCAAATTTGGTTTGTCAAGTCCCACATCATTGGGGAAACAATGGGAAACAAATCCTATGTAACTAACCATTTCGGGGTTATGATTATATTATATATATATATTTTATAACCATTTTCAATTATGGGCTAACCACATAATGATAGTTCCCACACGTTGAATTGCATCATGTCATTATGCATTGGATAGTCCCCAGATTAGACTCACGTAATCAGCCGCCCCATGTCGAGGAGAAGAAGCATGTCTTGAAGACTGTTGTTGGGATGAAGCGAAAGAACGACTTTGGAGACAGGGAACTTTTTAGCCAGACACGTTTTTTTTGTGTATTTTGCAGGCTTCGACGGATTTAATGCATCACATAGGTATGTACGTATGTACAGAGATATATTTCAATATATATATATATACACACGCATACACATACACGCCCACATACACATATATACATATTCAATCATATTCATATTCGAGTCGCTTCGCGACGAGAACTGCCCGCACCCAGGGAATAGGAGAGAGAGGAAAGAAGCGGGCCTATTTGGCCGTCCTTGGCCTTAAGTTGGGCCGAACAGGAGCTCACTTGGGCCCAACTTCGGCGTAGCTGGCTCCAACTTGGCCTCCAAAATAAAATGGCGCAACTTGGGCACATTGGGCTTAGCATGCGCAACTTGGTCCTGGGGGAGCTGGCCCGTTGGGCAGTCCTGGCTGAGATCTAGGAGCTCCAGCCCCTGAGGTGCAGGTCTACTTTTTGATTTTTTTGAAGAGGACCCAAGGGGGTCAGACCCTTGAATTTTATCTCATTCCAATTTCAGGTCAGGCCTGTTGATTTTATCTTTGGAAGGTTGGGCCTTTGAATTTTATTTTCATCCTACTCGAGGTTTGGTACTTTTTTTTTAAAGGAGGGTTCAGCCTTAGCTTTAACCTACACCTTTGATTGGAGAGGGAAAAATGCCAACCTTGATTGAAGAAAGCCCCTGCAAAACTGGCATCAATCACAGGTGCATGAAGCTTATTTTGTTGAGCATTGCTGACGTGTTTATCAAACTCAACGTTCAAAGCAAGTCTCCTCACCTTGAAACCTTATGGTTTTTGATTTTTAACGTCAAGATATTGAAATTGACCCAGACAAAAAGGCTGCCGAATCCTGTGCTTCGACCTAGCGGGGCGAAGGTTGGAGGAAAAACCAAGAACAAAAAATACCCATGCCCCCAACCCTGATAGATGAACCCCTCTGCAAAACAGGCATCAAACAAAGGTGCACAAAAAATATTTTCTTGGGAGAGTTATGACATGTTTCTCTAGCTTTAGCACCGCTGAAGCCCTGTCATCATTATCTTGAAATCCATTTTTGTTGAACTTTCACATCAAGGACAAATATTGAAATTAATCCAAAATACAGGCTACCACATCCTGGATACCAACATCTCACCCGGTCCACCTTCTGCTCCGGGATAGTTGCTTTGACCTAGCGGGGCGCTTGGCCAGAAACGCAGGAAATAAAATCTGTGTCCCCAACCTTGAGATATTAACCCCTCTGCAAATCAAACAAAAGGTGCACTAAGTTTATTTGTTTGGGACAGTTCTGAAATGTGTACTTGTATTAAATAGGGAACAAATCCAAATCCAGAACAAAGTCTCCTCACTGAAATCCATTGTTTTTGAACTTGCATATCAAGGACAAATACTGAAATTGATCCCAAAAGAAGGCTACCAAATCCTGGAAACCAACATCTCACATTGTCCAATCTTTGCTCTGGAATGGTTTGGGCCTAGCGGAGCGAAGCTTGGAGGGAAAGCCTGAAAATAACATCTGTGTCCGTTAACCTTGATAGATGCATCTCTTTTAAAAAACTGGCATCAAAGGTGCGCAAAACTTGTTTTCTTGGGAAGTTGTGACAGGTTTATCAACTTTATCTCGGTTCAAAACTCTTTCAAAGTGTCGGACACCTTATCTAAGGCATGCAGAAAAAACACCGAGGGCTAAAATCCAGGAGGTCCATGGTTAAACGAGATTCACTGATCAAACATATACCTGTTCCAGATCCACAACATGCTCAAATATTTTGAGGAGCCTGACCTTTGGCCATTTTAGAAGGTGCAACATGCTCCAGGCAGAAATCTGCGGTTTACGCATGCTAGACTTGGGCCCCTTAGATTTATCCATCCAGAAGGGCTCAGAAGGGGTCTGCTGGGGTCAGGCCCCCCTGTAAAACAGCCAGTTGGTCTACTATTTCAGGGGTTGGACCCCCCTGCCACCCAACGGGCGCAATACAGGTCCAATGTGGGCAACATGGCCTTGCACGAACATTACAGCCAAAAAATGTTGGAAGTAGCGGTAAACATGCAAGTCTTGAGCGTGTTGCATTGAGTCCGCAAAATAAGTTGGGCCCGCTTGGACCTGGGCTGCTCCTAAAGGGGCCCAACTTCGCCCAGGCCCAAATTGCGCTATCTTGGACCCAACTGGATGTCGGGCTGAAGTTGGGCCCAAGTGAAGCCACGTGATGCACATGGAAGTCCAAATCATGTCCAAAGTGGTGCAACTTGGGACCCTTTGGCGACAGCTTCACGGGCCCGACGGAGACACAACACTTCAAACGAAGCATCATCGACAGCAAAAAAACGTGGACAATACCAGTGAGAATGGGCGTTTTGAGGATTTCGGATTGGGCATTTTGAAGCCATATGGGGCCGAAGTTGCTCCCAAATGGGTCCAAGTTGGGGCTTGCTGGCCGAAGTTGACCTCAAGTGGAGCCGATGTTGCGCAGGTCGGATCGAAACGGTGCATTTGGGCGATGCGGGGCCGATATGCAACATATGCAAATTACCACAGTCCTCCGCACTTTCTGGCAGCCGGCTGGGTCGAACATGTTTGTGCCAGGTCCATTCGTATCACTCGCTGCTAAAGTACCACACGGTCTGGGACCTTCGGTGCGGGCGGACTTGTTCATGTTTGTATGCAATGCATGACTAAAAGCCTATACTATATTCAAGGAAGAGCGATCCTTTTCGCAGGAGATTTGCCACAGAGCCACCAAGGAGAAGACGCGAACGACTCGAGAGCTGCTTATTTTCCGAACTTCATGTCTAAGCTGTTCGGGCAAAACTAGTGATGTATAGTTAGTGTAGTTGCGACTGGTGCCGAAAAGGCAGCCTTGCCTGTGGCGCAGGCACTTTGAGCAGAAAATTTCAGGAATTGATCTGTGGGTCTTCCTGATTCTTTGATAATTTCTGACCCCTTTGCCAGTTTCAGTAAGTTGGCAATTGGGCAGATGGTCTTTTCCGCAGCTGGTGCCAAAACAGCAGCGATGCTTCTGCGCCAGCGCTTTTAGAAGAGAATGTCAGGAATTGATCTGTGGGTCTTCCTGACTCTCTGGTCCTGTCTGACCCCTTTGCCAGTTTCAGTAACTTGGCAATTGGGCAGATGGTCTTTGATGCTGCTGCGTCAGCACTTTTAGGCAAAAAATCAGGAATTGATCTGTGGGTCTTCCTGATTCTCTGATCATTTCTGACCCTTTGCCAGTTTCAGCAACTTGGCAATTGGGAAGATGGTCTTTTCCGCAGCTGGTGCCAAAACAGCAGCAATGCTGTTGTGCGTCAGACGTTTAAGGAGAGAATTTCAGGAATTGATCTGTGGGTCTTCCTGATTTTCAAACCTTTCAGCCAGTTTTGGTAACTCGGCAACTCGGTGGTTGCTGTCTTTAGGATGGTGCCTAAAAGCCGCTTGCTGCTGTGCAATGACAGATCAAGGTCCTTCAAGAAAAGCACAATGAATCTAACCTGACCCAGGCGACAACTGTTGCAAAGATGAATTTACCTCATAATTTCCAGGTTTCCAACTTTGCCATGTTGTTTTTTTTGGGAGTTGCTATTGCTGGGGGTGGAGCAATCCAGCACTCCTCTGAGGAACTCTTTGAGAAGTACGAGTTCAACAACCATGTGCCTTCGCTGCCAGCAGAAGTTTTGCGCGCAGGATGTGTTTCCAAAAAAGTATAGGAGGAAAACGCAATTGGTCGCGAATTTCACGGGATTCACTGGAGTGCGATGCGCGGAAAAATTGTGGCAAGAAATTGAGGGTTTGGCGCTTTCGCCCAATGAATCTATCTATTTCTGCTAATTAACCAGCTAGTCGTCTTTCCACAAATTTGAATCCTCTTGCAATTCCCCTATGAACCCCCCACACACACACACACTTGCTCAGAACAGTCTTTGCGAATTTTGATGTGAAATGCATCTTACGTGCAAAAACACTCCAATTAAACCTGACAGGAAAGAAGGATCGAAATGTAACATATCCATCTGAACCAAATCGTTCCCTCTATTGACAGCTGAGAAATACAGATTGCGAAAACCGTACAGGCACTGAGATGACATGGAAAGAAAACTGAGCGTTTGGGTTTGGTTTTGACGTAATTTGAAAAAGGAATCGGCAAGGT
>Ga0126342_10021529_pt1 | contig 10739 bp, 11 predicted proteins | sample Cyp1metagenome_FD_92528 | JGI IMG/M metagenome (GOLD analysis project Ga0126342, IMG submission 92528) | Coral microbial communities from Lord Howe Island, Old Settlement Bay, Australia - Cyphastrea 1 metagenome | ecosystem: Host-associated > Invertebrates > Cnidaria > Coral ... | reverse complement strand
CTGGCAAGTTGTTGGATAGTTGGATGATGCTGGATGCACATTCTGAGGTCCTCCAAAATTCCACATGTTGCCGTCCGTGGGTACCTGGATGGTGCCATCCTTCCGTGCACCAGTCACTCCAGTGCCAGTTGCGCCTCAGCATATCCTGGTGCAGAATTGATATGGGCTTGTCTGAAAATGGGTGATTTGATGAGCAAAAGTATGAAAACATGCAATTTTGACAATTTCTTCGAGAAATTGAGGTTTTTAGATGTTTTTAGCAGAGCCATTTATTTTGAGAGAGCCCCATAAAATTTCAGACAAAATCTTATTAAACCTTCGTACAGAACCAATAGTAGGATATGGGGCGAATATGTCCACTTGAAAAACTTGACGTGATAGATGAGATGGTCGGTGGCACCATGGAATCAGTTGGGCTTGGGTAGTTGGGGCTAGTTGGTCGCAGCAACTTGGGCACCCATGAAATCCATCGAAATCCCAGATGGCTGGGGATGAACATCCATAATTTCCCAGCGATTTTGGGCTGAATTTGGCCCAAAAATCGCCAGAAATCGCATCGAGAGAAAGCGGTCCAGGTTTTTGGTGTTCGAATATGCCCTGATGGACACATTTGATACCCCGTGAAATGGCCATGGATCATCCCTCATGTTTCTGCTTCATCACTTGAAAACCCAGAATCTTGAAAAAACGTATGAGAAAAATGCACAGAGGTTGTCTTTTAACATTCTCTAGCCATTATATTCCTAGTTTATTCCGATTGGTATATCCCCATGATAATCATTAGAGATGGAAAAAACAACTATCATAGGAAGGATTTGGAATGATTCAATCATAATTTCAACGTTCTCTTTCAACCATAGGGAACCCTATCACGTTGGAGCCCCTATCTCAACCCGTGAGCCACGCAACACCCAGGCACCGCCAGCGCCAAGCGTGGAGAGTTCTTCGGCGATGCGGAAGAGCAGCAGCGTCACCAAGATGAAGCGTCGCATCATCGGTGCCACGGTGCCGGTCCCTTGTCGCCACCCATGGGGGATGGGCAGTTTCAGCCATAGATGTCCTTTTCCCATTGGTTGGTTGATTAATAGAGGGGTTTCTTCAGAACCCCCTTTAACAACAGCTAAATGATGATAGATGGTATACCAGCTCCCGGCCTCTCTATTTTTGTCAAAAGGACATTATTGATTTCAGCCTGAATTTTCTCTTGGGTACCTTGGGGCACCATGAAACTTAAGGATGATGAAAATCAATCACTGTTTCGTTTCAGGGGACCAACATAAAACCTGACGGACGTTGGCATTGAAAAATGGGGAAGTTCCAGCATCATAAACATCCGGGTAAAATAGCAACTTGACTATGGGAAGACAATGATTTAACTTGATTTAACCAACATTTTATTAATGATCATTGAACCATGAAAAGCGGCCATCAACCCAAGCCATTCAGCCGGCCCATGTGCTCACAACATATTGTCATTTGAGTATATTTTGCTTGAGTTTGATGGGGAACATTTGAGATATAAACTTCAAACCTTTGGATTCTTGGATACCCAATTTTCAGACTGTGGAACTGGAGAAGCCGAATTGGTGCGAAACAGATTTCAGAATTTCACGTGGACAAGCTGAACAGAAATGGCGATTTGGTGCATTTTCGCCGTTGATGTCCACAAGAAGATCGATTTGTCAAGTGCACCCCATTCCATCCAATGGTCTATCATTTTCCAGATGACGATTGCACGAAGTCTGGGGTAGACACCTAATTCTGGACTCCAATATTATCTTGTTGGTTAAGATATCGCAATAGTGTATAGGTTGCTTTGATTCCATTGATCATCTCTCATTTGTCCCTCCAGTAAACTAAGATAGCAATGGAAGCCATGCACCATTTTGTTCGATGATTGACCTATTAATGATGGTGACTTTCCATAGCAAACTGTTAGTTTACCAGAGGGGCAAAGGCTATGAACAATACCCTGGCTAATTGCTTAAATTTGGTTTTAAACAAGTGACTTATACCACCAAACAAAATTGGGATTTCACTTCAACCCATAGGGCAACCTATCAACCAACGATCGTTACCCTCTGGTAATTTAACATAACTATGGAAAATCACCATTTTCAATGGGAAAATCCACTATAAATCACCATTTTCAATAGCTATTTTGACATAACCAGAGGGTAGCCGTTTCAAAAAACGGCTCGGCACCACACGAGGCCGTTGCTCGTGCTCCGGCGGAATCGTTGCCCGTGGATCCGGCCCCACCCAGCGGAAGCCGGGCGGGGATCAATTGGTTCTTGGCCGGCTCGGTGGCGAATGGCTTGCGTTCGCAGAAGGAGGCGCTGGGACGTTTCGCAACGGGACAAGGGTTAAACGGTAAAACTAAGGGAACCAATGAACCAAGTTTTTGTTGTAAAGGGGAAGGTTTGCAGGATGATGGGTGATGGTGAACAATCCATGATTTTCTGTAGATTGAACTTAGTCCATTGATGTTTGAACTAGACCTGGCATGGTCAACATGAGATGTTCGGCATTCTTGGCTCACTGAACATTTGGTAAGTTTCTTCAGATCTTCATTTGCAGGTTGATATTTTGTTCATGTGGAATTTACACCCGAAACGAAGGGTCAATTTGGTGCGTTTTTTCTTGAAAGAAACCATGTATTCATTGATAACTTCATGAAACATGCGGATAGAACTTATAACTTATAACCATTACTCTGTAGCAATGGCGGAGATATAGTGATATGACATGACATAACTATGATCAATAGAGATATCATCATTGATATCACCATGTTATTATCTGTAGATATAATGATATACCATGACTGGTTGGTGGTTTGGAACATGAATTTTATTTTTCCATTCAGTTGGGAATAATAATCCCAACTGACGAACTCATATTTTTCAGAGGGGTAGGTATACCCCCAACCAGATGAATTAAGAGATGGAGATCACCAATCAATCATGTTATCTCGACCCCAGTTGAGGTCATGACGTTCAACATGGCGGAAGACGACCAAGTTGAGGAGCTGCGGTATCGTTTGATCCAAAACGCTCCAGCTTTTTGGGTTGGGGCAACTGGTTGGGGCATGCCATGGTCCGAAATTTTTGGACACAGCTGGATTCTCCAGTCTTCTTCGAAGTTGTGAAGTTGCACTCTTCTCTTCTCCCAAGAGAGGAAGACGCTGTTTCCCAACCATTCATCATTTCCCTCTGAAAAACCGCGTATTAAAAGCAACCACAACGGTGATTTCACAAGATTTCACATTTCATTTTGGTCAACGAAATGGGGTGATTTCAATCAATCAATGTTTGGGAACATCTTTCAGAATCATACAGTATCCCAATCTAGTCAGATTCCCCGGTTAGATCCCATAATATATGAATATAGATATGGTAAACAATCATGGTTTCCCGTTGGGACATGATCTACATTCACGATGTATTTTTCATATGTGAAAATCCCCTGGGGGTCATCATCAAAGATAGGTTGAATCCCCTTTTTTGTGGTTGATATCGTATTGAATCTAGTCAACTCCCATAAATTTGGAGGGCAGCACAAACAGCACCATACATGTTGAATGTTGATGATCTCCCTATCCAAACAGTAATTTCTAGCCTCTGCGCCCATCCAAACCTGGTGAAATACTACCTGTGGTCATTTAACAATATGGTGGTTTTTAATGGGAAGATCCCCTAGAAATGGAGGTTCTAATGGGAAAATCCACTAGACAATATACGTTTTTTTTTTAAATGGGAATTTCCCTTATAAGTTATTTACCATCGAACCTTTACGGGCCATCGAGGAGAAGCGCCCCGGCCTGGCCCGAAAGAGTAGCATTACGGCCATGTTCGAGGTGTCCGTGCTGGAAACTTTCGGGGAAGATCTTGGGGGGATTTCACCAAATGGTTGTTGGGATTTGTTGGGTATATTAAACTTATTAAACCACGCATTTTATGTTTGCATATTTCTATGGTAATTAGCTACTTGTGCTGCAACTTGGAAAGAAATACCCAACACTGTGCGAAGTGCGAAAAGTGTTGAGATCACCTGATTTTTCAATGGGGGGGTGTAAGCCACCTAAAATCCAGTTGGGTAAAAGATGTTACCATCTGGTTATTTAACATAGCCATGGAAAATCACAATTTTTAATAGGTAAACCATCTATAAATGGGCCATTTTCCATGGCTATATTAAATAACCAGATGGTAAAGCCTTATTTTTTTCCCCATGAACTGTGTAAAATCCAGAATTGGCTGCAAATTTTGCCCATTTTTATGGACACACCCATGGTTGACCCCGACCTGGTTTTGTTGTGACGAAAGGGCCTTTGTTGGAGCCTGTTATCATTTGTTGGATGATACTTGTAGGACAATCTCCCTGGTGCATCCCAGGAATCGTATCATAACTCATTAATACAACTGGGATATATACCACTAATCTGACTGGGTTACAGAATGGGTTATTGTCAATTTATTATCCACATCAAGACTTAGAGATTGATTAAGTGGGAAGACCCAGTCACAATATGGTTGTGACACCTGATACAAATATTGTTTGGTCTATCAGAGTCTATCACCATAGTAGTAAACAATCCAAGTTGGTAAGTGATTAGAATGTCAATTACCCATTTATTTCTGGGGCACATACCATGTAAAACTCAGTGTTTAAAACCATCTGTTGTCCCTTGCTGCGCACGGTTTCGAGGTGATCAAGAACGGATTTTCTAGTGACTGGATTGCGACAATCCCTGACATATTGGATAGTATAACTCCATATAATAGTCAACCAAAAGGGTTTTTGAACACTGCTCATAGTATACACTCCCATTTCTGCTGGTTTAAAGCCTATATATGTAATATATATACACGTATATATATATATATATATTTATATGTACTATATACATAATATATATGTACTATAATATATATATATACTATATATATACAACACTATATATATATGTACAGTATATATTATATATATAGCCATATGATATAGCAGTTGCATCGCCTGCCTTATGTCATTTTCTTCCACGGATCCCCTTGGATTCGCTGGTCGGCCCGGCCTTGTGGACTTAGGCCATGGGCTCTGCTGAGCTGATTCGCATGGATCACGATGAGGCCATGGGCTCAGTGGGATATTTTTACCTGAGGATGTCCGGATGACCCAGAGGTGAGAAAAAAAGCCTGTCATAAAACTGGTGTAATGTGGGTAAAACCATGTCATAAACCATCCCCCAGTCATCACCATAGGTGGTATAATCCATTCGTCATAGGGTAGTTTATGGCATTGTTTTAACCACATGATATGATGTATATTTCATTTTGATCTAACTTTTTTGTTGGAAATTGTGTCATGTGGTTATTAGTAACTTTTAGTAGCAACTTAGGATTCTGGGATGCACATCCAAGTGGGAAAGAGAAAGGGACAGCCTTCATCCAGATTTTCTGAAAGGAAATCAGTTCGGTGCATTTGGGAGTGATTCCCGATGCTTTCCATGATTTTTCTATTGAATATACCCTTCCAGTAAACTAACATAGCCATAGAAAATCCACCATTTGTAGATGATTTTCCCATTAAGATCTCCATTTATAGTGGATTTCTCATTCCCATGGATTTTACGTTGAATCTGGCCCCACGTGTCGACTGGGACGAGAGCCAAGGAGGCTTTGGAGCCTTTGGGTTCCGCGCTGCCATCCAGCAAGGGCCTGCGCGCGAAAGGCTCACAGTCACGGGGTGAGCCCAGTGTATTTTTGGCTGAAGATGGTACAGGGTCGCTGAATTCCATGGCAACCAATGGTGGCTTGATATAAACACCATGACACAAATATATGCATCCACGTATTTATTTCTGATAGAATATGAATTTGATGGTTATTATTATTTTATATCCAATTCATCATTTTTGCATTGGGAGTGATTGGCATGCAAATTACATGGGTTGGCCTTCCGATTTCCCACCATCATCAAGCACGCTGCGCCAGGTACTGCATCGGCTTCCGCAATGGCATTGGATTTGGGTCTGGATCTAGGCATGAAGGAGCCCAGTGTTCCACCAGAATCAGATGGTGCCGATGGAATGTGAAAACCTTACTGGTGCTTACTGTAATAGGGAATGGGGGAATGGGATGATTGTTAAATATGGTTTCTACTTCATGGATTGGGTCATTCCCTACGTTTAGCACCAGTAAGAAAGCGGCAACCACCACTTTTTAGAAGTCAACAAAAACCGGGTGAACTTCAGCTGTGCTTCATGGTCCCATGAACGCACATTTATAAGCCACTTGGTAAACTGTGTAAAGCTACCAGTGTTTATAAACTGGATGTAAACTAGGTGTTTATAAGCCATTTATAAGCCATTTATAAGCCATTTATAAAACTACCAGTGTTTTCATCCCGGCAATCTCTGGATCCAGAGAGAATCCCTTTGCTCCAGTGCATCTGACGTCTCCACCCAGGAGCGTCGGCCTGGAAGTTCGGCGATGGGCAGCCGATGTTCCTCCATGGGATCGCTGCGCAAGGCCAGGGACGCTGTCAAGGTCTCAGTAAGACTGGCACAGCAACTGGTTCTTGATATACGGCTTATACGGATTATATGGGCTTATAACCAGGTAAACAAGGGTTTGTGATAGATATATCTGTACAAACCAATGGGGTTTCGATCAACCGGTCCGACATTTGGTGTTCCAGCTAGGCTTAGTTTCCTGCTTTCGTTTTGGAGTTTTTTTTTCCGCCATATTTTTAGGGACACATATCACCCAGCTACACATTCAATTGTTTTGCTTGTTTTGGGGCAGAGTATCTCAGGTAGAGCATGGGCGGACACCTGAAAACTTGAAAAAGAACTTGGGACTTGATAGGTTCGCTGGGACAGCTGTCAAGGATACGACAGTCCAATATTTTCTGGGCTTTCCAAAAAAGTGCCGTCCCGATGTCCCGGTTCTCCCGAGTGAGATCCAATGAGTAAGTGGCTTATAACCCAGAGATCAGTGGACCAACCCTGTACTTACCCTACCTATAATTGAGTGTAGCCTACTTGCTATGTGGTAACCCAATGCCATAAACCATCCCCAGTTCGAGTTTATGAAATTGGTTCTACTCTAACAAGCGGGATGATCTTTCGTGGTTGGTTACTGCGATGGTCAATCGTTGGGTTAGCCTACCGACTGACGAATTTCATTTGCATTGGTCAACAACCCAAACTTTCGTTGCTTGAACCTTCATATTTCTTGGTTGAAGCGGTCATGTTCCAAGCCAAGTCCAGAATCACCTTGCAGCACTTGCAGGAGAAGTTCAACCTCCACAGCCTCCCATCCCTGCAAAAGGGTACCATGGCAAGGGAGCCTCTGAAAGTTTTTTTTTTTGAGAATCCACAGGATGGTAAGAAATTTCGCCAACATCTGGGGTTGTCTGACGTAACAATACCATTTCGTCCTGTGGTTCATGGTTTATCATAATTTTCATGGTCCAATTGCCACATTGGAGTGCCAGCCATTTTTGGACATCCATTTTTTGAAGGTAAGAACTCCATTCTTGATCTGGTTGGTGGTTTCAAACATGAATTTCATTTTCCATAACATATGGGATGTCGTCCTTCCCATTGACTGTCATATTTTTCAAGATGGTTAAGTCACCACCAACCAGTTGACGCATCATTTCCATCCCATTGGGGAAAACATCGCCACTTCCGGACTCGCCGAAAACGCTTAAGAAAGGCGGATCCATGATGGATTGGTCCGTGAGCAACTCCATCAGCTTCTTGGTCCCCTGAATATCATGAACCTCTGGTTTATAATGGTTACCCTCTGGTAAACTAACATAGCTATTGAAAATGACCATTTATAGTGGATTTTCCCATTAAAAATGGTGATTTTCAATAGCTATGTTAAATTACCAGAGGGTAATGATGGTTAACAATGGTTGATAATGAATAATCATGATTAAGAATGGTTAACAACGGGAAAATTGATGATACACTGATGCACTACACTGGCCTTCAAACAAAGACATCTGTTTTTTTTGATAGTCTTGGATATAATGGCTATATAATGGAATAATATAATATATATATATATATGTACAATGAGATAATCATGGGAAGTATTTGGGATTTACCCTCTGGTTATCTAACATAGTTATGGAAGCCATGGCCTGTTTAAAGAATATTTCTGATGATTTACTTGTAACAAATAACGATTTTCCATAGCTATGTTAATAACGCTAGTTTACTTGGAAATTGATCATACACTACATTGGCGTTCGATTAAAGAGACACATCTTGAAGTCTGGGGCCAGCATGCCGTGGACTGCCAAACATTTGGAGTGTGTTTGGGATAGAACTCAGATGTTTGTAGATAGATATTATATTATGATAGTATCGGTTGATTACTTGAGAAAGTCACTGTTTTTTTTTTTCAGTTGATCCTGCTGGATGCATGTGAGGCGAAGCCTGACACCTGGCTGGCTTTTTTCCATCCAGAACCGAGGCTTCAAACCGACTCATTCCTGGGCTCTGAACGGGCGTGCGTGAGTTGACTCAAAACGTCGCTTGGAGGGATCAGATCCGGGCCGTGAGCGTCGAAAATTTCTTGGGATGGCAATCGTTGACACCGGTTGAAACCAGCTGGCAGTAGGTCTTCACCTAAGATTGGTGCCGTGGTTAGGGACTTAGGGACTTAGTCCGTATCCCTCATTCATCATGGCGAAATCTGAACTTCCGAACCCATTGACCACGGGGCTGTTGATCATTGGGCACCATTTAAGAATAGCCATGTATCACTTCTTGATACTTGGGCATGCATCAAAATCTACAATACCATACTTTGAGGGGATGAAGCCCTATAAACATTTTAGCTGTTGGTGTTAGGGGATTCCATGGCTTTTGACCATATCCATGGCTTTTTTGGGGGTGACCCTATTGATCAACCAGGGTCTATTTTTTTGGTCCAGGCAACCTTTTGCTCAGGCGAATCTTCTCGTGATTCATTTTCCTGCGGGGTGTCAGCACTTGCTCAGCTGCTTGGTCGAGTTACATGGTGCTGCTTGTTCGAGGGGATGGTCAACGATCATCGCCGTTTTGTGCCTTTGTTTTGGGGCCCCATGTCTGAAATGTCATTGAAGTGTTGTGAAGCTGGATCTTCGGAATTCTTCTGAATTAGGGACACCGTACCACAATACCACAGGAGAAGGACATCAAGCTGAGATATCTAGATTGATGATCCCCCAAGAATCAGAGCCCAAAACTGCGGCCGAGGCTTAAGGCTTGGCCGTTGACATTTTCGCATATTTCGCATCGCCTTCCCTGGCTGCTGTGCGTCACAGGGGGATCTGCCGATGACACCGATAGCACGTCTTTGTGTCGTGTGGCGCCGGTGTGATCTGCACGAAAACAGGTGTCCCCTTTGTGCAGTGGCCCTGGTGGGGGTCTGAAATGGGTGAGTGTTCATCTCTCGGTTTTCGAGACTGAGCACGAAAGCCGTGGAACAAGAAGGCCATTGCCTTTCGATGTTTCCAGCAGTGAGTCAAATGTGATATGTTTTGTGAAGTGGGACCAGCGACCCTTTAAACGCGTCCCAGCTTTGCTCAGTGATCCACTCTAAGATCCATTGCGATCATGACGTTTTCTGAAGTTTTCTGTGTGAAGGCTCACTAATTTGCTACTTGACGGCGCCCGCGCACAAGATCTATGATGATCTATGCAGTCTGACTATTGCAACGTCGCTCATGATGCTTGGGGCGGGGCCTTTTATTTGACGCCAGGAAGCAGCCAGGGACGCAACTAGAGGATTCGTTTCCGGAGGGATATCCAGTGCCAGAAGCTGCAAACAGCAGCCCATTGCGGGACGGGACAAGTCACACCCTTTCTGGAATGGATTTTCTAGCAGGAGATGTTTTACCATGTGCCTTGACACATGAACTTTTGAGATTCTTGCTGTGTCATAGACTATCATCATTCCCGTTTTCATGCTAAAGAGAGCATATCTCTTCTGCAGCCTTGATACAAAGTTCAAACCCAGATAGCTCAAAAGGTACAATACAACTTTTCAAAATTCATAAGCTGCCACGGAAATGAATCCTCTGCAGCGGCAGGTGTTTCAGAGGCATTTTCAGCTCAGGGAACTCCGGCGCGCCCCTGCAGGATACAACAGAACATCTATGAATCTATGAGAGTCTTCTCACCACGAGTGACATGCCATGCTTATTTTCCCAAAAGCTTCACGTCTTCTCACCGCATTCGCAATGGCGGAACATGGGATGACTATGGGGTGGATGACATTGACCAGCCGTTGGTCCGTGATACTCCGTTTGTTTCTTGAGATCCACAAGATGCCGGTTTTTCATACTGTGGATGGTTCCGAAATCCTGCACCAGTTGGTAAATGGGTTTTCCCATTATAATCCCATTATTTACAGTGTTTCATAGGTACCTAATAGTTCCCAACTGGTGCAGGATTTCTTCCATCCACAGTAGGTCCTCATCTTAAGGTCCGGTGATCTTAGGACGTCTTAGGACTTCGACGTGACATTGCAGATTTCAGGCGAACCAAATAGATCGCAGCAAACCCGATCTCACTGCAGGATTTACCTACGAAAGAAAAAAAACAAAACCAAATTACTTTACTTCGTGTGATCCCCACCATGACATTTATACATGTTCTTACTGGCACATCTTCTGGCATTCTATCTGACATATCTTGTGACATTCTATTTGGCATTCTATCTGGCATATCT
>Ga0126342_10021528_pt1 | contig 10741 bp, 10 predicted proteins | sample Cyp1metagenome_FD_92528 | JGI IMG/M metagenome (GOLD analysis project Ga0126342, IMG submission 92528) | Coral microbial communities from Lord Howe Island, Old Settlement Bay, Australia - Cyphastrea 1 metagenome | ecosystem: Host-associated > Invertebrates > Cnidaria > Coral ... | reverse complement strand
CTATATGATTATATCTATATTATATATGTGTGTGATATACTATGTATATGATATACTATATATATGATATACTATATATATATATGATATACTATATATATGATATACTATATATATGATATACTATATATATGATATACTATATATATATATGCATGATATGTATACATATATATATACATATATGATACACATATTTATATATATATATATATATATATAAATGACTATATACTATATGAATATATTGATATCTATTTATGTAAATGCATAATGTATAGACATATAGGTCCATCCCCTTTTCCTCATCCGATGCCCTCATTTCGAAAAAAGTCACAAGATACGGTTGCGAGCGCCTTAGACGTAAACCAGCCTGGAATTCAGAATCAGATCTGGAATCTGGAATCTGGGAATTTCTGTGGGATGATGTGGGATGATTTTTTGGCCCATCTATGACTTTCATGGCCTTCTCACCCCAACCACCTGGCAGAGGCTGCCCCGATCCTGCGCCAAGTTCAAGGTCGAAATTTCTCTCCTCGCCTGGCAATGAGGCTCTGGGGGAACCTGCTGTTTGAATCATATCAGATATCATAAAATCACATATAATCTATAACCTATGCATACTGTATAGTGTACGTATGTATATACTGTAATTACGGTATAGACAATGACATTCATATGTAGATATTGCAATATATGTATCCCAACAAATTTCAAGATGTATCTATGTACTTATATACGCATGTTAAAGCAAATAAAGACTATAATGTATACAGAAATATTGTGACACATGACTTTCACAGTATACTTGGACCGTGTGTACTGTATATATATATACATAATTACATATACATATGCGTAGATGTAGAATTGTCCTGAAGTAAAATATTCCACGGCTTCAAGATGTTGATGTACTTGGATGTGCTTTGATCATTTATTGTATTTGTTTGCGGATGGTACGATTTCTACTGGGTAAAAATTCTGAAAATTCGTCCCGCTGGACAACTGGTGGCCATATTCTTAGGCGCTTGGAAGCGCATGGAACCGCCCCCACCCCGCACAGTTCATTTGGCTCGTGAAAACCAACATTTACCCAAGTGTATAGTGATGTATACTGTATACCCCTAAAACCTTACCTGGAAGTCACCACAATTACTTTTTGGAGGGGTCCACCCATCGAAGTCCTTTTGGAATGGACGGACCTCTTTGGTATACCAGTTATAATCACTTCACTTACCTATTTGCTGTAAAACAGAATTATATAACCCCTCTATTAGTCATCAACCAGTAGGAATAGGATATGGCTTTGTCTGAAACTATTGTACCCCCCAACTTAGCTCCTTTATATCATCATCTGTTCATCTCTTGGCCACTTCAGGGATGAATTTCCCACCTTGAACAAGTCCCATCTTCCCCGCACAGCCTTATCCGTCATCTGTTTCCGCGCATAGAATTCTTTGGACAGGCTCTTCACCGCAAAGGTCTGCCGGTCAAGGAATGGTTGGAGGCAAACCTTGGGATCCACCAATTTATGGGTGCTATGTCTACCATGGTCTGCCGGTAGGTTTATCGCATTGGTTTCCCCACGTTCTTAGTTTAACTACTAAATGGTGGTATATTGGGCATGTAATAGGGATACAATGGGATATGTTTATGCAATATTGGTTTTCCTATACCCTGATCAAACATGGCTAGCAGGGAAATCCCACGAAATGGAGGTCGGAAGAGGACAACTAGCTGCTAGCTCTCCATCTAAAGGGAAACTCTGGATGCGCATAGCTCTGAACCACTCCCTTCTAATCACTAGATTCATATAGTCAGATAGTCTATAAAGAGGGGATTTTCCCTATGTTTGAATACCGGAGGATCAACATAGATTCCGGGGTTAGTTCCCCAGTTCTACATGGGATAACCCGCTACTAAGTGGGATGATCCTCCAAATAAGCTGCTCCAGACAAATCCCTCATTATCTAGATCATGTTCCTATTGAAAGTATACCAGAAGGGGTCAAAGTCACTGGGGTTCCGATAGTTTGGATGCCAGCAGGACAGTGTCATTTATCGGAGTATTCTCCAGTTCAAATCAACATATGGCAGTGTGTCAAAACCAATAGTACCCCTTTTTTGTTCACATCAAAATAGCTGGGATTTATGGATGTTCATCCCATTAAAAATGGTATAAAAATAGGTATTGATCCATAGCCATATGTAACATAATAGACATGGATTAGACATGGGTTGGTACCCGGCTTGGCATCCTTAGATATCCTTAGGTCCTTGCCCATGGGCAACTTGATGCAGCCGAAAAGAGGGACACCTCCCGGGGAAGTGCTCGGGTCGTTCACGCCTGTTGTGACGCCCGATCTCTAACCTGCCAAGAATGGGAAGTTCGGGGAATATCTGGCCGTGATTTGCAGATATGACAATGATATGAATAGCACCCGTTTTAGTTGTGAAGGCCTGGGTCTTCAGGGTTTTTTCTGTGACTTTCGTTAATATGTTGCTACTGTAATTCCAATGGTAGCATCTGGCGTTCGTTCATTGCTCCCACTGCCCAGCATAGCATGGCTGCCGACCTGAAAGACCTTCCCAAACTCGCCATAGCCAATGAGGCCGATAGTATCAAAGTCCTCCAGAGGAAACATGGGGAGCTGATCAGTAGAGGGACTACCATCTGGTTATGACATTCACAGTTCGCCATGGAAAATCCCTAAATGGAGGTTTCGTTCGCTGGTAAAAATCATCTATTTCTATTGGCCATCTATAAAATACTCAGAGGGTATTTGTAACAGCCCTGCGGGCGTTGGAAAATCTCGTCGAATGTAATCAGATCCTTTACAGAGTGGACACCACCAGCCTGCCAACAAACAGTTGTGACACACGGAGTTACGCTCGCTTGGAACGAGCCTTTAAACAAATCTACATTTCTATACATTTGTATGCATATACTCATTTTGTTTTACCAAAAATGTCGTGGTTGTTGGCATTGTGCACTCCTTGTGGAAATACAGAATCTGCCACGGTTGTTGCATACTCATGTTGCCCAAACATGTGAATCATCATCACAACTATAATGACGACAGTCATCACAATGACGAAGACTAATGACAATTATAACAGCAACAATAGCAAAAACAATGACGACGACAAACACTAGCAATAAACAACATAACAACGATACTGGTTTTTCGGTACTAACAGCAACACATGTGCGAAATTGTCAAAAAAAGATCAAAAAAGTGTATATTGGCTATGGTCATCCATTCCATTATGGGAATCCAAACAAAATGGGTATGTGAATCCCCTCCAAAAGTTGGGCAACTTACCCATGTTTTTGACCATGACACATGTGTGTATGTGTGTTGAATATTGAAAATACTGATAAAACGGTCGTTTGATTGGAAAATATTAGTTTGAACCATCGTGGTACACAATATAATATATCATAATCCCATCCCCAAAAATTAAACACACCTCTTGTTTGGTCCCAAATATGTGTTTATATGTTTTTGCCTTCGTCTATGAAGCAATGGTGTGTGGGAGACTGCTTAGTATTAGTGTGATTAATAGGTGACTACCAGTTACATATATGGTACAACTAATATTAACTAATTCTCATAGTTATAGTACTACTATATACTATTTATTATACTTATATTATACCTATATATGACTACTTATAGTCATATTACTACTAAGAACTAAGAACTTTTAGTCATATTACTACTATAAGTCAGATTATACTACTATATCTATATTATACCCTCTGGTAAATTAACAGTTTTGACCCTGAAAATAACCCATGTTGAGTGGTTTCACTAATCTTCCAACCTCTATCTACCAGGGTCTATCTTAATTTGCCAGAGGGTATAGTATAGACATAGTAGTCCATAATAACTATCAATAATATTCCCATTCCCCCATTCCCATCTATTCCCTACTCAGCACCAGTAAGTATATCATTGGGTTTAGTATTTGGGTTTACCTTAAGTAACATTGCTACCATTACTACCATTACTACCATTACTACCATTACTACCATTACTTATAGTCATATTATACTACTATATCAGACTATATCTGGTTGGTGGTTTGAGCCCCTCTGAAAAATATGAAAGTCAGTTGGGATGATTCGTCCCAATATATGGAAAAATAATCCAAATGTTCCAAGCCACCAACCAGATTTACTTATATTCAGTGGTTTTTTTCCATTGTGTTTTCCCATTTTACTGAAGGCTGCATCCGATGACACTGACTCTGCAGCAATATATCCCAACTGACAAACTCATATTTTTTAGAGGGGTAGGTCAACCACCAACCAGTTTATATAATCTATAAGCCATATATAACTGGGGCATGCCATCTAACTCTGTGATCTATTTTGACTATATGTAATATTATCATAATTCATAGCTATTTTGTGATCATTATTTATATTTGACTATATTTAAGATTGTATTCATGTTGACTATATTGTGTGATCTATTTTGACATCATAACATCTGGTTCCTAGTCAGATCTTAGTTCAACTACAGATGTTATGACTACAGATTTTAACTCTTATCATAATATTTTGACTATATGTAATATTATCATAATACTTAGTCATATTATATATTATAATATTAAATTATAACTAAGAACAGTTCTAATAATTATTCATAATACTTAGTTCAACTACTATAATAATACTTAGTTGACTATATGATGACTATATGTAATATTACAGTATCATATTATAACTAAGAACAGATCTTAGTTCAACTACTTCACCTTCATCTCTCGCCTCAAGGCGTGGAGGCCGCGGAGTTTGCCTGGCGGAGGACTGCATCGCCTGAGGCAGAGAATGGATGGAAAAGGCCTCATTTGAATAGGAAGGTCACCATGGAAAAATCACCATTGAACATGAAAATGGATATGAAACATTCAAAAAACGATGGAAATGGATATGAAACATTCAAAAAGCTATGGAAATTCGGAAATGGATATGAACATTCAAAAAACTATGGACATGGATATGAAACATACAAAAAACTATGGAAAATCACCATTTTAATAGGTACACATCATCTATAAATGAATATATATGATCCATTGTCCATAGCTATGTTAGTTTACTGGAGGGTAATGTCAACCCTGGATTAATAAACCCCAAACGGCTGTTTAATGGAGGTACCACTTTTTTGTATTAGATTATGACTATTGGAGGAGTAACCCCCTAATAAACCATGGCTTATTAATCCGTACATGATATACAGATATACTTACCTGCATTTATACATGTATGTATAATATGTGTGTATCTAAAATATAGAGTCTATATAATAAATATACCCGGACGTTCGCCCAATAGTTACATTGGGGTTTACTTCAAGTTGGTTTAGATTTTTCAGGGTTGGTTCAGGGTTTATTTGAGGTATGTTTACTTAATGTTTGGTGCAATTTAGTTGTTATTGGTTGTTTTTAGGGCTTATTTAGGGGTGTTTAGGGTTAGCATGGGTTAGCTATGGTTGATTTAGGTTGGTTTAGGGTTGTGCTGTCGAATTGCGCTTGTTCTAGGATGTTTACATCTCGAAAAAATGGAGAAACGATGCAAAAGAATGGAATTCGAAAATGCAAATCTGAAAGAGGCACACATGACAATTGCAAAAAAATGGGAAAGCAAAATGCAAGTTGAAAAGAGGCAAAAATTGCAAATGGAGGAAAAATAGAAAGAGCAAATGCAACTTGGAAGGGGGCACATTTGACAAATGAAGAATACATGGAAGGAACCAATGCAAGTTGGAAGGAGGCGACATGATATGTGGAGAATATAGACAGATGAAATGCAACCAGGGAAAAGGGAAAGTGCCAAATGCAGCACAGATGGAAACAACAAATTAGCCTGGACAAGGTAGTAAAACCTGCGCAAAAGACAAAGGAAACATTAAACTTGAAAAGGGAGGTCCGAGGTGAACCCGTGAAGCCGAAGAAGAACGCCCAATGTTGAGGCTCACGCCTGCCAAGTGGACAGGTGACCAGTCGAAAGGGAAGGTCCCCGATCCGAATGCAAAAAAAAAACAAATGCAAAGAAAAAGCAAAACAAATGGGTCCTCGGTAGGGTCATCCCCTGGGAAATGGGCCCCCACTTTCCCGAAAAGCAGCGTTTGGGACTTAGGCTGGGGGGCTGTGCCAACCACCAACCCTTTCCTGAAAATCTATGTGCCCATTCAAGTGTTGATGCAGGGACAGAAACCCAAACCGAACTGAAACTCATTCTTGCACATATTGCATGTGAGGCAAATTCAAGAACCTGAATGCATGAAAACCAGGCAACCGAGACTGCATATCCTGCACGCTCCCCTAAATGTGAATCAAGCGGGTGTCCAAAAGCATGTTCGGCAATTTGCGTTTTTGAACTTACAGCATTTGTTTTGATTTATATGTGTTTTGCATTGCGTTTTTGCATTTGCATTTTTTGTGCATTTCTGATTTCCTTTTTTTTGCATGTTCTTTCTGCAGTTGCTTTTTGTTTGCATTTTTTTGATCCATTTTTTGAAAAAAATTACATGCTGCATTGTTTCAAGATTCAAAATTTCTAAGATAAGCGCACAAGGCGCCGACACAAGTTTAGGGTTTATTTAGGGTTGGGTGATTTACGGGTTCTTTCAAGGTTTTACGGTTTGTCAAGGTTTTAGTTCACGGCTGAAAACACTGCAAATTATGCAGAATATATTTAAGACATGATTCCAAAGGTGATTTTGGCACCGTCTTAGGTAAGCGCAAAAATGCAATTACCATCTGGTGATTTAACAGTTCGCCATGGAAAATCCCTTATAAAAGGAGGTATCTAGCTGGGAAAATCATCTATACATGGGCCATTTTCCATGGCTATGTTAGTCATAACCAGAGGGTAAACGCAGGGGCTGCGAAAAACAAAAGCCGCCGTTAAACAACACAGCAGTCCTTGCAGATTGCAGCATGGGATTCCGTTGATTTCGTGCAGCCACGTCAGGCCCCTAGCGGCCCTAGCGACACACACACACACATATATATATATATATACGTACATAGGATATCATAGGATATGTACATATATGCTACAGGAGTAGCTGTATACTTTACTGGGTGGCCAATTTTGATCAATTTTGTAGCTACATAGCTCCCAGACAACTACACTGATTGTATGGATACTCTCGCACTGGAACAGATTCCATGACTGGGCGGACCGATACTACGCAAAGGGGGCACCCATACCACCAGGGGTGTAGGAACAACGGAACCACAATTCTATACCCAAATATGGCCAAAAATAATTGTGATGTTGACATGTTGCTGGTGATGATGAATGATGATGATGAATGAGGATGATGATGATGATGATGATGATGATCAATCATCATCATCATCATCATCATCATCATCATCATAATCATCATCATGATTGTGATGATGGTGACGATGGTGACGATGGTAATCAGGCTTTACTGTCACACAAACTTGTGCATTGCCCATTTTGACCATGTCTGACATATCCACTTGACCAAATTCCATCACGCATGGATCGGGAGTTTCCAATCGGGCCCAATGATGACAACATGAGCTGAACATCAGCACGGCTTTGGATAAAGTGGGCAGTGGTACAGGTATTGATGACAAGTTTGTTGCTGTTGAAACATGGCAATTGTTCTAAACGTGATTCTTTTAGATTATTTTCCCATATGTTATTCATGTACCCTTAAATGGTCCCTTTCTTTGGGTTTACCAGAAAAAAATCCTGGAGACCTGTCATTCCCAGCGTCAACCCCTTCACGGTCAGGCGTTCGGACCGGAGAGGGGACGGAGGAGAAGAATGGCAGTGCGAAGGGTGCCTTGGCCACGGTCGAAGTCGAACCGATAAATGGGGTGCCTCTGGAAAGATTGGTAGATTCAATGGATTGGGTTTCACGGGAAAATCTTAACCGGAAACCATGGTTTTATATGGTTTTAACCATCAAATCTAGTGGTTTCCTGTAAATTTTCCCATCATCCAATTCTATGATAGATAGGTAGACAGATCATGACAGGATGGGATCAGATGGGATTAGAAAAAATCGACGGTTTTTTGTTCCCCTTAAAATCCATAGATCTTTGCAAAATCCAATAGGGAAATGTTGGGGAAATGTCAGGTTTTTTTGGGGGAAATACATGGACATACCTATAATATCTAAATCTATATAATATCTATAATATTCTATAATATCTACATATCTATCAAAACCATTCAAAACCCATATACCATCATACCAACCAAAAAATATGCTGTTCATGTTTCGGGTGGGGTGGCTCTAGGCTCGATCATGATACTTGGATCATGCTTTGGGAACACCGATTCGCATCTGTTCTTTGGGATGTTCACCCAGGCACAACCTTTGTGCATGGTGTAATTCGCATGTTATTCCCATTTCTTCGAACTAAACAAAGTTTCAACATGTTTCGACACTCCCAATTATAACCATTATTAATCATAATTCTGGGTAAATTGTAATTTTCACTCACCTGAATAGTGCGGCCATTTGGGGATGATTCCCCTTATAAGCACCATGATTCCAGGGTTCGGTCGCGACGTGAGGTCGGGATGAAATTCTCATCCATCTCTTTGGGATTTGATCCCATGACCCCAAAACCATCGCTTGCCAGTGACTCGTTCGCAGAAGGCGCTGAGCAGCAACTGTGAAAGGCCCAAGGCAGGTGGCCAGAAGTCCTGACGAAAAAGCCAGGGATTTTCTGGAACCTCAATGGGATTGTCAATGTTTAGAACATGAGACTCTAAAACAGTCAAAATATGTCAGAATCACTAAAAGTAATGATTTTGATTTTGATGCACCCTTGAAGAAGTTTTTGTTCCAGTCGGAGAGATTTCAGAAACCTGGGACGAGGGAAACATTAGCAGAAACTGCTTATCTAATGTTACCCTCTGGTAAACTTTCACATAACTATGGGAAATCACCATTTTCTAGCTGGCTAAATCCACTATTTCGACTGGGCCATGGCTTCAATAGCAAACTGTTAGTCATTACCAGAGGGTATCATTGGTGATTTAGCCAATCATCATCCAGTGACTGAGATATGTTTGCTGCATCTCGTGCCTTGTCGCTCATGATCTCTATATCTGGCATCGCCATTCCACCTGGCCGATGATCGGAGCGAAAACCGAGGGGTTCCTTTCGTTTCGTCGAACACCATATGTCAAGAGGAACATCATCGATTTTTATACCCCTTTTTTTCCGGTATGATTGAGATTTATGATTGATTCATGTTTATCCATGATTACTGATCTGTACTTACCTAAATCCGATGAATGTCTTGCAATGTCAACACCTCAAAAACAGGCAGTGGGGCATCGTCATCCGGTATCATCCGGTCCGGTTTTTGTTGGCTTTGGAAATCTCCAAACATGAAACCACCAACCATTTTTTTTGGTGATATGGGGGTTTCAGGGTTTCCATAAATGGGGGTACCCCCAGCTTGCTGGATGGTTGATTTCCATGGGAAAATCCTACTGAAATGGATGATGACTGGGGGTACCTCCATTTATGGAAACCCCCATATGATTACCCCACTTTTTTCATGAAGCAGACCTCCGTCCCATTCCGTGAACCACTGTTCCGTTGATAGGTATTATGAAAAGGGTTGGTTCACAATCCACAAAAAGAAGAGGTTATACGTACATAATTCATGAATCATAATATATCATAATAATATATACTGATATCCTCAATTTTTGGCGATTGAAACCCATCTGAACATTTTGACGGTTGGCGGTTAAATTACGTTCACTAGGATCATTGACCAACAGTTGGGTGTTTTTGAAGGCTCAATTGAGCAGTGTTCAATACCCTGCGTCGTCCCTTTACTGGTTGCTTAATAGCCATTCCTCTAACGGATGATAATCCCCAGAAAGTCCCCAAACTAATCATTCATCAACCATCTGTTGTATAAGAAATTCATCCCAATATAAAAATGATGCTTAAAATAGATAAAGCATGATAAAGCATCTGGGAAAATTAGAATACATTATATTCAAGATAAAATAACATAGACCCTGGCAGATGGGGGTTGGAAGACGAGTTTCCATTAAAAATTGGTGATGTTCAGGGTCTACAAGTTAATTTACCAGAGGGTAAGTGAAATCATCATTAATCACCATTAATCACCATCATTAACCATCATTAACCATCATTAACCATCATCAATCACCATTAATCATTATTGTTGTCCAACACCAAAGGTACTATGTAGGTATATATATACCATTAACCATCATTAATCACCATCATTAACCATCATTAATCACCATTAATCACCATTAATCACCATTCAAGAGCTATATTAGTTTACCAGAGTGATAAGAGTTGGCTATCTTAACTATCACATAACATTAATTATTATTATCATTTACCTGGTAAACTAACACAACTAACAACCAATATAATTCACTAATCTGAAAAACTGAGGCGTGGGGATGCTTCCCCTTACCGGCACTCAACTCGCTGGGCCGACGGCGAATGGAGGCTGCCCCCTGGGTTACCGACGACATGCCACAACTCACCGCATGCGGCTTTAAAGGGGCGACTAAGGGTCCACAATCCATGTTGTTCATGATTTAATATGATTTAATATGATTTAATATGATTTAATATGATTTAATATGATTTAATATGATTTAATATGATTTAATATGATTTAATATGATTTAATATGATTTAATATGATTTAATATG